>ERZ827363.3329-NODE-3329-length-12353-cov-5.765002_pt1 | contig 12353 bp, 7 predicted proteins | sample MGYA00519776_ERZ827363 | MGnify/ENA primary metagenome ERZ827363 (study PRJEB31778, sample SAMEA3449288) | human gut metagenome | biome: human gut; feature: human-associated habitat; material: faeces | place: United Kingdom | collected 2010/2012 ...
AGCTGGCGTACAATGCGGTGGATTCCATCATCGCGGGGCGGTTCATCGGGCAGGACGCGCTGGCCGCCGAGGGCGTGGCCGGGCCGGTCATGAATCTGGTGATTTTGGCCATCAGCGGCCTGTGCATCGGCGCGGGCGTACTGATGAGTGAGGCGTTCGGCGCAAAGCGGACCGCCCGCTTAAAAGAAACGTTGGCAACGACGCTGCTGTTCGGCGCAGCGCTCTGCTGTGCCGCCGCGGCGCTGGGCTGCGCGCTGACGCCGTGGATCCTGCGCGCGCTGGCCGTGCCGGACTCGATTTTTGGCATCACCGGCATCTACCTGCGCATCACGTTCCTGGGCGCGCCGTTCACGTTTTTCTATAACGCGCTGGCGGCGGGCCTGAAAAGTGTCGGCGACAGCAAAACGCCGCTGAAATTCCTGGCGTTCTCCGCCGTGCTCAACGCGGTGCTGGATCTCATTTTAATTGGCGGGCTGGGCTTTGGCATTGTGTGCAGCGCCGTGACCACTGTCGTGGCCGAGGCCGCCAGCGCGCTGCTGGCCGCCGTCTACCTGGCACGCCGCGTGCCGGAGCTCTGCCCCGGGCAGGGGCAGTGGCGCATCCGCCGCGACCTGCTGGGGTCGATTTTGCGCTACGGCGCGGTGACGGCGGTGCAGCAGGCCGTGCAGCCGATCTGCAAGGTGCTCATTCAGGGGCAGGTCAACGCGCTGGGGGTCGGGGCTATCGCGGCGTTCAACGCGGTCACGCGGGTGGACGATTTTGCCTTCACGCCGGAGCAGAGCATTGCCACGGCCATTACGACCTACATTGCCCAGAACCGCGGTGCCGGGCAGACCGCCCGCATCCGCCGCGGCTTTGCGGTGGGCCTGCGGCTGGAGCTGGGCTATTGGCTGCTGATGGGCAGCCTGACGCTGCTGCTGCGCCGGGGCATCCTGTCCCTGTTTGTGGCAGGGGAGGGGGCCGCCGACGTCATTGCACTGGGCAGCACGTATCTGGGCTGGATGGCGGTGTTCTACGCCCTGCCCGCGCTGACGAACGGTTTCCAGGGCTTTTACCGCGGCATGGGCAAGATGACGACGACGCTGATCGGCACCTGCTTACAGGCGGGGCTGCGCGCTGCCGCCGCCGCGGTGCTGGCCCCGCGGGTGGGCCTGCCCGGCATCGCCTTTGCCTGTGCCTTCGGCTGGTGCGTCATGCTGGCGTTTGAGGTGCCGTACTATTTTTGGACGTGCAGGGAGTTATAAGGCTTCCCCCGAGGGGGAAGGCAAAGAACGGCGGTCAGGGAACTGGCCGCCGCTTTTTTATTCTGTAAAAATTCCCCAATATCCCGCGTTTCCGATTGTAATTTCTTCGACAAAATGCTACACTAATATTATCTATCCACAGCATAAAATCTGCCCAAGAGAGGTAACGCACCGTGCCAGAAGAACGCAAAGTCTACCGCCGCCCTGCCCGGACGGCTGCGCCCGCCCCGCAGGCCGGGCAAGCGGCCCCGCGCCCCGACGCGCCCCCGCCGCCGAAGAAAAAGAAACGTCCCGGCGCCAAACGCCGCCGCAGCCGCCTTGTGCTGGGGCTGTGTTTGCTCTGCCTGCTGATCGTGGTCATTGTGTCGGTGGTGCTGGTGCGCTGCTCGGCAGAGGAGGAAGGCCCCGCCGAGGCGGACTTCGGCACGCCCGCCGCGGCCTGGCAGAAGAACGATCTGGGCTACTACTTCAACACAAGCGGCCGGGCCATGCCCGCCGCGGTGCTCAAAGGCATGGACGTATCCAAGTTCCAGGGCGAGATCGACTGGGAAAAGGCCAAGGCTGCCGGCATCGACTTTGCCATCATCCGCTGCGGCTTCGGCGGCGAGTGGGACGGCCAGGAGGAAAACTGGGCGCAGGATGACCCCCAGTGGCGGCGCAACGCCGACGAATGCACCCGGCTGGGCATCCCGTTCGGCGCGTACCTTTATTCCTACGCCACGACGGTGGAGGAGGCCCGCAGCGAGGCCGACCACGTTGCGCGGCTGCTGGGCCTGACCGCCCCGCCGCAGGAGGGGCTGGATGACTACACCGCCACGCCCTACCGGCTGAGCTACCCGGTCTACTACGACCTCGAGGATAAGTATATCAGCGGCGTATTCCCCTCCGAGATGGCCGAGATCACGCAGGCGTTCTTTGACCGCCTGACCGAGTACGGCTACACCGGTGCGCAGGGGCTGTATGCCTCCCGCAACTGGGTGCGCGCCCGCATGACGGACCCTGCCTTTGACAAATGGCGCGACAACCTCTGGATCGCGCGGTTCTCCGACGATCTGGACTACGCGGGCACCTACGATATGTGGCAGTGCACCTTCAGCGCCCCGGGCGCGGACTACGGCGTCCAGAGCGAGACGGTGGATCTGGATTTTGTCATGAGACCGTTTAAATTTACCGGTGTGTCCGCCTGCAACGGCAAGACCGCCGCGCCGGTGCTCCTGAACGATACCTATACCGACGAGCTGCACATGGACGGCAAGGACGCCTACGCCACGCTGACGACGAACGAGCCGGGCGAGAAGGACGGCGGGCGCAGGGTCTACTGGACGACGAGCGACAAGACCGTGGCCACCGTGGACAAAAACGGCACGGTCCGCGCCCGCACCGACAGCGGGGAATGCACGATCACGGCCACGCTGGCCGACGGCACCGAGAGCCTGACCTGCCGCGTGCGGGTCGGGGACATCACGGTCCCGATCTTTGCCACGGCGGGCCTGCGCGGGGACCGCGCCACGCTGGCGGACGCCGCCGCACTCAAGGGCGCGACCCCGGATTCCATCCTGCTGGACGCGGGCGACAGCCTGCACGGCACCGAGAGCGCCAGCCTGACCGGCGGTATGGATATGCTGTCGGCGTTCTCGGCGGCGGGGTACGACCTGCACGCCATGGCGCTGACCGACTTTGCCTACGGCACGACCCGCCTGGTCAGCGATGCCAACATGGGCAGCGGCCCGTCGCTGGCGTCCAACCTGCTGAACAACGAGGGCACCGCTGTGTTCTACCGCTCCACAAGCTGGAGCCGCAACCGCGTGACCAATGGCCGGTACACCGTCGTGGAGCGCGCGGGGTATAAAATCGGTTTCTTTGTGCTGAACGACCCGGCGCAGGCCGCGGTCATCTCGGCGTCCAACGGGGAGTTCATCACGGCCCGCGACTGGACCGACACCGCCGCCGAGCAGATCACCGCCCTGCAGAACGCCGGCTGCGATGCCATCCTTGCAATTGCCTCCACCGCCCCGGCGGGCGATTGGCAGAAGGCCCTGCTGAGTCAGGGCGTGACGGCCATTATTGACGGCACAACGGCGGAAAGCGGCACGAACGTGCTGGGCGCGGACCTGGGTCTGACCGGCGTGGCGCAGCTGGACCTGGTCTTTACCCAGGGTGGCGGCTGCCGCGTCGAGGTCCGGCAGCCTGTGGCGGCTGCCGAGATGGAGAGCCGCCGTGCCACCTGGCTGGCGATGAGCACCGCCGACGCCGCGCAGGCCGACACCGCTGCCGATGCCGCCGACCCCGGTAAGGACACCGAGGCCGTGGGCGGCAGTGACACCACCGCCCCCACCGAGACGGCAGACGAGGCCCAGCAGGCCGGTGCGGACGCCTATACCAGCGCCGCGGCGGAGATCGCCACGCTGGACGCCGACGACCAGAGCATCCTCTACACGCCGCTGTTCACCTACGCGGCAAACCCCGACGCCAACAAAACCATCAGCTTCGGCAACTATCTGGCGGCGCTCTATGCCGAGATCGTCACAAATGACCCGGCCACGGGTTTGCCGGAGGGTGCGTCCGTCGAGGCGTTCGCGGGCGGTGTGACCGAGCCGGAATATGGCGAGATCACCCGCGGGGATTTGATGGCCGCCCTGCCCGCAACAGCGCGTATTCAGCTGGTCAGCACCACCGCAGAAGCCGCCCGGGCGCTGGCCGACGGCGGCACGGTCAGCCGCGTCTACCAGAACAGTCTGACCGAGTACGTCCCCGAGGGGGATGTAGTCTACATCGTCACCGACACGGCGACTCTGGCCGGTCTGGGTGCGGAGTACACGGTCCTGCGCGATTACGGCGATGTCTTTTGGAGTGTTCGGATGAACATCAACGACCTGACCGCCAACTTTACCACAGAGTTTGTGCTGCCGGAGGCCCCGCAGTACGGGGTCGGACGCAGAGGCTGAACCGGGGACGGCAGCCTCCCGCCAACTTTCCGAACCCTTCCGGCCTGCTTCGCGGCCACCTCCCCTGATGGGGAGGCTTTCCTCGCGGGCTCTGCCCGCGCAAAAGGGCTCCCCTTTTAGGGGAGCTGGCCGAGCTTGCGAGGCCTGAAGGGTCCCGACGGGCTTTCCGTGGCCGCCCATTCCCGGTTTTCCCCCCCCCGCAACATCCCCAAATAAAGGAGGTTCTCCCACATGAAGCTCACATTCTTAGGCGCTGACCGGGAAGTGACCGGCAGCTGCACACAGCTGGAGGCGGCGGGACACCGCTTTCTGATCGACTGCGGCATGGAGCAGGGCCGCGACGTGTATGAGAACGCCGACCTGCCCTGCGCGCCCGGCACCTATGAGGCACTGCTGCTGACCCATGCGCACATCGACCACTCGGGCCGCATCCCGTACCTGTACAAAAACGGCTACCGCGGCCCCATCTATACCACCGATGCGACCCGCGACCTCTGCGCCATCATGCTGGAGGATTCCGCCCACATTCAGGAGCAGGAGGCCGAGTGGAAAAACCGCAAGGCCATGCGCAGCGGCGCCGAGATGATCGAGCCGGACTACACCGTCGAGGACGCGCAGAACGTCATGAAGCAGTTTGTGCCCTGCCCCTATGAGACGTGGCAGACGCTGTTCGACGGGCCAACCGGCAAAATCGAGATGCGCTTTACCGATGTGGGGCACCTGCTGGGCAGCGCGTCCGTCTCGCTGCGCATTGCGGAGCCGGGCCGCACGCCGGAGATCATCGTTTTCTCGGGCGACATCGGAAACACCCATCAGCCGCTTATCAAGGACCCGTCCAACCCGGGCCACGCGGATTACCTTGTCATGGAATCCACCTACGGGGACCGCAGCCATGGCCCGAAACCGGATTATATCGGTGATTTGAGCGCCGTGCTGCAATCGACGTTCGACAAGGGCGGCAATGTCGTCATCCCCAGCTTTGCCGTGGGCCGCACGCAGGAGCTTTTGTATTTTATCCGCCAGATCAAGGCCGAGGGCCGTATCAAGGGCCACGAAAACTTCCCGGTCTTTGTGGACAGCCCGCTGGCGAGCAAATCCACCACGATCTTCCGGGAAAACTTTGCCGAGTGCTACGACGACGAAGCCCTCGCCCTGGTGCAGAGCGGCCGGAACCCCCTGCAGTTCCCGGGTCTGCACGTCAGCGAGACGAAAGAGGAATCCATGGCCATCAACGGCGACCCGACGCCCAAGGTCATCATCTCCGCCGCCGGCATGTGCGACGCGGGCCGCATCCGCCACCACTTAAAATATAACCTCTGGCGGCCCGAGTGTACGGTGCTGTTCGTCGGCTACCAAAGTCCCGGCACCTTAGGCAACGCGCTGGTCAACGGTGCGCAGGAGGTCAAGCTCTTTGGCGAGCCGGTGCAGGTCAGGGCCCGCATTGCGCAGCTGGGCGGGCTTTCGGGTCACGCCGACAAGGACGGGCTGGAAGCCTGGCTCCGCGCCTTTGACGAAAAGCCGAAGTTCGTCTTTGTCAACCACGGCGAGGACGCCGTCGCCGAGCACTGGGCCAACCATCTGAAGGAGGAGGGCTACGAGGCCGACGCACCCTACAACGGTTCGATCTGGATCGCCGCCGAGGGCCGCGTCGCCTGCGCCGAGGTCGGCAACACCCGGAAAATTATCAAGACGAAATCCGCCGAGACCGTGCGCACCAGCGCGGCCTATGACCGGCTGGCCAACATGGGCCAGCGCCTGCTGGAGGTCATCCGCCACAACCAGGGCGGGGCCAACAAGGACCTTGCAAAATTTGCCAGCCAGATCGCTGCGCTGTGCGACAAATGGGATCGATAACATTGACAAAAGCAAAAGGAATATGGCAGACGCTGCCCGCACCCCTGCGCGGCGCGGCGACCCTGCTGGCAGTGCTGGCGCTGGCCGCGCTGCTGACCACGGTGCGGCACAATGCCAGCGCCTACCTGACCGGCGTGTGGGATACAGGCTCCCAGACGCTCGTCTATGGCCGCATCCACCAGATGGAGCAGGGGCAGTACGCCCCCGGCGGCTTTCTGGGCGTCTACACCGACGATTGGAGCGACGACACGAACCGCGCACTGTTCCGGGACGACACCCCCACCGACGCGGCGGCGTTCCACCCCTACACCCACCAGTCGGGCTTACAGGGCTGGCTGTTCGGCAGGGTCAACCGTCTGCTGCGGCACCGGCTGCCCGACGGTCTGGCGCGGGAGACCGCCCTCTACTGGCTGAACAGCACGCTGTTCTACGCGGCGGAGCTGCTTGTGGCGCTGGCCGTGTGGGAAGAATTCGGCCCGCTGGCGGCAGCGTTCGGGTTTGCGTCGGTGCTGCTGGCCCCCTGGCTGCAGCGCGGCATGAAGGACCTGTACTGGTGCCTCTGGACCTGGCTGCTGCCGCTGCTGGCGGCGCTTTGGCTCTGCCATTGCACCCGCGTGCGCGGCAAAACGCCCCGCGGGTGCTGGCCGCTGGTGGCCGCCGCCTGCATGGTGCGCTGCATGTGCGGGTTTGAATTTATCACAACATTTTTGATCCTGTGTGAGATCCCGCTCTGCTACGCTGCCGCCAAGGCGTATTTTGTGCGGCGCGACCCGCACGGCGCGCTGGTCTGGCTGGGCCGCACCGTCGGGGCGGGTGTCTCGGCGCTGGGCGGTGTGATTGCGGCGCTGGCGCTCTGGTTCGCACAGGAATGGCTCTGCTTCGGCAGCGCGGCGGACGCCTGGCAGAACATGACCCGTGCCGTCACGGACCGCGTCAGCCTGACGGACGGCGCGGTGCGGGACGTGAACGCGCCGCAGGTGCTCGCGCAGTATTTCCGTGAGAGTACGGAGCCGCTTTTGCAGCTCGGGCCCGTCAGCATCACGGCATGGCAGCTGCTGCTGTTTGCGCTGCTGGTCGGCGCGGTGAGCGTTGTTGTCTGCCTGCGCCGCGGCACGGCGGCGCAGCTGGTGCCGCCGTGCATCGTCTGGGGGCTGGGGCTGGCGGCCCCGGCGTCCTGGATGGTGCTGTCCAAGGCGCACGCTGCGATCCATACCCACCTTGTACCGATGCTGTGGCACTTTGCGTTTGTGCCGATCAGCTGTATGCTGCTGCCGGTGCTGGCAAAACTCATGATCCCGGGGAGGAAAAAAGACCTTGTGGCATCCCATTAAACACTACAAAACGATCCGCCATCACAAAATGCTGGTGATGAAAAACTGCTTCCGCTGCGGGCTGTACTGGCAGGGCCTGACCCACGATTTAAGCAAGCTGGCCCCCGTGGAGTTCTGGGCCGGGGCCAAATACTGGCAGGGGACGTGCAGCCCCAACAACGCCCAGCGCCAGGCCGAGGGCTACAGCGCCGCCTGGCTGCACCATAAGGGCCGCAACAAGCACCATCTGGAATACTGGATCGACTACGCGCCGGACGGCGACCATGCCATGGCCGGTATGCGGATGCCCGCCCGCTACGTGGCCGAGATGGTCTGTGACCGCATTGCCGCCAGCAAGAACTATAAGGGCGACAAGTACACCGACGCCGCGGCGTGGGAGTACTATGACCGCAGCAGGGACCACTACATCCTGCACCCCGAGACCCGCAAGGAGCTGGAGACCTGCCTGCTGATCCTGCGCGACGAGGGCGAGGACGCCTGCTTCCGCTACATCCGCACCGAGCTGCTCGGCAAAAAAGCATAAGAAAAAGACCCCCGCAGCGTCAGTGCTGCGGGGGTCGGTGTTTTATGTAGGTTGAGTTCCGTCATTCCCGGCGGGAACATCTGCATCGGAGGTGTTCTCCGGGGGCGTGGGTGTCGGCTCCGCGGTCGGCTCAGGGGGTGTCGGTGTCGGCTCTGTAGTCGGCTCAGGGGGTGTCGGTGTCGGCTCTGCAGTCGGTTCGGGTGTGGGACTCGGCGTTGCAGTCGGCTCAGGTGTCGCGGTCACCTCAGGTTCCGGGGTGGCGGTGGCCTCGGCCTCACTGCTGGCCGGTGCCTCGGTCGCCTCGGGCTCGGGCGTGGCCGTCGCCGTGGCGGTGCTGGAGGAGCTGACCACCGGCACCGTGTAGACCACGGCGTCCTTGTCGCCGGTGTGCTTCGGAATCGTCGTCAGCGCGGGGCGGTCATCCTCGGTAATGTAGCTGTGGGTGCGGATGTAGTTGAACAGCGCGTCCATCGCCGTGCGGGTCAGATGGATGCCGTCGCTCGTCTCTACATAGCCGCTCTTGGCGTAGCCGGTGACGGAATCCTTCAGCACCTCGGCGCTGTTCAGGAACTTCCAGCCCTTCTTCTGGCACATTTCGACGAGCGCTTTGTTGTACTCGTCCACCTGGGTCTGGGTCAGGCTCTGGTTGGAGTGCTGCTGCCCGATGGGCGGGATGGCGTTGACGATGATGTCCACGCTGGGGTAGGCGGTGACGATGGCCTCGATGCCGGTCTGGTAGTTTTTGACGAAGTCCGCGGCCTTATAGCCGGGGTTCAGGTCGTTCGTGCCGAAGGTCAGGATGACCCGGCGCGGTTGCAATTTCGCCACGGCCTGGGGCATCGTGATGTAGCCGGACGAAGTGCTTACCTGCACGCAGGCAAAGGTCGCCAGGCTCTTGGCGGTCATGCCCACAGAGCCGATGGCGTTGTCGTAGCTGCAATAGTCGAACATGCGGTACATGCGGGCCGTGTTGCTGTCGCCCAGAAACAGCGTCTCGTCCACATAGCTGTCGCCCGCGTCGGCGGTCTGCTCAAGGATCGTCGAGGTGTAGGCCTGGGTATCAATGGTGTTTTCCTCTTTATTATAGCCGCTCTCGACGACCATGGACGCGCTGTCCACGGTGGACACGCTCTGGGCGTCCGCGCCGCCGAGGTCGATGCCGCCGATGAGCACCAGCGAGATGCCGACGCTGACCAGCAGCATGACGCTGCACAGAGCCAGCACCAGATACATCTTGCTGCGCATATCCAGCGCTTTTTTCTTTTGTGATTTGGTTTTGCCTGCCATGAAAGGCTCCTTTCGCGTGGGAGCATGGAGTGTTTACACAATATGTAAGTCCATTTTACACCATTTCCCACCGGAACGCCAGTCTTTTTGCAATTTTTACATAATTTGCCGCAAAACAAAAACCCCGCCGAAGCGGGGGTAAACAGAAATGAGGATAGCTGTGTTAAAAGGCTTCCCCCTCATCCGGCCCTGCGGGGCCACCTTCCCCCCAGGGGGAAGGCTTTGGGAGAATCACTCCTTCGGCAGCAGATGTGCCTTCTCCAGGGCGGGGCGCAGGGCGATGTACAGGACAACGGCGCAGACGGTGGAGAGCAGGGAGTTGACCAGCGTCACACCGCTGGCGATTTTGGTCACGACGGAGACGAACTCCGCGGGCTGGCCAAAGATGTACAGGTTGCGGAAGTAGCCGATGAACGGGTCGGTGAACACGTTGACCAGCAGGCCGCTGAAGGCCGACGCCGTGACGGCGGCCACGTACTTGAGCTTGCTGCCGGTGGGGAAGGTCCTGAGGTGGATGACCTTGTGGGACACCGCGCCGCAGACCAGACCGATGATGAATTTCAGAATAAAGGTCGTGATGGCGTAGCCCGGGTCACCGGCGACAACGTCGGCCAGCGCCAGGCCGATGGCACCGGCCAGACCGCCGGACACACCGTCCAGCAGCATGGCGGTCAGCGCCGTGAAGGTGTTGCCCAGATGGAAGCTGGACCCCGTGCCAAAGACGTTCGGGATGCGGAAGAACTCATACGCGACAAAGCTCAGCGCGGCCATGATGCCGATGATGCTGATTTTCTGCACGGTGAATTTCGTTTTGGTCAGCGCTGCGATCAGCAGTGCCAGGGCTGCTACGACGAACAGCAGCAGCCACATCGTTGCGGTAGACATAGTTTCGTACACCTCTATTGACATTTTCCTTCCGGGAAGGTATGTTTTTATTATACTGATTTCTGGCTCTGAATAAATGCTCAGTTTTTAAATTTTTTATGGGGCCAGTGTGGAGGACTGTCATGATAGAGTTGGATGCCGACCAAAAAACGCCGCTGTATGAGCAGCTGTACGCCGCCCTGGCGGATGAAATCCGCACCGGCCAGCGCGCACCCGGAACGCCGCTGCCGGGCCGCCGCACGATGGCTGCGCAGCAGGGCGTCAGCGTCAACACGGTGGACGCCGCCTACCAGATGCTGGCCGCCGAGGGTCTGGCCGAGCCGCGCCCCCGCAGCGGCTTTTATGTGCAAAAGACCTACGGCATGCTGCACAGCCGCGCCCGCCGCGCACCCGCCGCCCCTGCAACGCAGCCGCCCGCCGCGCCGCAGCCGGTCTACGACCTGTCCACCGGCAGCGTGGACACGGCGCTGTTCCCGGCGCGCAGCTGGGGACGCATCCAGAAGGAGCTGCTCTACCAGCGGCCCGAGCTTTTACAGCGCGGCGAAATGCAGGGCGACGCCCCGCTGCGCACACAGATCGCAGAATATTTGTCGGTGTACCGCGGTGTGGAATGCACGCCGGAGCAGATCGTCGTCGGCGCGGGCATTGAGTATCTGCTCGGGTGCCTGGCGCACCTGTTCAGCGACGGCATGGCGGCCATCGAGAACCCCGGCTACTTCCGCACGCGGACGGTCCTGCAGAACAGCGGCATTCCCTGCACGCTGGTGGACATTGACCGCGAAGGCCTGCCCGCCGACGCGCTGGAAAAAAGCGGCGCAAACCTCTGCTATCTGACGCCCAGTCATCACTTTCCGACGGGTGTTACGATGCCTGCGACCCGCCGCGCCCAGCTGCTGGCCTGGGCAGCGGCCCGGCCCGGGCGGTACATTTTGGAGGACGACTACGACTCGGAGTTTCGCTTTGATACGCGCCCTCTGCCCAGTTTGCAGGGCATGGCGGGCCCGGACGGCCCGGTGGTCTACCTGACGACGTTTTCAAAAAGCCTGGCCCCGGGCATCCGCATCGCCTGCATGGTGCTGCCGCAAAGCCTGCTGGCGCGCTATCGCCGGGATTTTGCGACCTACGCCAACACGGTCAGCCGCTTTGAGCAGCAGACGCTTTGCGAGTTCATGGCGGGCGGGTATTTCACGCGGCATCTTGCCCGGATGCGCCTTGCCTACAAGCGCCGCATGGAGGCGTTTGCGGCAGCGCTGCGCGCGGCGCTGCCGGGCGTGGAGCTGGACGGCGTACACAGCGGGCTGCATTTTCTGCTGACGCTGCCGGGAGCCGGCGGCGAGCGTGCCATGGTCGCCGCCGCGGCACAGCAGGGCGTGCGGCTGCGCGGCCTGAGTGAGTATTATCTCGCCCGGCCCGAGCTCTGCCGGGCGGATACCGTGGTAGCGGGGTACTCGGCCCTGAAGGAGGACGATGTGGAGAAGGTGGCGCAGGCGCTGGCAAGGGCATGGCTATCATGAATGCCCCTGTAGGGGCCGGGCATGCCCGGCCCGCAGCCCTGCCGCTGCCGCCCGTTTATCTTTCGCATTGTAGGGAGCGGTCTTGACCGCTCCGCAGGGCGTCGGGGACGCCGCCCCCTACAGCGGCAATCCGTAAACCTTCCGCCGCCGCACACGCCTGCGGGCGGATATGGAATCCGCCCCTACGCACAAACAAAGCCACCCCGTAGGGGCCGGGCATGCCCGGCCCGCAGCCTTGCCGTTGCCGCCCCTTTATCTTTTGCATCGTAGGGAGCGGTCTTGACCGCTCCGCGGGGCGTCGGGGACGCCGCCGCCTACAGCGGCGATCCGTAAACCTTCCGCCGCCGCACACCCCGCGGGCGGATAGGAAATCCGCCCCTGCGCACAAACAAAAGCCGCTGCCCATGTGTAACCACAGACAGCGGCTTTCTATTTTTCAATCAAGGCTTATTCATACAGCGGGAACTTCTTCGTCAGCTCCTCGACCTTGCTGGCGACCTCGTCCTTCTTGTTCGCAAAGTCAAACACGCAGTCTGCAATGCAGTCGGCGATCACCTTCATCTCGTCGGGACCCATGCCGCGGGTCGTGACGGCGGGGGTGCCGATGCGCACGCCGCTCGTCACAAACGGGCTGCGCTTCTCGCCGGGGACGGTGTTCTTGTTCGCGGTGATGTGCACCTCGTCCAGATTGTGCTCCAGCTCCTTGCCGGTGCAGTCCTCGTCGGTCAGGTCGATCAGCAGCAGGTGGTTGTCCGTGCCGCCGGAGACCA
>ERZ827363.3334-NODE-3334-length-12337-cov-2.687022_pt1 | contig 12337 bp, 10 predicted proteins | sample MGYA00519776_ERZ827363 | MGnify/ENA primary metagenome ERZ827363 (study PRJEB31778, sample SAMEA3449288) | human gut metagenome | biome: human gut; feature: human-associated habitat; material: faeces | place: United Kingdom | collected 2010/2012 ...
TCGTTTAAATTTGCTGCTTAAAATATACACTGCTCCAGCTCTCTTTTATCCTGTGCGTATTTGAGCGCTGTTTTTTTCTCAATCAGCCCACGTGAAACAAGCTTTGCCAGATCATAGTCAAGCGTATGCATACCTGCTGCTGCGCCTGACTGCATTACGCTTCCAAGCTGATGCGTTTTTCCTTCACGTATCTGACTTAGCACTGCATCTGTTCCTGTTAGAACTTCTGTTGCCGCTATTCGGCCGCCGTCTATAAGCGGAACCAGGCACTGCGTCACAACGCCCTTTAATACACCTGCCAGCTGAATACGAATCTGGTTTTGTGCCTGAACAGGACACACATCTATAATACGGTCTACTGTCTTAGCTGCCCCTGTCGTATGAAGTGTTGACAGCACAAGATGACCAGTCTCTGCCGCCGTGACAGCTGCTGAAATCGTCTCATAATCACGCATCTCTCCGACAAGAATGACATCTGGATCCTCTCTAAGTGCAGAGCGAAGTGCTCCCGCAAAGGAACAAACGTCCTTGCCCAACTCTCTTTGATGAATCACAGCTTGATCCTGTTCGTACACATATTCAATCGGATCTTCAATCGTTAAAATATGATCTGCACGTGTGTGATTGATATAATCAACCATTGCCGCAAGCGTTGTTGACTTTCCTGAACCAGTAGGTCCTGTCACTAAAATTAATCCTCTAGGCTCATTTGCGAGATTTTGAAGCACTGGCGGCAGATGAAGCTGAGATAGTGTAGGCACTTTTGCATTAAGCAGACGAATTGCTGCCGCGAGGCGTCCTTGCTGACAAAATACATTGACTCTCTGACGGTTTCCATCTGATGTTTCAAGTGCAAAATCTGCATCCTCTCCACGCCAGATGCTTTCCTGGCTTTCTTTTGTAAGAAGAGACAAAATAAGCTTTCGCGTCATCTCATCTGACAGCTCTAAGTCACTCTTTATGAGCTTTCCATCAATGCGAAGATACACTGCCTGTCCTTCGCTTATATGAATATCAGAGGCACGCTGGCTTCTTGCCTCACGTATCATTTTTTCTATCATATACAGCTCCTTTAAATATAGTATGCCACCTTCTTAAGCTCCTCGACAGTAGTTGTACCATCCGCTACAAGCTTAAGAGCCTCATCAGTTAGCGACTCCATGCCAAGATAATGCGTCGCATAGCTTCTAAGCTCCTCCATAGGAGTTCTCTGTGTAATCATTCTTCGCATCTGATTGTCCACGCAGAGAATCTCATGGATTGCACGTCTTCCGACATATCCAGTATGGCTGCAGCTGTTACATCCCTGTGCGCGGCGCACGCGCGTAATCTTTGGCCCTATAAAAGCTTTTTCCTGCTCTGTCGGCTCATCCCAGTAACCACACTCAGGACAGACAACACGTACAAGACGCTGTGCCACTAGACCGACTAGTGAGTTTGCAACCATATATGGCTCAACTCCCATATCAATCAGACGAATAATGGACGACACTGCATCATTTGTATGAAGTGTTGAAAATACAAGATGACCCGTAATTGCAGCACGTACTGAAATGGCTGCCGTCTCCTCGTCTCTTGTCTCTCCGACCATAATAATATCCGGGTCTTGACGAAGAAGAGAACGCAGTCCGCGCTCAAATGTCAGCCCCGCAACAGTATTTACCTGGCACTGATTGACACGCGGAATATTCCACTCTACCGGATCCTCAATTGTTACGATATTCACCTTGCGGTTACTAAGCTTTTGAAGTGCCATATAAAGTGTTGTTGTTTTTCCGGAACCTGTCGGACCTGTAATGTAAATCATGCCATTTGGTGCCTCAAGCATTTTGCTAAACTGTTCAAAATGTGCCTGATTCATGCCAAACGTCTCGGCATCTGCCACCATATTTCCAGAAGCTAAAAGACGAAGCACGGCCTTTTCTCCAAATACAGTCGGAATCACTGATGTACGAATATTGACATCGCGGTTTGCGATTCTTGTCCGAAAATGACCGTCCTGCGGAAGTCTTTTCTCTGCAATATCCATCTGTCCTAAAATCTTTACGCGGGCAATCAGATTTTGATGAAGACTCTTTTGCAACACGACATAATCAAGAAGCTGACCATCTACACGTATTCTGACAGATGTTTTCTCCTCAAACGGCTCAATATGAATATCAGACGCATTCATGCTAAATGCGCGTGCAAGCAAGTTGTCAAGAAGCTTAATAACCGGTGCATCAGAATCTCCCTCATCAGCATTAACCTCAAGTGCCTGCTCACGTTCTCTTGCCATCTCATTTGCTGAGCTGGCGGCCTTTTTTGCCTCGATTTCTGAATAATAGTATTCAATTGCCTGATTTAAAGGCAAAAGCTCTGTCAGCCAAATTTCAAGGTTCATGCCGGTAGTCTGGCGAATATCCTCAATTCCATAATAATCAAGAGGATCATTCAATACAATTGTAAGATTATTATCCTGGTACTGCACAGCAAGCATATGATATTTCTTTGCAAGCTGGACTGGTATCATTGCTACCGCCTCTGTCTGTACCATAATTCTATCAATCTTTACATAGCGCTGTCCAAGACGCGCTGAAAGTGCTTCTAACTGCTGGTGCTCTGTGATAAAGCCAAGCTTAATCAATGCCTCACCAAGACGAATGCCTTTATTATTTTTCTGATACTCTAGTGCCTCATCAAGCTCGTTCTGATTGATGTAGCCGGCCTGAAGTAACACATCACCAATTCGTATATTTTTTTCATTTGCCATCGCTGCTGCCTCGTGTCATATAAATCATCATGCTGACCTCCAGACGCTTTCCTGCCTGAAGAACATCCTGTCCATTATTTGTTGTCTTAACTGCTGCATCACTTATTGAAAAAGATACTATTCTGACCCCTTCCTTTTCTGAAAGCTTATCTAAAACAGCAAGTGCCTGATTTTTTGTACCTATCGCCGTATAATCTGCCTGAGCACTGTAGACATACTCTGTCTTTGTATCTATCTCATCCTTCTTTGAGTCTGCAGATGCGTTCATATCTGACTGCGTCTGTTTTGCCTGTTCATTTTTCTTCAAAAGCGCCATACGTTCACTTAAGCTGTAAGGTGTAATCTCATCAAGCTGTCCGGCGCGAAGCGTCGAATCCTGCATAATCATCCCCTCACTCACAAACACATCTGTCAGATAACGATTAAGTTCTTCATTAGTCTGATATGGAAAGAAATGATTTTCTAATTCTGCCAGCTGCTTTTTTTGCTCCTCATCACGTTTTTCATCTACCGGAAGAGCTGCTATATGTACCTGCATCTGAAGCTGCTGCATTTCCAATGCCTCCTGCTGCATTTCCAGCTTATCAAGGCAATCCATCTGCGGCTTCACACCAAACCAGTAAAAGCAAAAAACTGCTGCACAGACTGCCAGACCTGCTAATAAATTTTTATCTCGTTTTGTCACTGTAAAATCAATTTTCATCTGCGGCCTGCCTTCCTGCATGTTCACTTAAAATACAGACAACCTTCACGGTATAACCATCCTGTGCCTGATTCTGCGTATATCCTGTAAAATAGACGCCCTGGAAAATATCAAGTGTCTTCCATATCTCAATAACTTCTGAAACATCGGTAACTTCTGGTGCTACTGCGTCAAACTGCAGCTCTCCCGTTGCACAATTGTATCCTGTTATTGTAATTAATACTTTATCTGGACAGCAATCCTCAAGCGTTTTGAACACATCACTTGTCACAAGAGGATAAGAATATATATTGGCTTTTGCATTTTCCATATCAAAAATCATATTGTCCTGCTTTTTCACCTGATCTCCAAGCTTTTCTGCACTCTCATCAGCTGCCTGATTCGTTTCATCATTTAAAAATGCTTCCAGCTCAGCAATTGTTTTTTGATATTCTTTTTCACTATGCTTTAAAACACCAAGCACATGTCCGGCTGCCAGAAATGCTGCTATCACAAGTGCCGCCGCTATTCTTTGCTTCTTTCTTTTTTTTAGCTGCTCTGGACCATTTAACAGCCGATAGTAAAAATCAATCCTTCGATCTGGAATTGCTTTTATCTTTCTTATCTTTTCTGTCTGATGTTTCTTCATTTTTTCCACCTTTCGCAGCTTTTACAAAAGCAGGTTGCCGATTCCAAAAATGTAAGATGCCGGCTCTGCGTTAATTTCTCCGTGATCACTTACTGCTGTTTTTACAAACGAAATTCCTTGAATCATACCTGGTGCCTTCGCCCTGATGCCATACTCCTGCATATATGTATCAAGCTCTTTTACCACGTCATCACTACCTCCTGCTATACCAGCCAGATATATACTGTCTAGTGTATAGCTGCTGTGACGCTGTCTGTAAAACTGACGTATTCCGTCTGCAATCTGTCCCAATTCCTCGATCCATTCAGCGCTTCCCTGATCATTTAACATACGGTTTCTTCGGCTGTAAATATAATTTCCATTTTCAAATAATACACTGATCGTAGTGCTTCCCTGTACCAGCATAAACACGCATGTCTCATAGGCAAACATTCCTGTTGCCGTCACTGCTCTTAAAAGACATCCAAGACCAATGCTGATTCGTTTTACCTTCAGCTTAAGATCAGAAAACAAGGATAAATAGCTTTCAATTACACTTTTTTCCAATGCTGCGCAAAAAATATGATTCATCTCATATGGACTATTCTTTGGGAACGGGAAATAATCGGTTACAAGATCAGTCTTCTCTCCGTCTGCAAACTCCTTATTAATGCAGGAAATCAGCTCCTTATCCTTCATATAAGGAACTTCAAGCATTTTTGTCATAATCTTTCCTGAATCAATTACAAGGCAAATTCCTTTTCTTGGAAGTGAATAACGATTCCAAATCTGTTCAAGTCTCTCCTGTAATCGCTGTTCTCCTGTAATGATACCATTCATAATCGTCCCCTCTGGGACCGCCAGACTATATACTTTTTTAATCTTTGCCTTTGATTTTGACCCTGTTCCGGCCACGATTTCTATTCGTTCATTTGAAATATAAACTGAAAGCTCCATCCTCTTTTCTCCTTACATCGTTCCACTTGCCTCAATCTCTGCATACATATTTAACAGCGGAAGCATCACAGCAATCATAATCATTCCGACAATTACTGCCATCACAATAATCATTGCCGGTTCCAAAAAGCTAATCAGACGTGATATTGCCTGCTCAGATTCATACTCAAAATTGTCAGCCGCTGAGATAAGCATGGTATCAAGACTTCCTGTCTCCTCACCAATAGCTACATTTCCTGCCAGCTTTTTATGAAAGCCATCAATATGTGCCAGAGCATCTGACAAGGACTCTCCACGCCTCACCATAGCAATTGTTTCATCAAATTGAGATTCCAGATAACTATTTCCAATCGTATCTTTGCTCACCTGAAGCGCTGTCACAATAGGCAGACCGCTTGTGTAAAGAGAACAAAGTGTTCTTGCAAAACGCGCTGTATAAATCGTCTGAATCAAAATACCAATTTTAGGAATCTTTAACTTAATTCGATCCACCTCTAAACGAATCTTTGGAAGCTCCAACACTGCTTTTGCAATCACATATAAAACAGCAATGCCAAACAATACCCACAGCCAATTTCTCTGCATAAAACCAGATGCAGCCATCAATGCCACTGTCACAGCTGGCAGCTCCAAATTAGCAAACACATCCATAAATTTTGGCATAATATAGCAAAATAAAATCATGACAACCACAACAATTACTCCGCACAAAATCTTTGGATACAGCGTAGCGCTCTTAATCTTTGCACTTAAACGATACTCCTTTTGATAATGCTCTGCCATTCTAAGTGCTGTCTGATCCATACGGCCTGACTCCTGTGCTGCGCGAAACATATTTATGAGCAGCTCTGGAAAGGCATCTCCCTGATCCTTCATCGTATCAGCAAATGAATTTCCACGGCGGACACTTCGAATCATGTTTTCATATATTGCCTTTTGTTTTGGCTTAATCGTCTCCTCTGCCTGCATCAGATTAAGAGCCCTCACAAGCGGAACACCTGCGCCAAGCAAAGTTCCAAGCTGCCTACAGAACTCAGAAAGCTGCCTTGGATTAAGACGATATGTATTTTTTTTCTTCTTTTGTGCCAGACGGCAGGAAATCAAAAACAGATTTTCTCCCCTTAAAAGCTCGTAAAGTGCAGCCTCATCAGCTGCCATAAGCTGTCCTTTTTTCTTCTTTCCTGCGACATCCTTCGCCGTATATTGATACTTTGGCATAAGTCCCCCCTTTTAAAAAATTATGGATAGATACCAGGAAAGCAGCCATTCTCCCACAAATAAAGTCAGCGCTGTCCCTGCGCACAAAAACGGGCCAAATGCAAAATGCTCTTTTGCACCCTTTTTCTTTGACAAGAGAAGTCCGATTCCATAAATACCTCCTGAAAATACGGCAAGCATAAACGCAGTCAGACTCATTTTCCAGCCAAGAAAAAATCCGATCACCGCCATCAGCTTAATATCTCCGCCGCCAAATGCTCCAGGCACAGCAAGCGTTATCGCAAATAGCGGCAGACTGACTGAAAAAAATCCAATCAGCCGTTCTGTTAATGTGACATCTGGAAATGCAAATACAGCCATCGCCGCTGGCACTATACAGGCAATAACAAGACCATTTGGAATCTCCATTGTCTGCTGATCAATCTGCGCAATGATTAATAAAAGTGTCAGCAAAGAAAATACAGTCACAACACAAAGGTTGATCTCATGCCAGTAGCCATTCCAGCCTCCAAAACATAATAAACTAAGCTCTGCGACTGCCATTCCCATTGCTTCCGTAACTGGATATCTAGCCGGAATCCGACACCTGCACTGTCGGCATTTTCCTCTAAGAAGCAGCCAGCTGACTACCGGAATCATATCATACCAGGCAAGTGTATGATCACAAGATGGACAATATGATCTTCCCTTTACAAACGAGATTTTTCTCGGAAGTCTGTCTGCAACAACATCTGCAAATGAAAATATACAGCCCCCCATCAGTATGAAGGGAAGGCTGTATATCAATTCAATCCATGTCATTTTGCCACTTACTCGATTTTGATCGTTCCATCTGTAATCGTGCAGGTCTTTTTTATTCCGCTGTCGGTTACACTGACAGAAATAACCTTTCCAGCCTCAACTGTAATTGCATAGTTTCCACTTCCATACTGCGTCAAAAGACCGCCAGAAAGAGAATCTACATCTGCAAGATTCTTATCGTCTGAAAGGATATCTGTAGTATTGCCGTTTGCATACTGTTCGCTCGCTACTGTCTGAGCTGCCAGATAAATGCTTCTTGTGTTTGCTGTCAGTGTCTTTTCCTTTGCCTTGTCGATATAGCCATTTAATGCACCTAACATCAGAGATGCCAAAATACCGATAATAACAAGCACTACGATAATTTCAACAAGTGTAAAACCCTTTTTGTTTTCCTTAGCTTTCTTTAATTTCTCTGCAAATGATCTCATTTTGCTCCTCCTGACTTAATCAATCGTAAAATCCTGATCGTTTTCATCTACATCCTTTGCATGCTCATTTAAAGAAGACCAATTGTCTGATACAACAATTGCACCCTTATCAATGATTTCCATCTTTGCCGTAGCAGATGAATTATGTATTCGGTGCCAGGTACTGAGCTGTAATATCACCCGTCCAACATGCAACACCTATGACATTGCACTGAGAATCATACTCAACTACACAGCCTGTATCAGAACCAACATCTGGATTTTGCTTTACGCCTGAAAGCTCCTGCACCTGTGTACGCGGACGATACGCCGTCTTTCCTGAATAAACCTCAGATCCAACTGTATTAGCCGCTAATACTACACTTCTGCAGTCAGCAAGCACTTCCTTTTCCTTTGCCTTGTCTATGTAGCCATTCAGTGCACCTAACATCAAAGACGCCAAAATTGCAATGATAACCAGCACGACGATCATCTCAACCAGAGTAAAACCGCCCTGGTTCTTTTTGCATTGTAAAAACCGCTCTTTTATCTTCCCCATAGATTTTTCGACCTTCACCTTTCCAATTCTTTCTTACATCAGAATAGCATGATATGGATTATTTTTCAAGTTGTTTTTCCATTACAACTTATGGCTATTACTGCTCATATGTATCACGAAGGCTTCTTATCTTGAGTGTTTTTCGCACATTATCTGCGCTAAGCACCTTTCCTGACAGAACATCTTCCTTTCGTATGCAGATTGTTTTTGTCTCTTCCGATGTTAAGTCAAAACAATTATCGGAGAAAATAACATCATCTTCTATTTCTAACCATACAAACGGTGCAAAACAGTCTGCACTTATCTGTATTTCAATAGTGCCATCCTTTTCTGTTACAGAAGTCTCGATCTGCGGCTGCAAAAGATCCATATGCTTATATGGAACAAAGCTTTCTGCCTCAGTACTTGTCGTGCCGTCCTGCCATGTATAAACTGCCTCTGCAAACACGCGGCGCTTCTTTGATCCGATCACATCTGCAAAATCTCGCTCCAGCACATGAATACTGCTTTGTGCCTTTACTGTCGTCTCCACAGTTTCCTCAAATAATACATTAAGCTCCACATCCCTGATGCGCACTGTTACGGTCAGTGACTGATTCTCAAGTGTCTCATTTGCTGCACTGATAACTGCCTTTGTTCCCTCTGTATAAATATAACCGGCCTTTGGTGCAAAGAAACGGGCTGCCATGTAATGAAGTGCCTTCCATCGTCCAAAATAGTCGATACTTGCCCATGATGCCACTGGCCAGTTATCATTTAACTGCCAATACAGTGCACCCATGCAGCGTCCTCTGTTTGCTCTCCAGTGATCTACTCCTGCCTTAATTGCAATACCCTGAAGCACCTGACTTACATATACTAAACTGTCAAAGTCCTTTGGATAACGGAAATTCTCGGAAATATAATATAAAATCTTTCCGTTTGCTGTACCGTTTTTCTGATGACTCTCCATAACTGGTGAAAAAATATTGCAGTCCTGCGGCAGAGCAAATGTATCAATTGTCTTTCTTTCCGGGAAGGACTGAAATCCAAACTCAGAGCAGAAACGGAAATAATGACTGCGATAATCTGAAAATGGCTTCATGCCATGCCATACATCCCAGTAATGGCAGTCTCCTCTGTCATGATCGTCTGGATTATCAAGACATCCGCCTGATGATGGTGATGATGGCCAATAAAATGTTGCTTGATCCTCTGCCTTTGTTACCTTCGGAAGCACGTATTCAAACTGCTTTATATAATCTCCCTTGAGCAGCGGACTATGTGTCTCTGAAATACCCCAATGATCCCATGCAGACTCTAGTTCATTGTTTCCGCACCATAGTCCCAGACTTGCATGGTGACGCAGACGGCGCACATTATCTACTGTTTCCTGACAAATATTCTTTTCAAACTCTTCTGTAAAGTCATAGACATTGCATGCATACATCAGATCCTGCCATACAATCAAACCATACTGATCACACAAATCATAAAATGTATCAGATGGATAATAACCGCCGCCCCATACACGAAGCATGTTATAATTAGCTTTTACAGAAGATCGGATCAATGCCTCTATGCGCTCCTTCGTGATCCATGGATAGATGCAGTCCTCTGGAATATAATCAGCTCCCATTGAGAAAATATGAATACCATTTATTACAAATGCAAATTCATTTCCCCACTCATCCTTCTTTGTGCTGACTGTAAGTTCACGAAGACCAATAGAATATTCCTTTGAATCAAGCACGAACTGATTGTTATCCACCAAAGATACCTGCACCTTATACAGTGGCTGATCCCCAAGCCCATTGCACCACCAAAGCTTTGGCTGCGCTACCAAAATTTCTGCACAGACTGCTTCTTTTATTGTCGGCAAAACGATTTGCTCTAGCTGCACGCCTTTTGGATCTGTCAATGTGACTATTACTTTTGTATTCTCTAAATTTGTATCCTGTTCAGGCTTCACCTCCACACTAAGAGAAACTGTATCAGACTGCTCAACTGCCTCAATATATTCCTCTTGAGACAGCTCACCCATCTGAGGGCGCTCTTTCCATGTGTGCTTCTGACGAATTACCACATCCTCAATGCGGCCTGCATTATAACACTCCAGATATAAATCTCTCCAGATGCCTATATCTGGCAGCTGTGCGCCCCAGTCCCAGCCAAACATAGAATGTGCCTTTCTAATATACTGATTGCCTAAAATACCACCTGTTGGCTCATATGTAATCTCCTTTCCCGGTGTTGCCTCATGCTCACGAATGTAAGTCAGTGCTGAATGAAAGTAAATGCGAAGATGATTTTCCTTTTGCAATGCGTCCTTGCAGTCAAAGCGCCATGTGCGATGCATATTATCAGCCTTTCCGACTAGCTTCTCATTTACGTAAACATCAGCCAATGTATCAAGTCCCTCGCAGACTAATACGCAGTGCTTCTTATTTAATTGCTCCTCTGAAATACAAAATCAGTTTCAAAGACATAATCCTTTGCCAGAAGCTCTCTTGCTTCATATTCATTTTCACGATAATACGGATCCTGCATTTTGCCTGCCTCTAAAAGACCAGACAAAACTGTTCCTGGCACACTCACTGGTGTCCACTCATCGCTGTTTGCCTTGGCAAAACGCCAGCCTTCCTGTAAATTAACACGCTCCATCGTCATTCCTCCCAATTATAAGTTTCGATTTTGTAAAAAGGCAGCGATTTTCCAGCACATATCTCTGCGCTGAAAAACCGCTGCTTAAACTTATCTGAATAGTATCAGATTTTAATGACTTTTATAGTAGTTGATCAGGCAGCCATCAAGAATAATCTGTCTCTCATCATCTGTAAGCGGCTTAATCTCAAGCTCAAAGCTCTCAAGTGCGTTATCCTTGACAGCATAAGCTGTTACCTTCGGCTGCTTTTCCTTAACAGCATCGCGAATACCTGGCACAAAAATATAATCCAGATTTGCAAATGGAAGCTTCTCTGGCTCGAAGATAAATGGAATCATACCCCAGTTAATCAAATTCGAACGATAACGCTTTGTTGCATACTCTTTCGCAATATTAGCAAGACCGCCAAGTACACGCTGGCAGGATGCTGCCTGCTCTCTTGCAGAACCATCTCCCGGCTTTACTGCATAAATTACAGAGCCAATCTCTGTCTCGCTTGCCTTTACATCTGGGAACAGCTTATGAATCTCATTAAATGCAGCTGCTACCTCATCATCTGCCTGACATGGACACTTTCCATCCTCACGTGCTTCTTCTGCTGCACGAACCTTTTTAGCACGTCCAACATACTCCGGATCCTTTCTGGAGAGCGTAAACTCAGCAAGACCAAGCGGATTAGAACGGAATGATGATGTTTCACCAGACGGAATCAGTTCATCCGTTGTCGTTACAGGATCGTGGATCTCAGATACAACCTTTAATAAGATATTATCGGTCAGCGGTACCATTGACGGCCAATCCTTGATATTTGGTCCAAACTGAATTTCTACAGATGGATCTGCCTTTCCTACACCATTATAAACACGCTTCTCGTAGATATGACTGTCAAAATAGTACTTTGGCTTTGTAAAGTTCACATCAATATCAGTTGCTGCTGTCAGGCGGCCCTTATTAAGTGCTGTAGCTGCAATTGAACGTGCATCCATAAGTGCAACTGATGCGATCTGCCCGTTGTTGACCTTTGAACCCTCACGATTCGGGAAGTTTCTTGTTGAGTGACGAATTGAAAATGCATTATTTGCCGGAACATCACCTGCACCAAAGCATGGTCCACAGAATGCTGTTCTAACAGTTGCACCAGTTTCCATGATCTTTGCAATGCTGCCGTTTCTAATTAATTCCATGTAAACAGGCTGAGATGCCGGATATACACTTAATGAGAAACGTCCGTCACCGATGCTCTGTCCATCTAACATGTCGGCAACATCACACAGATTTTCAAAACCACCACCTGCACATCCTGCGATAACACCCTGATCAACATACATCTTGCCGTCTCTTACCTTGTCACGCAGCGTAAATGGAACTTTATTTCCAAGACTCACTGCTGCACGCTTCTCTACATCGGCCAGAATATCATCAAGATTAGCATTCAGCTCATCAATCGTATATGCATTGCTTGGGTGGAATGGCATTGCGATCATCGGACGAACTGCTGACAGATCAACACATACAACACCGTCGTAATATGCCACTTCTCCCGGATTTAACTCTCTATACTCCTCTGGACGTCTGTGTATCTCATAGAAATCCTGTACCTTCTCATCTGTCTTCCAGATAGATGAAAGACATGTAGTCTCAGTAGTCATAACATCGACACCGATACGGTAATCAACACTCAGATTGGAT
>ERZ827363.3335-NODE-3335-length-12331-cov-2.757331_pt1 | contig 12331 bp, 10 predicted proteins | sample MGYA00519776_ERZ827363 | MGnify/ENA primary metagenome ERZ827363 (study PRJEB31778, sample SAMEA3449288) | human gut metagenome | biome: human gut; feature: human-associated habitat; material: faeces | place: United Kingdom | collected 2010/2012 ...
AGAGAGATAGCGCATAGATGCGGCCAGTTCTCCGTCGGGACCTCCGAATTGACTGATGATGATCTTTGCAATTTTAGGATTGGTTTGTGTGATTTTTACCGGATATTGAAGACGTTTTTCATAATTCCACATAAATCAGCATCCTCCTTCCTGCCATGGCCACGGTTCATTGATCCAGTTCCATCGTTCGGCACAGGAATAATCGGCTGTGTCGACAGTCAGTGGTCCGTAGGCAGAAGCATATTGTTTTAAAGCGTCGTTGCGGTGGGCGCTCATTTCATGAAAATACGCAAGCGCTTCGCTGTCGCAAGGATGCGTATCGAGATAAAGTTTTACTTCGTCAACAGCAAAACTAACCTGGTTGATATGCTCCATAAGCATATCAATATATTTTCTAAGACGTTTTACAATCGTGATTTTTCTTCTCACAACGTGGTTATCGTCCGCTGTCATTCCCTTGTAAAGCACATTGTCGGAAATAAGCACACCGCCTTTTTTCAGCAATCGCACGCACTCGTCAAGCATATAAATATAATGTGCTTTCGGACCGTCAAGGAATATCATATCAAAAACTTCATCATCGTCAATATACGAAAGATAATCCTTTGCATCCGCCTCAATAACCGATATTTTTTCCGCATATCCCGAAGTTTTAATATTCTCCCTTGCAATACGCACCATATCTTCGTTACATTCAAGTGTTGCTATTTCGCAGTCATCATCTGTAGCCTGTGCCATTAATATAGAAGAATACCCAATCGCACAACCTACTTCAAGTATTTTTTTCGGTTTAACTGTTCTGCACATCACCGACAAAAACCTTGCCGTTTCAGGCTCTACTATCGGAACACTGTTTTCTTCCGCATATTTTTCAAGCAAGTGCATAAATTCATCATTATGCACTGTTTTCGCACGCAAATATTCCGTTATATACGGCGGAACAATCGCGTCTTTATCATATTCTATCATTTATCAAACCTCTTTATTGTTTTAAACTGTCTTGATTTTCAATCGCACTGTCATCGACCGAAATATTTTGTTCGGTACTCTGCATTGCCGCAAGGTGTTCTTCATATGTCTTTGAGAAGATATGTGAGCCGTCCTTGCCAAGTACAAAGTAATACGCATCGGTTGCCTCCGGATAAAGCGCCGCCTCTATACATTCCGTTCCCGGATTGCATATAGGACCTATCGGAAATCCCGCATACATATATGTGTTATACGGTGAATCTATCTGCGTGTCGGCAATCGAAAGTACAGGCTTTCTTTCACCTAAAATATACTGTACCGTCGCACACGACTGGAACTTCATACCCGAGTTTCTTCTATTATAAAATACTCCCGCAACTTTTGCTCTTTCCGTTCCGCTGTCCGTTTCACGTTCAACGATTGACGCCATAGTTATAACTTCATCAACCGTCAATCCAAGCTCTGTCGCACGTTCATAATACTCCGGTTTAAACTGATTGTCAAATGCCGCAAGCATTAGGTCGATAATATCGTGTGCCGACATTCCGTTCGGAATTTCATACGTTGCAGGGAACAAATATCCCTCCATACGTCCGTCACGTTCAGGCAAGTTTTTCAAGAACGCATAATCATAATCGTCGGGATTTAAAGCCGCATAAAAGTCCTGCCAGCTTACAATACCTGCCTCATCAAGTTTCTGTGCTATCTGTTTGATTTCATAGCCCTCCGGTATTGTAATTTTCGCAGCCTCACGGCTCGGCGTTATTATAAGATTAAGTATGTCACTGTAACTCATTCCGTCATCAATCGTTGCCGCACCCGGCTGAAAATTACCGTCATATCCGCCGAGCTTTGACTGCACCTTAAACAAAAGCGGATACTTTATTATGCCATTGTCCTTTAACAGTTTTGCAACAGATGACGTACCGTCACCTTCTGCAACCTCTATTCTCTTACTTCCTTCTTCTATTGAAACACCAAGGCTGTCGCTTAATAGTATGCCCGTTCCCGCAAGACTCAAAACAACTATAACAGCTATGATTATCACAGGCACTTTCCATTTGCCGTAACCTGTTTCATGCACCTTTACTGCCATAAAAGTGTCCTCCTTATTAATACATATTACTGCTATTCTATAACAAAATACACTTTTCGTCAAGTTTTGCGTTTTTTTTGTCAATTTATACGATAACTTTTCTTTAATTTTTACATATTCATAATTGAAAATTTTGAGAAAGTATTATATAATATTAATATGAGATTATTTTTAAGGAGGAGTTATCAATGGGATACAAGGAAACCTACAACCGTTGGCTTACAAGCGACGTGGTTGATGATGACACAAAAGCAGAGCTTAAATCTATTGAAAACAACGAAAAAGAAATAGAAGAAAGATTTTATCGTGAACTTGAATTCGGTACAGCCGGTATGAGAGGCATTATCGGAGCGGGTACGAACAGAATCAATATATATAACGTAAGACGTGCAAGTCAAGGTGTTGCGAAATACGTTCTTTCAAACGGTGAGGACGCCGCAAAAGCAGGTGTTCTTATTGGTTACGATACACGTAATTTTTCACGCACATTTGCTGAAGAAACAGCTAAGGTTCTTACTTGTGCAGGTGTAAAGACTTATCTTTTCCCTATCGTTCATTCAGTTCCGGAAGTTTCATTCGGTATTCGCGAACTTGGCTGCAGTGCCGGCGTTATGATTACCGCCAGCCACAACCCTAAAGAATACAACGGTTACAAGGTATACGGTCCCGACGGCGGACAACTTCCTCCGGACGCGGCTGATGTTGTTGTTACCGCAATCGACAGCTACGATATATTTGACGATGTTAAGTTTATTTCGCTTGACGAGGCAAAAGAAAAAGGATTGCTTGAAATTGTAAGCAGCGACCTTGACGAAAAATTCCTTGACGTTGTTCAAACACAACAGCAAAATCCCGAGGCAGTAGCAGAAGTTGCAGATACATTCAAGCTTATCTACACACCTTTCCACGGCACAGGCTCAAGACCTATCAAGGCAATACTTAATCGTATGGGCTTTAAAAATGTGCTTGTCGTTAAGGAACAGGATACAGAAGACGGTAATTTCCCGACTGTTAAGTCACCTAATCCGGAGGACAAGGAAGGTTTTGAAATTGCTATAAAAATGGCAAAGGAAAATGACGTTGACGTTATCATCGGTACAGACCCCGACTGTGACAGAGTCGGTATAGTTGTTCGTGACGCCGACGGCATATACAGAACACTTACAGGCAACCAAACAGGTGCTTTGCTTGTTGAGTACATACTTTCATCAAAGAAAGCCAAAGGCACTCTGCCTGAAAACGGCGTTGTTATCAAGACAATCGTTACAACAGAGCTTGCCGCCGCAATCGCTCATTCATACGGTATCGAAATTATGAACGTGCTTACAGGCTTTAAGTACATAGGCGAAAAAATGACAGAGTTTGCCAAGACAGGCGACCATACATATCTTATCGGATTTGAAGAAAGCTACGGTTATCTTGTAGGTACTCACGCACGCGACAAAGACGGCGTTGTTGCGACAATGCTTATTGCAGAAATGGCTGCTTACTACAAAACAAAGGGTAAGTCACTTTATGAAGCACTTATGGACATATACAAGAAATACGGATATTATTCAGAAAAGACAGTTTCATTCGTAATGCCGGGTAAAGACGGTATGGAAAAAATGTCACAGTTACTTACAGATCTACGTCAAACACCTCCGACAAAAGTTGCAGGTATGGACGTTGTGCTTTACACCGACTATCAGTCACAAACAATTAAAGATACAAAGGGCAATGTTTCACCTCTTAAAGGTTTGCCTAAGTCAAACGTATTGAAGTACAACCTTTCAGACGAAAAGACTTACTTTATCGTAAGACCGTCGGGAACAGAGCCGAAAATCAAGTTGTATCTCGGCACATTCGCAGAAAGCTTTGAAACAGCCGAAAAGACTATCGAAAAAGTTCTTGAAGATTGCAAAAAACAACTTGGACTATAAACCAAAATGCCTTTCTCTTTGAGAAAGGCATTTCAGATTGTAGACAAAACCGTTATGGTTTTGTCTACTTTGTTCTTGGGTGTTTGAGGTGCAACCTCAATTTATAATCATTTCTGGCGACCTGTGCGACAGAAATGGCTTAAAATCTAAAGTTTCGACTTTGGAGGAACTTTATGATTTTTTCTCTAAAAATACTCAAAAATTACATCGTAAGATGTGATTTTTGGGTTGGCAACAATTTGTTGCCAACCGTTTCTATTTGCTTAGTTCTTCATCTATTGCAGCAGCTGCGGCTTTACCCGCACCCATTGCAAGAATAACTGTTGCGGCACCTGTTACAACGTCACCGCCGGCATATACATGGTCTTTTGAAGTTTTACCTGTTTCCTCATCAGCAATGATACAACCTCTCTTATTTGTATCAAGACCTTTTGTTGTCTTTCTGATAAGCGGGTTCGGAGTTTGACCGATAGCTACAACTACTGTATCTACATCAATAACTTCTTCACTGCCCTCGATAGGAACTGGACGTCTTCTGCCACTGTCGTCAGGCTCGCCAAGTTCCATTTTGATAACTTCCATACCGCTTACCCAACCGTCCTCGTTGCCAAGAATCTTTGTCGGATTTTGAAGAAGTTTAAATTCGATACCTTCTTCTTCTGCGTGGAATACTTCTTCCACTCTTGCAGGAAGTTCTTCCTTACCACGTCTGTAAACGATATATACGTTTTCAGCGCCAAGACGCTTTGCCGATCTTGCAGCGTCCATAGCAACGTTACCGCCGCCAAGAACCGCAACATTTTTACCTACATATACAGGTGTATCATATTCAGGGAACTTATAGCCCTTCATAAGATTAATTCTTGTTAAGAATTCATTTGCACTGTATACACCGTTAAGGCTTTCGCCCTCGATACCCATAAAGTGAGGCAAACCTGCACCTGAGCCGATATATACCGCATCAAAATTCATTTCGTCAAACAATTCGTCAACAGTAAGTGTCTTACCGATAACTACGTTAGTTTCGATGTCAACACCCATTTCCTTTAGGTTAGAGATTTCCTTTTGCACAATATCCTTTGGAAGTCTGAATTCAGGAATACCGTACATCAAAACGCCGCCTGCTGTATGGAATGCCTCGTAAATTGTTACTTCGTAACCCTTTTTAGCAAGGTCGCCCGCAACTGTAAGTCCTGAAGGACCGCTTCCTACAACTGCAACTCTCTTACCGTTTGAAACAGGCTTTTCAATTTCTTCCTTGACATTCTTCATATGCCAGTCGGCAACAAATCTTTCAAGTCTACCGATACCGACGCTTTCGCCCTTGATACCTCTTACACACTTTGATTCACACTGCTTTTCCTGCGGACATACTCTGCCGCAAACAGCAGGAAGTGCATTTGTTTCCTTAATCTTCTTATAAGCGTTTTCAAATTTACCCTTTGCAACAAATGCGATAAATTCAGGGATTTTAACGCTTACAGGACAGCCTTGCATACAAGGCTTATGTTTACAGTTAAGACATCTCTGTGCCTCGTCTATTGCCATTTCCTCTGTATAACCTGTTGTTACTTCAAGAAAATTCTTGTTTCTTACATTAGGACATTGCTCCGGCATCGGATTTTTGTCCATTCTCATATTTGGCATATTAAAAATCCTCCCTTAATCAGTCTTGATGATTGGTTCTGCCTATTCTGCAGTGACCTTCTTTACATGATTTTTCTTCGTAATCCTTAAACATTCTGCCACGTTTCATAGCAGTATCCCAGTCAATCTTGTGACCGTCAAAGTCAGGACCGTCCACGCAAGCGAACTTTGTTTCTCCGCCGACTATTACACGGCAGCCGCCGCACATACCTGTACCGTCAATCATAACAGGGTTCATTGAAACTGTTGTAGGAATGTTGTATTGTTCTGTCAGCTTACAGACAAATTTCATCATTACAAGCGGACCGATTGCGATTACTTCGTCAAACTTTTCGCCTGCTTCGATTTCTTTTTTAAGCATATCTGTAACAAAGCCTTGATTTCCGTTTGAACCGTCGTCTGTTGCAACGATAAGTTTGTTTGAAACTTTCTTTAGTTCATCTTCAAGAATAACTAAATCCTTGTTTCGAAAACCTGTGATAACCGTTACGTCGGCACCAAGATTATGAAGTTTCTTAGCCTGCGGATAAGCTATAGCTGTACCAAGACCGCCGCCGATAACCGCAACTTTCTTTAGACCTTCAAGCGGTGTAGGTGTTCCCAAAGGTCCGGCAAAGTCAAGAATTTCTTCTCCTTCTTCAACCTGTGCAAGGTCCTTTGTTGTCTTACCTACGATTTGTACGATAATTGTAACTGTTCCCTTTTCTCTGTCAAAATCTGCGATTGTAAACGGAACTCTTTCGCCGTATTCATCAATTCTCAAAATGATGAACTGTCCAGGCTCTGCTTTCTTCGCAACCAATGGAGCTTCAACCTCCATTAAAAAGATTTGCGGATTAAGCACATTCTTTTTAACTACTTTGTAAGCCATTATATCACCTCTTAAATTTAGTTCAATAAATTAAAATATTAATACATATATGTTATCATATCATAACTTTACTGTTTTTTCAATGATTTTACGAAAGTTTTTCGATAAAAGCTCTCATATCTTCTGCCATTTCGTCTTTAAACTCCATTATTTGACCTGTTATCGGATGCGTAAAGCAAAGATAGCACGAATGTAACATCTGTCTTTTTGCAATATTGTGGTCCTCCGTTCCGTAAAGCCAGTCGCCTACAAGCGGATGACCGATATATGCCATATGCACACGAATTTGATGCGTACGCCCCGTTTCAAGCTCCATTTCAAGCAATGTATACTCTCCGTAACGTTTTACAACTCTGTAATGTGTTACGGCTCTCTGTCCGTCAGGTGCTACAATTCTGTTTATAACACTTCCGTCGGCACGTCTTATCGGTGCGTCAACCGTTCCGTCACGCTCTACATCACCGCACACGATACACATATATTTTCGTTTCAATTCTTTTTTCTGTATTTCTTCACCCAATCTTGCGTGTATGTATGAATTTTTTGCAACAGCCATAAGTCCCGAAGTATCTTTATCAAGACGGTTTACCGCACGAAAAACTCTTTCCTCGCCTTTGCTTTTGTAATAATACATCACACCGTTTGCAAGCGAATTTTCGTAATTTCCCATTGACGGGTGAGTCGGCATATTCGACGGTTTGTTTATAACAAGCACGTCCTCGTCTTCATACACAATATCAAGCGGAATATCGGTAGGCACAATATTTTCGGACGCAGTGTCACGAATTGTTATTTTTAAAATATCACCCTTTGCCGCCAAATCCACAACACGTTTGTGTTCTCCGTTTACCTGTATTCCCTCTTTGTATTTCTTTAAGTCCTTAATCAGATTTGTTGAAATTTTAAAATGCTGTTTTAAAACAGTCGTTATATTCGCTCCGTCATATTCTGACGGAATTTCATATTCAAGTACTCTGTCCATCAGTTGTTAAACCCGTTTAAAAGTCTTGTCGCATATGACGCGTCAACCATTTCCCACCCGAAGCTGTACGGTTTCATACCCGATTCAAGAAGTTGTTTATGGATTGTGTCGTATGTTTCTTTAGGCACTTTTGATGTGTATGTTTGATTTTCGATTGTGTCGTATATCATAAATTCTATCACTTCATCCTGACACTTTCCGAAACGGCAAACTCTCTGCTCCGCCTTTTCCAAGTCCTGCGACAATACCATAAGTTTTATAACCTCCATAGTCTTGTCGTTCATATCGTTATCAAAGATAAGAATTTTTTCAAGCAATTCATTATAATCGGTTACAAAACGTAAATTATACCCCTCAAGTTTGTCAAGTTCGCCAGATTCTTTTGACGATTTCTGAACATTGTCAAAAAGCTGACTTTTCAAAACAACATCATCACACGGTGAAAATGAAATCATAAGACGCTTATCTTCATCGTGATAAAGCATAGGTGTAGGCATAAGTGCCGAGTACGAACAAGACGGACAACGGAACATATTCACCTTACCCGTAAGCAAGTCATGCTTTAAATCTTCACTGTCCTTAACCGTAATCGAGTTCCATACAGTAACTTCACTCATTTGACTGCACTTAGGGCATTTTACATTTTGCTTTAAATTAAGACTCATATTTTTATTCCTTTCTAAGCATTTTATCAGCAGCAACCATTATTCCGAGTTTTGCGCTTTCGTATGTCAAACCGCCTTGCATATATGCAATGTACGGCGGTTTTATAGGTGCGTCAGCCGATAATTCTATCGACGCGCCCTGTACAAACGCACCTGCCGCCATAATTACCTGTGACGAATATCCCGGCATATCCCAAGGTTCAGGTGTAACAAAGCTGTCCACCGGTGCACCTTTTTGTATTCCCTGACAAAATGCTGTAACTTTATCGGGATCACCGAATTTTATTGATTGAATTATATCGTGTCTGATTTCGTTAGGTTTTGGGTCAACCTCAAAGCCGAGTTTCTCAAATACCGCCGAGCAAAGCACTGCTGCTTTTAAAGCCTGTGACACAACGTGCGGTGCCATAAACAAGCCTTGATACATCTGTCTGTTAAAACCGAGTGACGCACCTGCCTCCTTGCCGATTCCGACAGAAGTAAGACGGTATGCGCAAAGCTCTACATACTTCTGTTTACCTGCAATATATCCGCCGGTCGGAGCAAGTCCGCCGCCCGGATTTTTTATAAGTGAGCCTGCTATAAGGTCTGCACCGTATGCGGTAGGCTCTTCCGTTTCGACAAATTCACCGTAACAGTTGTCAACTATACAAATAGTTTCAGGCGAAATTTCCTTTACAAATTCTATAAGTGCGCCTATATCCTTTGCACTGTATGTCGGACGCCAGCCGTAACCCTTTGAACGCTGTATTGTAACGGCTTTTACATTCATATGAGTAAGAGTAAATTTAATCTGTTCAAGGTCAGGTGTTCCGTCATGCTTTAAATCAATCTGAACATATTTTACGCCGAAATCTTTAAGTGAGCCGTTACCCGCCTCACCTTGTATTCCGATTACTTCTTCAAGCGTGTCATACGGCTTGCCTGTTATCGAAACAAGTATATCATTCGGTCTTAAAACAGCAAAAAGTGCGGTTGAGATGGTATGCGTACCAGATATGAAATTGTGACGTACAAGTGCGTCCTCCGCACCCATAATATCCGCATATACTCTGTCAAGCGTATCTCTGCCCAAATCGTCATAACCGTAGCCTGTCGTAGCAACAAAGTGACTGTCAGATACACGATTGTCCGCAAACGCTTTCATAACTCTAAGCTGATTTATTTCACAAATATTCTCTATATGCTTAAACTGCTCTTTGATACTCTCCTCCGCCTCACTTACCAATTTAAGCGTCTTGTCCGATATACCGAAATTATCTTTTATAAATTTATTCTTATCCATAAGTAAATATGTCCTTTCAAAGCTTTATACTAACCTATTAATTATATCACTTATAATTTTTTCCGTCAATCATTATTTATTGGTCTTGTAAAAATTGCACTAATATGGTATAATAAAAATATCTATATTAAGGAGTTGAAATTAATATGATTACTATAATAGCAAAATTCAACGTACTTAACGGCAGTGTTGACGAATTCAAAAAATGTGCTGTCAATGTAGTGCGTGATACACGCAAGGAAAAAGGCAATCTTGCGTACAAGATATACCAAAGCAGAGAAGATGCAACAAAGTTTACATTCATCGAAGAATGGCTTAACGACACTGCAATAGAGCAGCACAACAATGCAAAGCATTTTCTTCAATTTCTTGAGGACATCAAACCGCTTACAGATGGTGACGTTCAAATCGAACAGCTTACAAAAGTACCGTCTGTATTCTGCTGATTGAGGGATTTATGGATATTTACGATAATAACATTAATGTACTTACAAATTATATAACCGATGGCTCAAAAGGCTGTAATTCAAATGCAGTCGGAGTTGAGCTTGAGCATTTTGTAATTGACAAAAACGGCGATTGTGTGCCGTATATCAACGGTGTTGAAAATATAATCGAACAGCTTGCTCAAAACTTCCCCAAACACGTTTACAGCGAGGGTTTTCTTATCGGTCTTTCGTGTGATAAATACAACATCACTCTTGAACCGGGTGCACAAATTGAAATCAGTATAAAACCGACTGAAAACATTTGTGAGATTGAAAATATTTACGGCGAATTTTTATCGGTGATAAATCCGATACTTGATAAATATTCATACAGACTTACAACACTCGGTTATATGCCTAAAAGCAAAGCAAAGGATATATCGCTTATCCCGAAAAAACGTTATGAATATATGAACAAATACTTTAAATCGGTCGGCACACGCGGAATAAATATGATGCGCGGTACCGCGTCTGCACAGGTATCTATTGACTTCGCCAATGAAAAAGACTGCGTTCAAAAATTCAAAAAAGCAAACATAATAAGCCCTATTCTTTCACTTATATGCGACAACGCACCTGTTTTTGAGGGCAAGCCGTTTTTGGGAAATACGTTGAGAACATATATTTGGAATGATGTTGACAATGACCGTTGCGGTATTGTTCCGACAGTGCTTGACAGTGATTTTTCATTCAAGAAATATGCCGAATACATTTACAATTCACCGGCTATACTCACTGTAAACGGTGACGATATAGAATTTACCGCCGATAAAAAAATATGCGATATTTACAAAGATACTCCTATTGACGAAAGCATAGCGGAGCATCTTCTTTCTATGTTCTTCCCTGACGTAAGACTTAAAAAGTATATTGAAATCAGACCTGCCGACAGTATGCCGATTAAGTATGTTTTAGCTTATGCAACGCTTATCAAAGGTATTTTTATGTCTGACTTTTCACTTGATGTTTCACTAAGTGCCATTACTCAGGCAAAGAACAATATAATATTAAAGGGTTATAATGCCGAAGTTTACGGAACCGATGCACATACGTTGGCTATGAAATTGTGCAGTGCGGCATATAACGCACTTGATTCAAGCGACAGAGAATATCTTCTTCCGCTTAAACAGATTATAGACAACAAACAAACATTAAAGGAGACGATTAACCTTGCAAAAGGCAGAGGAATTTTATAAAAAACTTGTAGACGATAATTTCGCGGAAAGTCTGCAAAGTGCAAAAAAGCAACAGGAATATATCAAAACTTCAACGGCACGTTATCACGGCTATTTTGTACACACGCTTTATATGCCGAAAATGTTTACGGAAGAAATGGCGGCATACTTCAAAAAAGCCGCCGAAAGTATGTACAAAATACTTGAAAAAGTTATTCATGAATATCAAACTAATGCCGAATACAGAAAGCTTTTCGGTTTTGACGAAAAATTGGAAAAGCTAATTCTTCGTCCAAATCACTATGAATGTGCCTTGCCTATCGCAAGAATAGATATATTTTTTAATGAGGACGATTTTTCGTTTAAGTTCTGCGAATTTAACGCGGACGGCTCAAGTGCAATGAATGAGGATAAGGAGCTTAACCAAGCCATTCGTCTTACAAGCACTTTTGATAAGTTTACCGAAAAATACAATGTGAGAACATATGAATTGTTCAATTCATGGGTTAAAGCATTTATGGATATTTACCGTACATACGACAGAGCGGTAGAAAATCCGCATATTGCAATAGTCGACTTTTTCGGCGGTGACATAAGCCGTGAATTTACCGCATTTCAAAAGGCATTTGAGGACAGCGGTTTAACGTGTGAAATATGCGAAATAACCGACCTTTCATACGAAAACGGCAAACTTCTTTCGCCAAGCGGCAAGCAAATCAATGCAATCTACCGCCGTGCGGTGACTTGCGATATTATGCGTAATTACGATAAAGTTCAGCCGTTTATAAAGGCTGCCGAAAATAATGATGTATGCCTTATCGGTGATTTTAAAACACAGGTTATTCATAATAAAATCGTGTTTAAGGTACTTCACGATGATATGACTTCCGCATTCCTTACCGACAAAGAAAAGCAGTACGTCAAAGATCACATTCCGTACACCGCGTCACTTACACAAGAAGAAATCGATAAACACGATGTTCTTAATACAAAGGACAAATGGGTCATAAAACCTGAAGATTCGTACGCGTCAAAAGGCGTGTATGCAGGTGTTGAGGGTATGAGTGACCACGCGTGGAAAGAAGAAGTTTTGAGTAACGTTGATAATCACTACTTACTTCAAGAATACTGTACCCCATATGCAACTTGGAATATCGACATCACCCACGATGAAAATGCAAAATATAAAAAGTACAGTAATATAACGGGTATGTACATGTATAACGGCAAA
>ERZ827363.3340-NODE-3340-length-12310-cov-2.473929_pt1 | contig 12310 bp, 9 predicted proteins | sample MGYA00519776_ERZ827363 | MGnify/ENA primary metagenome ERZ827363 (study PRJEB31778, sample SAMEA3449288) | human gut metagenome | biome: human gut; feature: human-associated habitat; material: faeces | place: United Kingdom | collected 2010/2012 ...
CTTGTATTTTACCCCTTTCCCCGTTAGCGTGTCTCCCACCTGCTTGCCTTCCAATATATCCGATTTTGATTCTTTTCCCGTTTGAGAATACAACATTCCGGTATTCAAAACCATTACTAAAAATAAAATAAACTGTTTCATGATAAAGGTTATTACTTGATACTTCTTAAAAAATTACACAAGGTGGATATATCACGAACCGGATATTCCACCCATGGAGCCTCTCCCTCTTTATTTTGATACAACGAACATTGCTTTATCGCTCTCATTGCCTTATCATAGTGAGATGCAAACTCATCGGATGTAATAGTTCCGCTATCCAAATCCATGCATTTTACCAATTTTATTATATTCTCTGTAAGCTCATCATTGGGTGTTTTAAAAATCTCGGGCCGCCCCACGCTCAAACAAAAAATATACTGGGCCATATACGCCTCGATTTCGTCATTCAACACCCGGTTAACATCATTCCCGTCCTTGTAAATATGAAACAACTCATGAAATGCAAGTTGTTCAAGGTCTCCATTCTGCAAATTATTCGGATTGTATAAAACCCACCCCATCCCCATGTAACGCATAGAACGTTCGGGGATACTGAAAGTAGAAGTAAATTCTATCACGTACTTCGGCGGACACCTCAAACTGGCATACGTCAAAAGCGGTCCGCCCAAACGCGTAGTTTTCAAATTCGCTAGAGCTTCATCTATCGGACTAATCCCACTTCGTGTATCGCTAAAAATTTCATCTTCTTGCTCCATTTCTAATGGTGACTCTGTACAACTTCCCAAAAGGAAAATCGCCACCAGAATCAATACATTCATTTTCATAAGCCTATCGTTTAAGTTCGTTATTTCACTCTTCTCGTTTATATTATTGTTGCTTGTTATTCGTTATTTTAAATATTAGAAACCGATCCCGACCTAGATCTTAACATCTCCTCTTTCCAAGCTTCGATCGCCTCCTCTCTCACCTCTCTTGCCTTTTTCAAATTACAGATATACTCGTACAATATACCAATCTGTAAAACATACACGAAATCCCTCGTCATTCCCGGGGGTAGTATGACTTTCTTCACGATGTCTTTTTCTATTTCATACAGCCGGTCGGGATCGAAATGTATCCAAAACCCGTCACTGGGAACATCTGGTTCCTTCTTCCGATATTCTGGTTCTTTTACAAAATACTGCACCTTTGTTATGTTTCCGCTACTGTCTCTATCGATACAATTCATTGGACGTCTCGTTGTATCCGGAATTTCACTGTCTGTCGGCTTACGAAGCTTGATGTTATCTATCTGCATATGAGCCGTATATCGTCCTGATACATAATAAAGTCCCTTTATACCGCCTGCACCGTTTACCGGCATAATTTCATTGTCAACAACGGTTTCGCTTCCTTTTGTCACTGTCAAATAAGCTGTTGTACCGTTTACAACCACCTTATAGTGATACATATTTTCAATACCTGTAGGGATTGTCTTTGTAGAATTTGTTATTGCCCATGATGCTGCATTTGCAGGAGCGTCCATCTTTAATATATATCCGCTTTCACAGCCATAATTTGCATTTTTTTCTTTATAAGCATAATCCGAACCCAATACTGCAAATTGTGAGCCTTGGCTGTCTGAAGCCGCAAATGCCATATCAAATTCTACTACATATTTTGAACCTGCCGCAAGGTCACCGAAAAGCAAATATTGTCCACGGCTATTGGCACTGGCAATATGTGTTGTATCAACCATTTTACCGCCGTTGCCGTCGTCTACCAAAGTAATTGCACTCTGCATGTTTGGCGATACCCAATCAACACTCGCGTCTGCCGCGTCATAATTTTGTTCAAAATAGACATCACTGTCATCTGCCAATTCAACAGCTTCAGACTGCTCATCTTCTGTTACCGCTTCGGTCGATGTTGTTTCATCAGCCAAAGTTATCTCGCTGTCAGCACTAATCGGCTGTTCATCTGTATTTTCGGCAATTGCTGTTACTGCAAAGCCTGTGAAAGCAGATGCTGTTATTGCCAAAGCTGTAATGATTGACAATAGTTTCTTTTTGTTATTCATGTAATCTCTCCCTCTCTTTCTGATTTTTACACGACAAACCATCGCATAATACAACATGATAGATATATTATACATCATTTACTATTTTTTTTCAATAGTATTTCTACGACTAAAATATTATCACTGATTTTTAAACATTATTTGTTACCTATATTTTTATAAGATATTGATTTTATATCGTTTTTCCCTTATAATAATAAGTAATAAAACAATTCGGAGTGATAAAATATTTTGAGTAAAGCAACGCAATTTTTAAAAGGTGCAAGGCTCGGTATGCCTATTGCACTCGGATACATACCCGTTTCATTTTCATTCGGTATGCTTGCCGTACAAAACGGAATACCCGCTTGGGCGGCAATAGTAATTTCAATGACTAACCTTACTTCTGCCGGACAATTTGCCGGTATGAACATAATTTCCGCCGCCGGCGGTATGTGGGAAATGGCAATTACGACATTTGTGATAAATCTTCGATATATGCTTATGTCGCTTTCCCTGTCACAAAAAATCGGTAAAATGTCGCTTGCAAAACGGCTTATAACAGCATTCGGCATAACAGACGAAGTATTTGCCGTCGCGTCAACAACACCGATTGCCATTACATTTCCGTTTATGCTCGGACTGATTGCAATACCGTACATCGGCTGGACTCTCGGCACAGTGCTCGGTGCTTTTATAAACAATCTGCTGCCGACATCACTTGCGGACGCAATGGGAATAACATTATACGCAATGTTTATCGCAATAATTATCCCTGCGTCAAGGAGAGATAAAAACGTACTTTTTGTACTTATCGCCGCAGTTATATTGAGTTGTGTTCTGTATTTCGCACTTCCTTTTATATCATCGGGCTGGGCTGTTATCATAACGGCAGTGTTGGCGTCGGCATTCGGTGCGACGTTCTTTCCGCACAATGAGGAGGGCGAAAAATGAAAATGATTGCTTTAATGGCGGTTATGGCAATAGTGACGTACATAATTCGTGCATTGCCTATAACACTTTTCAGAAAAGAAATAAAATCAAAATGGCTTAAATCGTTTTTATATTACATACCGTATGCCGTACTCGGTGCTATGACGTTTCCGGCTATATTTTTTTCGACAGGCTCGGTTTTCTCCGCCTCGCTCGGATTGGTCGGTGCTATGCTTATGGCCTTTTTCGACAAGGGGCTTATGGCTGCCGCCGTTACGTCTGTTGTGATTGCATTTGTGAGCGGATTTTTTGTGTAATATACCACCTAAATTTACATATTATATTATCAGAAAGGAACGGATGTTATGAGCTATGATATTGATTATCTGACACTGCTTTCACAGCAGTATCCGACAGTTAAAACCGCATCAACCGAAATTATTCGATTGCAGTCAAGGCAAAAACTGCCGAAACTTACAGAGCATTTTATGAGTGATATTCACGGTGAATACGAATCTTTTTTGCACATTTTAAAAAATGCCTCCGGTGTAATCAAGGACAAGATTACGCAAATTTACGGTCGTACGTTGTCCGAACGTGACAGACAAGTTCTCGCCACTCTTATTTATTATCCGGAGCAAAAGCTTGAATATATCAAGGACGAAGTGGACGATATTAATGATTGGTACAAAATCACTTTATATCGCCTTATAGAAATATGCCGCGTTGTTGCGTCAAAATACACACGAGCAAAAATCAGAGAATTTTTGCCGGAGGCGTTCGGCAGTACGATAGACGAACTTATACACGCAAATACAGATTACGGCTCGGACAAAGAAACATATTATAACGAATCTATTTCAACAATCGTCGAACTCGGACAAGCCGATGATTTTATTGTGGAAATTTCAACACTTATCCAAACACTTGCAATCGGTCGTCTGCATATTATCGGCGATATTTTTGACCGTGGTCCGCGAGCCGATATAATTCTTGACACACTGACGAAGTACCACAGTGTCGATATTCAATGGGGCAACCATGATGTTCAGTGGATGGGTGCCGCTGCGGGCAGTTTGGCTTGTATTGCGAATGTACTTGCTATTTCCACCAAGTATTCAAACTTTGACTGCCTTGAGGACGGTTACGGAATTAATATGCGTCCGCTTACGGTATTTGCACTTGAAACTTATGCGGACGATCCGTGCGAATGCTTTATACCTCGAAATCCGAATATGGTTTATATTTCTCAGCATGACGAAAACTTTTGGGCAAAGGTACATAAAGCTATATCTGTAATTCAGTTTAAGTTAGAAGGACAAATTATAAAACGTCACCCTGAATTTAATATGGACAACCACCTTATGCTTGACAAAATCAATTACGAAAACGGAACAATTATGCTTGAAGGCAAAGAATACAAATTAAAAGATACCAACTTCCCTACAATCAATCCCGAAAATCCGTTTGAACTTACAGACGCCGAAAAAGAGCTTATGAATTTATTGCGTTCATCGTTTTTACGCAGTGAAAAACTTCAAAATCACGTCAAATTCTTATACGAAAAAGGCAGTATATATCTGACATTCAACAACAATTTGTTGTATCACGGCTGTATACCGATGAACAGTGACGGTACTTTTACGGAAGTTACACTTTTCGGTGAAACGGTAAGCGGCAAATCGCTCATGGACAAAGCCGAACAGCTTGCACGTGACGGTTATTTTGCCAAAAACGGTTCCGAAGAAAAAGAATACGGCAAAGATTTTCTGTGGTTTTTATGGTGCGGTTGCTACTCCCCTGTTTACGGCAAAAATAAAATGACTTCGTTTGAACGATATTTTATTGATGATGAAAGTACATGGGTGGAAATTAAAGACGAATATTATCACCTTATCGAAAAGCCGAGTGTATGCAACAAAATTTTATGCGAGTTTGGAATTGACCCGAACAATTTTTCTCATATTATAAACGGCCATGTCCCCGTAAAAATAAAAAAAGGCGAAAGCCCAATTAAATCAAACGGCAAACTTTTAGTCATAGACGGCGGTCTTTCAAAGGCATATCAGAAAGTTACCGGACTTGCCGGTTACACATTGCTGTTCAATTCACACGGTTTGCTTTTAAGTGCGCATGACGCATTTGAATCTATCGAAAGTGCCATAAAAGAAGAAAAAGACATTCACTCAACGCTTGACGTTGTTGAACTTGCTCCGAATCGTTTACTTGTTGAGGACACTGACGCGGGTAAATCGTTATCGAAAAAAATCACCGACTTAAAAGCACTTGTTGACGCATATTTAAAAGGAAAAATAAAAACACATTAAATAAAGAGAGGAAATCCACAAATGAATTACGAAAAAGAACCACTGCATATTTCAACACCCGTACCCAACGGCACTTATGAAGTAACTGTCACAGTTACCGCACACGAAGATATTGTTTTCACAATACTTTCGCAGTCACGCCGTTTTATGGCACAGGATATAAATCTTGGCAAAGGAGAAAGCACAGACATTACTTTCAATGTAAGCGTATGTGACTACCACAAAAACAACGAAGATTACACAAACGTAAACGGAGTTGAAATTGATATTATGTGCGACGGTGATTTTACCGCACTTTCCGCAGTATCGCCTGTCAATATTCCGACAGTTTACATCGCCGGTGACTCAACCGTCACAGACCAGCCTGCCGAATATCCGTACAACGCTACCTCTACATACTGCGGTTGGGGGCAAATGTTTCCGCAATTTTTTAACACGGGCATTGCGGTTGAAAACCACGCTCAATCAGGTTCTACAACCGAAGATTTTAAAAATGTGAATTTCACCGCATTCAAAGACAAAATCAAAAATGGTGATTTCCTGATTATCGAGTTCGGTCACAACGACCAAAAAATAGATACTCTTGACGCGTTCGGCGGATACACGGAGAACTTAAAATATTTTGTAAACTTTGTCCGCGAAAAAGGTGCAAATCCGATAATATGTTCACCAATCAACAGAATTATATTCCAAGAGGACGGAACACTTCTTAACTTGCTCGGTGATTACAGAACAGCAGTTAAAAACGTATGTGACGAAATGAATGTACCGTTTATCGACTTGTGGTCACGCACAACCGAATTTTTTGAGGCGGCAGGAGCGGTAAAAGCTTGGGATTATTTCTGGGGCAACGGCACTGACCGCGATTACACCCACACAAACGATATCGGCGGCAACATCGTTGCACGATTTGTTGCAAACGAAATGATTAAAAACAACGTTCAGCCGATAGCAGACTTAATCAAAAAAGATATGATTAACGTCGAAATGCCAAAACACGATTCAAGTGTCAAACCGCAAAATTCAAAAGAAATCGAACACTTAAAAACAATCGGTCTTGTCAACGTTCCGAAAGCGTCCGAGCTTGCCGACCTTGACAAAGACATCACCAATATCTAGTAAAGCGGACAAAAACATAACGGTTTTGTCTACAAAATAACAAAAACTGCATTTTGAATAAAATCAAAATGCAGTTTTTTATATCTTATCTTAATTGAGCACCGATTTGATTTTCAAGATTTTTAACAACCTTATCAAATACTTTCTGTACTTCATCACCTGTCAAACTTCTGTCTGCGCTTCTGTATATAGCACTGTATGCAACGCTCTTTTTGCCCTCAGGTATCTGTTTACCCTCGTAAACGTCAAACAACTGCAAGCTTTCAAGCATTTTACCCGATGTCTTTTTGATTACATTTTCAATATCCGCAACAGGAACTGTCTTATCAACAAGCATTGCTATATCACGAGTTACGGCAGGATACTTAGGAAGTTCCTTAAACTTAATATCGGTCTTAATATTAAGGAATACATTCTCAAAATCCAATTCGGCAATATATACAGGAGTTTCAATTCCGTATTTTCTGCTTACTGCAGGGTGAATTTCACCGATTATGCCGATTACCTTATTGCCGGCACTTATCTTTGCACATCTTCCCGGGTGGAATGTCGGGTTATCTGTTACGGCCTCATACTTAACATTCTTTATGTTAAGTTGTGCAAACATTGTTTCGCATATACCCTTAATGTCATAGAAATCTACGTTATCGCCGTACATACCCATTGTGATTTTAACAGGTTCGTTCGGAAGTTCACCGTCCGTTGTCGGAATAAATATCTTTCCTATTTCAAACAACTTGGCAGACGGATTTCTGTAATTATAGTTTCTTGACAATATATCCATCATACTTGCGATAGTAGTTGTACGCATTACCGATGTGTCCTCGCCAAGCGGATTTGTAATTTTTACAACGTTTCTCATTTCACTGTCTTTCGGAATATTCAGTTTATCGAATATTGACGGACTTGTGAATGTGTATGTGTAAATTTCGTACATACCTTGTGCTGTAAGAAGTTCGTTCACTCTGTCCTGTACCTGCTGACGTTCTGTTTTCATTCCGCAAGTAGCCTCGCCCGAAAGAAGTGTTACAGGTATTTTATCGTAACCGTAGAAACGCGCAACTTCTTCCGCAATATCCGCCTCACCTTCAAGGTCAGGTCTGAATGACGGAGGAGTTACAGTCATCTTGTCAAGGTCAACCTTGATTTCAAGTGCGTCAAAATACTTAACCATATCCTCTGTCGGAATGTCTGTTCCAAGGAACGCATTAATTTTATCAGGTCTGAAAGCAAGCGGCTGCATATCTGTTACGTTACCCATAACGTCAATCATTCCGCCGACATTTTCACCGCAGCCAAGTGTTTCTACAAGCTGACACGCTCTTTCAACGGCAGGAACTGTATTGTTATAGTCAAGTCCCTTTTCATATCTTGATGATGATTCTGTTCTAAGACCGACTCTTTGTGCTGTAAGTCTTACAGACGCACCGTCAAATGTAGCCGATTCAAAAATAACAGTTGTTGTATCATCCTTAACTTCACTGTTAAATCCGCCCATAACACCTGCAATAGCAACAGCTCTGCCACCGTCTGCGATTACAAGGTCGTTTGAAGTAAGTGTTCTGTCCTGTTCATCAAGAGTCTTTATAACTTCACCGTCATTTGCACGTCTTACGATAATTTTGTTATCCTGTAAATCTCTCAAATCAAATGCGTGCATAGGCTGACCGTATTCAAGAAGTACATAGTTTGTTATATCGACAATATTGTTGATAGGTCTTACACCGCACGCACGAAGTCTTTCTTGCATCCAACTTGGTGACGGACCGATTTTAACGTTTTTAACCATTCTTGCACAGTATCTCTTACACTTATCCTTGTCCTGTACATCAACGCTGATTGTATCGGCGATATTTTCACTGTTTTCGTTAAACTTAACTTCAGGAATAGTGAACTTTTTATTAAATGATGCCGCTGTTTCACGCGCAAGACCGATTATGCTGAAACAATCAGGTCTGTTTGAAGTGATTTCAAATTCAACGACAGTTTCATTCATACCGAATATATCCTTAATATCCGTACCGATTTTTATATCGTCCGGAAGAATAAGAATACCGTATTCAGGTTCATAGCCAAGCATATCCTCTGTTATACCAAGTTCATCGTGTGAGCAAAGCATACCGTAAGATTCAACGCCTCTAAGCTTGCCTTTTTTAATTTTTCCGTCAGGAAGTACCGCACCGACAAGTGCAACGGGAACGATTATACCCGCTTTTACATTCGGCGCACCGCAGACAATCTGCAAAATCTCGCCTGTTCCCGCGTCAACCGTACACACATGAAGATGGTCACTGTCAGGGTGATCTTCACAGGTAAGCACCTTACCCGCAACTACATTCTGAACAGATTCGCCCATATTCTCCCAACCCTCAACTTTAGAGCCTGTCATTGTAAGTCTGTCTGAATATTCTTTCGGCGTAACGTCTATATCCATATAGTCATTAAGCCAACTCATAGGTAAATTCATTATATTTCATTCCTTTCAATTTCCGAATAATATATTAAAACTGGTCTAAGAATCTCAAATCATTTTCAAAGAAAAGTCTAAGGTCGTTAATATCATACTTACCCATTGCAATTCTTTCAAGACCGATACCGAAAGCAAAGCCCGAATATACTTCAGGGTCAATACCGCAGTTTGCAAGTACCTTAGGGTGTACCATACCGCAGCCCAAAACTTCAATCCAGCCCTCGCCTTTACATACGCTGCAGCCTTTACCGCCGCAAGCGAAACATGAAACGTCAACTTCGGCTGACGGCTCTGTAAACGGGAAATGGTGAGGTCTGAAACGTACTTTTGTATTTTCGCCGTAAAGACGGTGGATAAACATTTCAAGAGTACCCTTTAAATCTGCCATTGTAACACCTTTATCAACTACCAGTCCTTCGATTTGGTGGAATACAGGTGAGTGAGTTGCGTCAACCGCGTCACTTCTGTAAACTCTTCCGGGTGCTATAATTCTGATAGGCGGTTTCTTCTTTTCCATAACACGAACTTGGATAGGTGAAGTTTGTGTTCTCAAAACCGTATTTTCGTTTATATAGAATGTGTCCTGAGTATCACGTGCAGGGTGATTCGGCGGAATGTTAAGTGCCTCAAAGTTGTAGTAGTCAAGCTCAACTTCCGGACCTTCCGCGATTTCAAAACCCATTCCGATAAATGTGTCTTTAATGTTGTTCATTACTTTTGTAAGCGGATGAAGTTTACCTGTTTTTTGTGCCTTACCCGGCATTGTAACGTCGATTACTTCGCTCTTCAGCTTGATTTCTTCAAGCTTTTCTGAAATTTCCGCTTTCTTCGTATCTATGTGGTTTTCGATTACACCGCGAATTTCGTTTGCAAGCGCACCGATTTGCGGTCTTTCTTCTTTGCTTAACTGTCCCATACCTTTTAGTACGGCAGTAAGTTCACCCTTTTTACCGAGAAACTTTATTCTTGCTTCTTCAAGAGCATCAATGTCAGTTGCTTTTTGAAGTACATCAAGGGCATTTTTTTTGATTTCTTCTAACTTTTCTCTCATTTCAAAATTCCTTTCAATATAAATTAAAAAACACTCCGTCCCATAAGGGACGAAGTGTGTAAATTCAAACTCCGCGGTACCACCCGACTTCCGATAAAATATCGGCACTCAATTATGTATAACGGCACTACCCGTCACAGACTACTTGCAAACCGCTTTCACCTATGCAGCTCCGGAATGAAATTTCAAATAAATCCTTACCGTATCGGCTCACAGCTCAATAACCGATACTCTCTTTAGGCGGTATATACCTTACTTTGTTCCATCATTGCTTTTAATATTCAATAATAAAGTATTATATCACCTTTTTTTTATTTTGTCAATCAATAACACAAAATTATTTAAAAGGATTGATTTTTTTAACAAAAAATTATATAATTTATCCCGAAAGGGTTGATTTTAATTGAAAGAAGAAATTTTAGATATATTAAAAAATGCAGACGGATATATTTCAGGCGAACGCATAAGCGAAATGCTGAACGTTTCAAGAACGGCAATATGGAAGCATATTAAATCATTGCGTGAAAGCGGTTACAAAATCGAATCAGTCACAAACAAAGGCTACCGCCTTATTTCCTCGCCTGACATCATAACCGAAAGCGGCATCAAAAGCGGACTTACCACCGATTTTATCGGTCACAGCTTATTTATATATGATGAAACCGACACGACAAACAATCGTGCAAAGGAAAGCAATACCTCGCCGGACGGCAGTGTATTTATCGCCGAAGTGCAAACGCACGGCAAAGGCAGTCGCGGACGCGGTTGGACTTCTCCAAGAGGGATAGGTATTTGGCATTCAATCCTTTTAAAGCCCGAAATCTCCCCGCTTGAAGTTTCACAAATAACGCTCGTTGCAGGTCTTGCTGTCTGCAAGGCTATCGGTCTTAATTCAATGATTAAATGGCCTAACGACATTGTTATTAACGGTAAAAAAATATGCGGTATTCTAACCGAAATGTCTGCTGAGATAAATATGGTCAACTACGTTGTATGCGGTATCGGTGTAAATGTAAACACAGAATCATTCGATGACGACATCGCCGACAAGGCTACTTCAATGTTTATCGAAAGCGGTCACAAATATGTGCGAAACGAATTAATCGCAAAATTGTTAAACGAATTTGAATGTTATTATAAGAAGTTTCTCGACGGCGGACTCAGTGCAATTCTTGATGAATACAAAAAGTGTTGCGTCACGCTCGGCAGAGAAGTAAACGTCATTTTCAAAAACGAAACGGTTCGCGGAACTGCCGTTGACGTTGACGAAAACGGTTCACTCGCCGTACAAACCGAAAACGGTATTATTCACGTCACTTCCGGTGAAGTTTCAGTCAGAGGTATCTACGGTTACATCTAAAATCGGATATATTATGAATAAATTGTAAATTGTTAGCACTCACATCTGTTGAGTGCTAATTTTGTATTGACAAATCTTACTTTGAGTATTAATATATATTATGTAAATTAATTAAACTTCAAGGAGTGATTTATATGGCAAAAGGTAATATTTCAGTTGACAGTGAAAATCTTTTCCCTATTATAAAAAAATGGCTTTATTCCGATAAGGATATTTTCCTTAGAGAACTTGTTTCAAACGGTTGTGACGCGGTCACAAAATTAAAGAAACTTGCAAGTATCGGTGAAGCTCAAATTGACGAAAGCGAAAAATTCAAAGTTACCGTATCAATATTTAAGGACGCTAAAAAGCTTGTCATCAGTGATAACGGTATCGGTATGACTGCCGAAGAAATTGACAAGTACATCAATCAAATCGCATTTTCGGGTGCAAGCGACTTCCTTTCAAAGTACAAGGAAGAGGACGACAAAGGTTCTCAAATTATCGGTCATTTCGGACTTGGTTTTTACAGTGCGTTTATGGTTGCCTACAGTGTTGAAATTGATTCGCTTTCATATCAAGACGGTGCAAAAGCCGCAAAATGGACTTGTGACGGAAGTATGGAATTTGACTTAACAGACGGTGACAGAACAGAAAGAGGTACTACAATAACTCTTAACATCGCCGAAGATTCGGAAGAATTTCTTGAAGAAAGCACAATCCGTCAAATTCTTCATAAGTATTGTGCATTCCTACCTATTGAAATATATGTTGAAGTTCCTGAGGACAAACACGAAGATCACTGTGACTGCGGTCATGATCATGAACATGAACACGAGCACGAGGACGATACACCGTCAGAGCCAAAGCCTATCAACAACACAACACCGCTTTGGATGAAAAAGCCGTCGGAGTGTACAGACGAAGAATACAAGGAATTTTACAGAAACGTATTTATGGACTTCAACGAACCGCTTTTCTGGATTCACCTTAATGTAGACTATCCGTTCAACTTAAAAGGTATTTTGTA
>ERZ827363.3344-NODE-3344-length-12305-cov-4.057796_pt1 | contig 12305 bp, 11 predicted proteins | sample MGYA00519776_ERZ827363 | MGnify/ENA primary metagenome ERZ827363 (study PRJEB31778, sample SAMEA3449288) | human gut metagenome | biome: human gut; feature: human-associated habitat; material: faeces | place: United Kingdom | collected 2010/2012 ...
AGTTTTCTAATACTTGCTCTTGACATTGGGTCAGCAGCAACATTCATTCATCATCAGCCTCACTTTCTAAAAAGCTTCTCAGCTTATTCTTGTCAATATTGTTAAATTTTCTCGCAAATGAAAGCATCATCATTCGGTCATTATCATTCATTCCACTTATGTCTATGCTATCATAATTTTGCGCCTCATACATGCAACGATCCAATTCACGAATCTGATTTCTATCTAAATCATAGTTACTTATGAGGATTTCTCTCCACTCTCTCGGCGGTTTTTTCTTTCCGTTTTCGACCTTGGATAAAAATGCAGATGAAACTCCCAATGTTTTTGCCATATCATACAGGAGTTCGCTTTTATCTATCCTGAGTTTCCTGCAGAACTTACCAAAATTATTAATCATAGTGCTTCACCTTCGCCCTTTCCTATATCGCATTTTAATATTAACCTATAAAGGTTAATTTGTCAACCCGCATTTGGAAATATTTTTTCGTATTTTCGATTATGTATAAGGCAAGCGCAACAATAAAACGTCCCATATTTCTACAGGACGTTTTAAAAAAATGTATGTGGTTTGAATTTCTCCATAGGAAAAGCAGAACATCAGGATTCGAACCTGCAGCTCAATGGCTCACGCTCACTCCCTCTCGGTGAGATGTTCTGGTGATCTGCCAGGTGGGTACTGGCAGTCATCTAATGGAAGGAGAACTCTGTATGATCTTCCACTGAGTTCAGTTTACATAGTACCATAGAGAAAGTGGACATGACCGGACATTTTTAATATTTACAATTTTTTTCCAAATATCTGTTATGGCGTTTTCGGCAGCTATCTTCCGTATATTTAATTCTTTTCTTCGGAAAGCGGTAATTCATATTTATGGCAACTGCTGCCCAGGTCATATCATCTAAATATTTAAAACGAAACATCATTCTAAGATCACTTTCGGGAATCTTCTCAATAAAATCATCTACTTCATTTATTGCATTTAAAAGATCATCCTCTAAAATATGCAGTTTTGCTACTCTTTTCTTTATCATGCCTTTTACCCGATCACATTCAGGAAACGGATAGCCGGTGATTTTGATTGAGCCAAAAGTTCCATTACTTCTGGTTCCTTTTACTGTATCAGACACTACGCCTTCTTTTTCTATTTTCACAAGTCTGCGTTCATCTTTGTCTATCCTGTCTTGCAGATCCTGTATTTCCCCTTTTAATTCTATGTACTGTTCCAGGATATTCTTGTCCATCGGTATCGCTCCCCTTTCACAAATTCTTCAAATCTGTATCACATATTGCTCACATTTTCTGGGTATATTATTACCTGTACAGAGCAAAGAGTAATTGCAAATAAAACTTTTTCTTTTTCATACTTTTGCCGGGAATCGATGAGGTTCCCGGCCTCCTTCTTTTATTCCGTTATTTTTTATTCCATTAGATTTTCTTTTTAATATGGTTATAGATATTCAGTCCTTTTGTCTGTCCGTATTTGGAAATGATAGATCTGTAAATCTGCTGTTTTCTGTTTTTGTCTTCTGCGTTTTTTTCCACAGTTGTTGAAACATAATTTACCACTTCCTTTGGCATGCCTGCCTTGTCGAGAACCAATACCAGTTCCTGCTGTAATTTCTTTGTTCCGGCATTCATATCAATTATCTTTTGTTTTGGCTTTTTTGTATTCTGATTCTCTGATTGTTTGACAGACTGTTTTTCAGGTTGTTCATCCAACTGTTTTTCTGTTTTCTGACCGGATTGTTCGATCATCTGTCCGTCTTTTTCTTTGACGGTCTGTTTTTTTACCTGTTTCCTTGTATGCACCTGTTTTCCGGAAATCTTTTCGTTTCTGGAGACTTTCACATCTTTTTCTGTTTTCCAGAACTCTATAATATGGTCAAAGCCTGTATCTTTGCTGATTACAACAATTTTGCATTCTTCATCCTGACCTGTGCATTCTTTTCCTATCAGATATCCCAGATAAGATCCCAGATGCATATCTGCTGACTGATTTCCTGTCGGTACTTTATGTGTGACCAGCTTTGCTTCTCCGTGATCATTGATAATATCAAGGTCTATTTTTCTGCTGTTGTCTGTATAAAAAAGATGGATAATATCTGTTTCCCGTAATTTTTCGCATCCTTTGAAGCCTTCACTTCCTACATTTTCATAATCAATCAAATAATAAGTTTTAATAATCTTCATCCTCTCTTTATTTGTTACTGTTCACTCCATTCACAGTAACCTTTATTTTTCTCTGCTGTATAATACTCTGTCATTTTTCAGACAGATAATTCTTTCCTATTTTAACATGCATCTTTTATCAGCACAACCACATAGTGGCAGCTCTCCTGGTTAGTATTTTCTGGTTGCCTTTCCTGTCTGTTCCAGTCAGACAGAATATTATCATATCCACGAATAGTATTCCCATATTGCCACTATAATAAATTTACATACCTTTTGTGAAAAGTGACGGATTTTTATCAAATTTGAGTTGATAAATCTTTAACAAAATTCAAAAAAACGCAAAAATCCTGTTGATTTTAAGCGTTAAATATGTATAATAATAAAAGAGAAGCGATACCCATTCGCTTTTATGGTAAGGTATCTTAAGCCTGTTTAAACAGGCGCTTTCATTAACGAAGAAAAGAGGTTAAACGTAAGATGGCAAAAATCGATTTAAGCAAGTATGGCATTACCGGAACTACAGAAATTGTCTACAACCCTTCTTATGAAGTATTATTTGAAGAAGAAACCAAACCGGAACTGGAAGGCTTTGAAAAAGGTCAGGTCAGCGAACTTGGTGCAGTTAACGTTATGACAGGTATCTACACAGGACGTTCTCCTAAAGATAAATATATCGTTATGGATGAGAACTCCAAAGATACAGTATGGTGGACAACAGACGAATACAAAAACGATAACCATCCTGCAACTCAGGAAGCATGGAATGCAGTAAAAGAAATCGCTAAAAAAGAGCTCTCCAACAAGAGACTTTTCGTGGTAGATGCATTCTGCGGTGCTAACAAAGATACTCGTATGGCTATCCGTTTCATCGTTGAAGTTGCTTGGCAGGCACATTTCGTAACAAATATGTTCATCCAGCCAACAGCTGAAGAACTTGAAAACTTCGAGCCAGATTTCGTTGTATACAACGCTTCCAAAGCTAAAGTTGAAAACTATAAAGAATTAGGCCTTAACTCTGAAACAGCTGTAATGTTCAACATCACAACTAAAGAGCAGGTTATCGTAAACACATGGTACGGCGGAGAAATGAAGAAAGGTATGTTCTCTATGATGAACTACTTCCTTCCACTGAAAGGCATGGCTTCCATGCACTGCTCTGCAAACACAGATATGAACGGCGAAAACACAGCTATCTTCTTCGGTCTTTCCGGAACAGGTAAAACAACTCTTTCCACAGACCCGAAACGTCTCCTGATCGGTGATGACGAGCATGGCTGGGATGACAACGGCGTATTCAACTTCGAAGGCGGATGCTATGCAAAAGTTATCAACCTGGACAAAGAATCCGAACCGGATATCTACAATGCAATCAAACGTAACGCTCTGCTTGAGAACGTTACTCTGGACGAAAACGGCAAGATCGACTTCGCTGACAAGAGCGTAACAGAAAATACTCGTGTATCTTACCCGATCGACCATATCCAGAACATCGTTCGCCCGATCTCTTCTGCACCGGCTGCGAAAAACGTAATCTTCCTGTCCGCAGATGCATTCGGCGTACTGCCTCCAGTATCTATCCTGACAGAAGCTCAGACACAGTACTACTTCCTGTCTGGTTTCACAGCTAAACTGGCTGGTACAGAACGTGGTATCACAGAACCGACTCCGACATTCTCAGCTTGCTTCGGCCAGGCATTCCTGGAGCTGCATCCTACAAAATATGCAGAAGAACTGGTTAAGAAAATGGAGAAGAGCGGTGCAAAAGCATACCTGGTAAATACAGGATGGAACGGAACAGGCAAACGTATCTCCATCAAAGATACTCGTGGTATCATCGATGCTATCCTGAACGGAGCTATCAAGAATGCTCCTACAAAGACCATTCCATACTTCAACTTCGAAGTTCCTACAGAACTGCCAGGCGTTGATCCAGCTATCCTGGACCCACGTGACACATACGCTGATGCTTCCGAATGGGAAACAAAAGCAAAAGATCTGGCTGACAGATTCATCAAGAACTTTGCTAAATACGAAGGAAATGCTGCCGGTAAAGCTCTGGTTTCCGCTGGTCCTCAGAAATAAGAATAAGACTGCCGAAATCAAACTTTTCAAAAGCTTATACAAAAGGACACCGCAAAATTGCGGTGTCCTTTTTTTATGCCGAAATGCCTCCGCGTGGCAGTCCAGATGGAGCACATTGCGTCCATTGCCCTGCGGCAAGGAAAATCTGTTTTCCCGGAAATTCCATCTATAATGACATCTTCAAATCGAACGCAAAACAGTCGCCGTCACACGTTTTTTGACGCTGCTGCTTCATACGCCTGCTGATAGAAGGTTTCCTGAGCATCCACCAGACGCTCAATCGTCATCGGGATTCTGTAATTTCCTTCCGAATCCTCATGACGGGCCTTCTGATTATCATTTAACATGATCCGGAACATCTCAAGCAGACGTTCCTTGATTGCCGGATCGCAGACAGGAGCTGCGACTTCCACACGTCTTAAAGTATTTCGCGTCATATAATCGGCTGACGCAATATAAACTTTCTCTCTTCCCTTACTTCCGAAAATATAAATTCTCGAATGTTCCAGAAATCTTCCTACAATGCTGATCACACGAATATTTTCCGTTGCATCTTTTACGCCCGGGATCAGACAGCAGATACCGCGGATGATCAGATCAATCTTTACTCCGGCACAGGAAGCTTCGATCAGCCTGTCTATGATCTTTTTGTCAGTAAGTGCGTTCATTTTCAGCCCGATATAAGCATCTTTTCCGGCAAGTGCAGCTGCAATCTCATCATCGATCATCGCCAGCACTTTATTTTGCAGACAGAGCGGTGCTACCAGCAATTTGTCTGTGTGTTCTACGATTTCTCCCATCGCCAGTGCCTGGAAAACTCTTCTCGCCTCTTTTGCGATCTCTGTATCGGCTGTCATCAGGGAAAGGTCTGTGTAAAGGCACGCTGTTTTTTCGTTATAATTTCCTGTTCCGATCTGCGTGATATACTGCACTTCATCGCCGGCTTTTCTGGTGATCTGGCACAGTTTGGAATGTACTTTAAATCCATCCAACCCATAGATCACATGACATCCGGCACGCTCCAGCCTTCTTGACCACTCGATGTTATTTTCCTCGTCAAATCTTGCCTTTAATTCTACAAGTGCCAGCACTTCCTTGCCATTTTCCGCTGCCTCGATCAGAGCTTCCACCACTTTACTCTGTTTTGCCACACGGTAGAGCGTCATTTTTACGGAAAGGACATCTTTGTCGTTTGCAGCTTCATGCAGCATCGTAAGAAACGGTTTCATGCTGTCATACGGATAAGATAAAAATTTGTCCCCCTCCAGAATCTGATCCAGAATCGGTCTGCTTTCTTCAAACTGCACAGATTTCTGCGGAATCCGTTTTTGATAGAACAGTTCCGGCACGTAACGCAGTTTATCCTGGATTTCATAGACAAATGACAGATCCAGCGGTCCCTCATTATAGAAAACATAGTCACGGTCAAGATCCAGATAATGACACAGAGTACTGATCACTTCACCATCCATTTCCCGTGACAATTCCAGACGGATCGGAGCCAGTTTTTTCCTCTGTTTGATCACTTCCACCATAAAATCACGATAATCCAGATCTTCGTCATACAGTGCGTCTGCGTCAATATCTGCATTTCTGGTGATGCGGATCAGTGATTTTGCTTTTACACGATAACCCTTAAAAATTTCCGGCATATAATGGAGAATCACTTCTTCTGCCAGAATATAAGTGCCGCGTTTGCCGGGAAGTTCTATCAGACGTTTGAACATACCACTGCTGCATGGAATGATACCCAGCTTCTCTTTTCCGCTCTTTGTCTCCAGCACTACGACTGCATAGATTTCTTTATTTCGCAGAAATGGAAATGGCTGTCTTTTTGCCACGATCGTCGGGAAAATGATCGGTGCGATTTCACCCTGAAAATAGCGTTTAACGTATTCGCTTTCTTTTTCATTCATCTTCTTGAAATCCGTGATGCAGATATCATATTCTTCCAGTTCTTCCATGATTTCATCGTAAACGACATTTCTGCGACGGTTCAGTTTTCCGACTTCCGCAAGGATCTTTTTGATCTGCTCCTCCGATGTAAGATTTGTTTTATTATCACGGATATCTTTTTTCAAAAGCATCTGATCTACGAGCGATCCCACACGCACCATAAAAAATTCATCAAGATTGCTCTGATAGATTGCTGCAAAATTCAGTCTTTCACAGAGCGGCACTTTTTTATTTTCCGCCTCTTCCAAAACACGTTCATTAAATTTCAGCCACGACAGTTCCCGGTTCATATATACTTTTCTCATTTATTATTTTGTCCTCCTCAATAAAATGTGATGCCCTTAGCAGCTTTTTCGTTGCGTGCATTTAAGCCAGACGCACGTGAGACCTGGGCTAAATCCCATAAAAATGGCATTCTACCTTTAACCATAAATTTATTTTACTGCCACAAGATCAAATCCTCTGCAATGCCATGTAAAATCCATGTAAAGAATCTTACTATTCGAAAATGAAACCCCACTCAGACAAATCTGTTGCCCACCACTTATAAAAGTTTGAATCTTTTCCGATTAACGTAAAAAGGACAACAGATTTTCTCTGCTGTCCTTTTTACATTCTGCATGATTACATGATGTGCGTCTCTGCACTTTTCTGTTTTTAGTATGGATAGAAGTTTCCGTTTGCATCGGTTACGCCATCGTTACCGAATGTATACTGCATTCCGCCGCTGTCTACCCAGTTTCCGTTTGCATCCTGTGTCACGGAAATATAATTGCCCTGGTCATCATAAAAACCGTTAGTGCTGCCGCCGGTATTACCTCCTGTGTTTCCACCGGTATTGCCATTGTTTCCATTGTTTCCATTGTTGCCATTATTTCCATTGTTGCCATTATTTCCGTTGTTGCCGTTATTATTTCCGCTGTTGTCATATGGATAATAATTGCCGTAATTATCGGTTACACCATACTGACCAAAGGTGTAAACAATGCCGTTTCCATCTACCCAGTTTCCGTTGCTGTTTTTATAAACTGTGATCAGATTTCCCTGATTGTCATAGAAACTGCTGGTCTGAATAGCTCCGCCGTTGTTATTGTTGTTATCACCGCCGTTATTGTTATTTCCGCCGTTGTTGTTATTGTCGCTGTTTCCACCCTGCGGATTGTAGGTAAAGCTTGCACCGTTGCTGTTTGTGATACCGTTTGCATTAAAATAATAAATCGCTCCGCTGCTGTCTACCCAGTTTCCGTCGCTGTCCTGATAGATATAAACTGCGTTGCCGTTGCTGTCATAAACATACTGACCGTTGTGGTTGGAATCAGAATTGCCATCGGTAGAAGCTGTGCTTCCGGACTCGGACTGTGTTGTACTGTTCGACTCGGAAGATGTTGTATTATTCTTTTTAGTCTCAGATGTTGTTGTGCTCGATGTTTTCAGCAGTTTCAGACTCTCCACAGAAGTACGGATCGCTTCCATTGCCGTTGCATCATCCTGCATAACCTGACCATTGACCGAATAAATATCCTCATCTCCTACCAGGTTATACGCTACCGAGTACGCATACTTACTGTTTGTACTCTTACATTTGATGGTTGTGTGATATGCCTCGTAAGAACCCATGGTATTTTTCTTGTATTCTACAACTGCATAATCGGTTTTGGATTTTCCGGCTTTCTCCAGATTATTCAGTACTTCTTCTTCAGAGGACGGAAAAACAAGTCCGTTCGTCTCATCTCCGGAATAATGTACGATCGTGATCGTTCCCTGGTTCGGTGACTCAAAGGTCCATTCTTTTGTGCCTTCTTTTTTCATTGTCCAGGTGTCATCCGGAAGTTTGATAGAAATACTGCCATCTTTTGATTTAAATGTTGTGGATGTATTTGTAGCTTTCTTTGCTGTTTCGCTCTCTGTCTGTTTCTCTGTAACACGAATCGTTTCGCTGCTCGTCTCAGTTTCCTGTGCTTTCTTTTTACAGCCGGTAGCCAGACAGGAAATGGACAGAGCGAGTACCAGACAAGTTACGATTTTTGATCTCATTTTCATCTATACTCCTCCATTCTGGTTGTTACCTTCTTTGACTTCCATATTCTACGCTTTCGCAGATATAATGTCAATCAAAAACCGGTTTAATATGGATAGAAAACGCCATTCTGATCGGTTACGCCATCATCGCCAAACTGGTAGGTCATACCGCTTTCATCAACCCACTGTCCCTGGCTGTTTTTGTGAACGGTGATCCAGGTTCCGCCATCATCATAGAAGCCATTGGTATCGCCTTTACCATTATCGGCTGCCGGATTATCGATATTATTCTCGGTATCCGGTGCCTGTGTTTCCGGCTGCTGCACTACCTCTGTTTCCACTCTTGTCTCCAGATCCGGATGTGTTTCCGGTGTCTGCGTATCCTGGCTCTGATTCTGGTCATCCAATGCCTGATTCTGATCCTCTGCGGCTGAAGTCTGGGCAGAATCCTGACCTGCTCCCCGCTGTGTCTGATCCTGGGTCTGTTTTGTACTGCTGTTCGTATCCCCACTGTGGCTGCCGCATCCTGTCATCAGAAGAGCCGATGAGAGGACTGCTGCTGCCATAAAATGTAATGCCTTATTTTTCATAATAATATTTACACTCCTTTATATCCCATTTTTATCCTGTTTTACCATTTGCTGAAATTGCCGTCGCTGTCTGTTGCCCCTTTTTCATCGAAAGTGTAGGTTTTTCCATCACTGCCGATCCAGTTTCCGTTTGCATCCTGTGTCGCTGTCTGATAGTTTCCATTGATATCATAGAAACCAATGACCATGCCATCACCTGAGGAACTTCCGGAATTGGATGAATTACCGGAACCGGCTGAAGAGTCTGTTCCTGCCGTTCCCTGAGGCGGATCGTAGTAATACTGTGTGCCGTTGGAATCTTCTACGCCGTTTTCCAGGAAAATATAAGAAGTTCCGTTATCATCACGCCAGCTGCCGTCCTCAGACGGATAAGCGTAGATCGTATTTCCGTTTGCATCAAAGAAATAGCGGTATTCTTCATCGGTCGATGCACCGGAAGAATCGCCTGTACTTTCGCCGGAAATGTTGTCTGCAGCACTGTCTTCTGTATTTTTCGGAGCAGAGCTGTTATCTGCATTGTCTGAAGATGCACTGCCGCCTGCCGAAGATCCGGAGTTTGCATCAGAATCTGTCTTTTTACTGTCATCATTTAAAACTTTGAAGCTGGTAACGGCACTTTTCACTGCCTGCTGCACCGTACTGTCACTGGATGTCAGTTTTGCCGTGATCGTATAACTCTCGGTGTCCGTATTGATCAGATACTTGATCAGATAAACGTAACCAAGATCTGCGTCCTGCGTGGATGCAGCATAATAATAAAGCTCTGTACCATTGGTGCTGTCTTTTTTATATTCTACCTGAGAAAATGCATTCTCCTGGATATCGTTTAAAAGAGCAATCGCATCTTCCTGAGACTGCGGCAGATTCTTCTCCTTGATCTTTGACTTTTTGTGCGTGATCCGGATCGTGCCGACGCCTTCTTTCATAAATGCCCATTTATTCTCAATGCCTTCCTTTGTCGCCACCCATGCAGAATCCGGAAGATCAAAAGAAAATGAATTGCTCTCTGAGGTATATGTTGTGGCTGCTTCGGTCTGTGCAGTACTTTCGCTCTGAGCTGTCGTCTGTTTCGTCGTCTCCGTCTCAGATGCCTTTTTCTGGCAGCCGTTCATCATAAACATTGCGGCCATTCCGATTACCAATAATGTCGCAATTTTCTTTTTATTATACATGAAAAATCCCCCTTTTCTCTCTGATTTTCAGTGTGTTTCAAGTCCACTCCCTTTTTCATTGTACAATGAAGATGCGGTTAATGTCAACTTTTCTTAACACTTCTTAACAAAATCTACATATTTGGCACACCCTGTGCCCTTCTCTGTTTCAGCTTTCGGATCACATGACAGTACGCCGGAATCAGGAAACAGTCTGCCATGATCCATGCCAGAGGACTGGCAAAACATACGCTTGCGAATCCCAGATACGGAACCATGATCACGCCGATAATGGCTCTTGCGATCATTTCCATGACACCTGCAAGGATTGCCAGACCACTGAATCCCGCACCCTGAATGGTAAAGCGAACCGCATTGACAAAAACAAGTGCAATGTAAAATCCGCTGTTTGCAAGAATAAACAGCACTGCATTATGTATGATCTCCGTTTCGGATGCATTTATGAACAGAAGCATCCAGTATTTTGCAGAAAAAAGCATGACCAGGAAAATCAGGATCGAATATGTGATACCGATCAGAACGGATGCCTTTAATCCCTGACCGATACGCTCGATCTTGCCTGCCCCGACATTCTGTCCGGTGTAAGTTGCCATGGCCGAACCGATCGCATCAAACGGACACGCCAGGAACATCGAAAGCTTCGATGCCGCCGAAACCGAGGCAACGGCTGCCGAACCAAGTGTATTGATACCGGTCTGAAGCACGACACTGCCGATCGCTGTGATCGAATACTGAAGTCCCATCGGAATACCCATTTTACAAAGGATACCGATGTGTTTGCCATGCAATTTCCATTCTCCCGGCTCCATTTTCAGGATCGGGAACTTTGTCTTTATACACCACAGAGACAGTACCACGGAAAATGCCTGTGCAAGCAGTGTCGCAAAAGCCGGTCCACGAACGCCGAGTTTCAAAACCGTTACTGACAGGATATCAAATCCGATATTTGCCACTGCTGCCATCAGCAGAAAGATCAGCGGCGATTTGGAATCCCCAAGAGAACGGATGATCCCGGTCAGGAGATTGTAGGCAAGTGTGATCGGTATCCCTGCAAAAATGATAAAAATATAATCATATGCAAGATCCAGGATATCTGCCGGTGTCTTCATGGCGATCAGCACGCTGCGGCATAAAATACAGACTGTGATGCTCATGATCGCCGCAAAAAAAACAGTCAGCCAGATGCTGTTTGCCACAAACCTTCTCATATCTTTATAATCTTTTGCCCCGTAACGCTGTGCGACCGGAATGACAAAACCATTGGCAAGTCCCATACAGAATCCGATGATCATAAAATTGATCGCCCCGGTAGAACCAACGCCCGCCAGTGCATCTTTTCCAAGGAACTGGCCTACAACGATCGTATCTACCATGTTATAAAACTGCTGCAGTAAAAACGTAAAAAACAATGGAATCGAAAATCGCATGATAATCTTCCAAGGTGTACCTTCTGTCAGATCTGTTGCTGCGTTTCCCATTTCCTTACTACCTCCATATTTTAAATTCCATTTTTTGCACAGATATCCGCCAGGCAGCATCTGTCACAATAAGGCTTTGTTCTCGCTGTACAGACCTCTCTGCCATGATAAACGAGTCTGTGGCAGAAATCACTACCTTCTTCCGGTGGAATGATTTTCCAGAGTGCCATTTCGACTTTTTTCGGATCTTTGATCCCATCTACCAGACCGATACGGTTTGTCAGACGAATGCAGTGCGTATCCGTGACGATCGCAGGCTTTTTGAAAACATCGCCCATGATCAGGTTTGCACTCTTTCTTCCCACGCCCGGAAGCTTTAAAATCGCATCAAAATCACACGGCACTTTGCCGTCGTACTCATCACGCAGCATTTTCATGCATGCACTGATATCACGTGCCTTGCTTTTTCCAAGACCGCATGGCCTTACGATCGCCTCGATCTCTTCCGGTGTCGCTTCCGCAAGAGCATCTACATCCGGATATTTCGCATAGAGATCCTGAACCACAACATTTACCCTGGCATCCGTACACTGTGCCGCAAGCCGGACACTGACCAGCAGTTTCCATGCCGCATCATAATCAAGCGTACAGTCTGCCAGAGGATATTCCTTCTTTAAACGCTCGATCACTTCCAGCGCAAGCTGTTTTTTTGTCATATGTACCTCCTTATATATTTCCAAAAATCTTTTTGTACCCGTTATTTTATCACAAGAATCGCAGTAAGGATATTCCTTTTTTTTCGATTGTGCAACCCCTTTCTTTTATGGTAAGATAATAAGATGCCAGGGTCAAAAGCCTGAAACCACGATGTGCTTGCACAGGAGTGGTTTTA
>ERZ827363.3346-NODE-3346-length-12283-cov-5.954203_pt1 | contig 12283 bp, 8 predicted proteins | sample MGYA00519776_ERZ827363 | MGnify/ENA primary metagenome ERZ827363 (study PRJEB31778, sample SAMEA3449288) | human gut metagenome | biome: human gut; feature: human-associated habitat; material: faeces | place: United Kingdom | collected 2010/2012 ...
CCGCATGAATCCGCCGCTCCGCAAGGAGGCTGACCGTCAGGCGCTGATTGCGGCTCTGGCGGACGGCACCATCGACATGGTGGCAACCGACCATGCACCGCACACCGCCGAGGAGAAGGCCCGCGAGTTCGCAAAGGCGCCGTCCGGCATCACCGGCCTGGAAACCGCGTTCTCGGTGTGCAATACTTACCTTGTCCAGACCGGCAAGCTCACGCCGATGCAGCTTGTTGACCGCATGAGTAAGACTCCTGCCGAGATTTACGGTCTGACCGACCGTGCTGTGCAGGCAGGCAATTTCGCCCGTCTGGTGCTGCTGGACTGGGATACTGAGAAGGTATACGAAACGTATAAATCCAAGGGAATCAACACGCCGTATACCGGCAAAAAACTCACCGGTTCGCCGAAGGCGATCGTTACCGGAGCAAAAGTTACCGAATAAAGCCTGAAAAGGGACCCGAGAGGGTCCCTTTTTGACATTCTGCGCGGAAGTAAAAAACTTACGAAAAAAATTTGCAAAACCTATTGACAAATACGCTGTATCCGCGCTATAATATACAAGCTGATTGCGATAAACCATCCAAACAGCGTGTACCAGCATTTTATATTCCTCAATAGCTCAGTTGGTAGAGCATGCGGCTGTTAACCGCAGGGTCGTTGGTTCGAGTCCAACAGGGGGAGCCAAAAAGAGCAGGGAGACACCAGTCTTCCTGCTCTTTTTCATTTTACTTGCTGACCCAAACCGTCGACCCTGCCACACACAGCCGCACCGGCTGTTAACTGGCTCGTAGCACCGCGCTGCCTGCGGCAGATGAAGCGGTGCTCTGAGCAGGAAGAAACAACGAGCATTGCGAAGCGCTCCAAGCGAGCAAGGCGACTATGTTTCTGACCGAAAGGGTCGTTGGTTCGAGTCCAACAGGGGGAGCCATCTCAGAAGCCTTGAGCCTCAACGGGTTCAGGGCTTTTTCATTTTTTAAAATAGCTCGAAATTCCCATGTGTCTAACGTTTTGTCTAACACGCCTGAGCTAAAGTTTCGCGAATAATTTCAGAGGTCATCTTTTTCCTCGACAAATCAAGGTGTCCATATATATTACAAGTCATCTTTATATCGGCGTGACCCATCCAATCTTGGACGTCCTTGAGCGAACAACCTTTGGCGAGAAGAAGGCTCGCACAACTATGTCTTAGATCGTGGAATCTTATATGCGGGAGATTATATTTTCTCAATAGGTCTCCGAATTTGTGCGATATATATGACGGGTCATACATTGCGCCATTCGCCCATTTGAAGATATAATCATTCTCCACATAGGTGTCTCCAAAGAACTCTCTGTTCTTCTGTTCCTCTTCTTTGAGCTGAAGCAGTAGCTCTCTAATTTCAGAAAACAGCGGAAACGACCGATAACTTGATTTATTTTTGGTTTTGTCTTTCTCGACAACCTTGGTTGACATAGAGACCGTGTGACGTATAAGGATAGTATTTGTGTCAAAATCAATGCTTTGCCACTGTAGACCCAAAACCTCACTGCGCCGCAGTCCATACATGACTGTAGTTTGGATGAGCGGATGCAAAGGCTCGTCCTTTATGGTCTCAAGCAGAGTGTTAATTTCACTGGCATTATACCACTCATACTCCCGTCTCTCAAGTTTTGGGAGACGCACGAGTTCACAGGGATTAGACCTTATGAGCTTATGCCGCATAGCCTCCTTAAAGGCAAGCTGAAGAACATTCTTGTGCAGACGAAGGGTTTTAGGTGATAGACCGCCATTCCCATCTTTTCTGCCGTGGGTCGCCTTATAGTCAAAATATTGCTGTATATTGTCAAGGTTGGCATAAAAGCGAGGTTGAAATCGTAGCCTCGCTTGAGCGGGAAATCCGCGCTGCTATCACAGACGGTTTCCAGACTTTCATCTCCGGTATGGCCAGAGGTGTTGACATCTGGGCTGCGGAGGTCGTCCTTCGTCTACGGGACAATGGCTCTCCGATTCATCTGATTGCCGCAAGCCCCTATCAGGGCTTTGAACGTGCATGGTCGCCAGCGTGGCAAAGTCGCTATGCTTCGGTTCTGGTCGGTGCCGATATCGTCCGTTTTGTTTCTCTGCAGTATGATCGTGGCTGCTTCCAACGCCGCAATGAATGGATGGTCGACCACGCTGGCCGTGTGATCGCCGTGTTCAACGGCGAGAAGGGCGGTACGAAAAATACGATTGATTATGCTGATCGGCAGAATGTCCCCGTAATCTATATTCCATAAAATCCGCACTTACAGAAACACCTCGCAGCCATTGTGACTGCGAGGTGTCATTCTTCCTATTTTATTATTGAGTCATCTTGTAAAGCACTTTTTCAAGGCAGTCTCTACTATTCCTCAAATCTACAGTCTGATTGCTGCCGGGAGCTGTTATCGTAGACGCGTACCTGTAAGTGTTAATGTAAGTGTTGTATAGATGCTTTTCATAATCTCCGGCTGGTGCCGATGATGTGCTAGACGGCTGCGACCAAGACCATCCACCAATCGCAGCATATACGAAACTATCGATAACGATTCCGGATAGGTGATAGCTACTGAAGAAACTATCTCGAATATACCGCATGTGTTTGCATGTATCAAACAGGAGTCCATAATCTGAATTGTTTTTGCTACGCATGGCCTCTTGCTCCGCTTTTGGATTGGTAGAACGCCAATTTCCTCCCATATTTGTGTCTGGGTATTGGTATGTTACATTTTCATACCAATCCGAACTGACGAATGCAGGTAACACCTCAAATTTTATCCCATCGGTAAACGAGATCTCTACTACTTGACCATCGGCGCGTACATCCGTTCGAGGGTACGACGTTTGAATTGCGCTCTTAACTACTTGAAGGAGACGCAACTGGCCGTTTCCCTTGTAAATATCAAACCGGTCATATTCTGATTTCGGAAGCTCTACCAGCATGTCAATATCACTGGTATCAACTGCTGTTCCACGGCCATAAGATCCAACGTATAAGCTATGGGAGGTTTCGCTCGTTGAATTCCAGAACTCTCTATTAACTGCCTTTGTAATTGTTTTATATCTGGTGGAAATAATCATCCTTGTATCCATCGGGATTATTTCACCGTGCTTTGATACATGATAACTCATTTTTTCCCTCCTTTTTGCAATGCCGGGGGAAGGTATGAATCAATTTCTTCCTCCGAAAAGGTGTTATCTTCAGTGACCTGCAGGGCATCTTTCGCCATATCTACAGCTTGATCAGTTGTCGTGGGTACAGCCATGTATATCTCATTTGCTTTATCCATCAATTTACGGTATCCTTCTTCCAGCTCAGATACTGATTTTTCCTTCAACTTAATGGATGTTAGCAGGCATGTAATTTCATTACGCACAATCAGTAGCTTGTTTGCTGCTTCCTTGTGCGCCTTAGCCAGTGTATTCAAATCAAACGACTTGAAGTATGCCGCAATGAATACTGTGACAAAGGATAAAACGGCTGATGCGATTTTTATCCAAAGCTGATCGGCAAAAATGGTGGATAGAATGCCGACTGACGTCAGAGATGTACAGGCGATGTTCACAGTTTCCATCTGTTTAAACTGCTTTTGATAAATATCTGCTTGTTTCTCTTGAATCTTATGCGACCATACAGCACGAGCAAACATGTCGCGAGCAGCGTCTTCTAAAACGGAATATTGTTCTTCCATTCAGTGCCTCCTACACTATATTATTTTGTGCTGCCATTACGCAGCAATAACAACCGCGTTTTCTTTTACTTTGTTGATCGCGGCTAACAACGCTGCACGTGTACGGGCATCAAAGAGCTTTACAAAGCTGATCGGCTTGTCAAATGGCGGATTCTGCAGCTCGGTAACATTCTCCATATACCCATTCTGCTCGATGTGGTTAATGATCTTATGCACAAAAGAGATCTGCTTCTGGTTCAGCGACTGGTCGTTTATGAACTGCGAAAAAGCCTGCATTGCTGCTTCGTGATCCAGCTTGGCGATTTTACGGATCAGCAAACCAAACGGCGTATCACCATATTCTCTTTCGTAGTCTTCCTTGCTGCCCAATTCGCTTGTCAGCACATGCTCCAGCTCGCGGTAATCCGCAGCAGAGAGGGGGATGTTGTGTGTTAGCTTATAGATGGCAAGCGCATTTCCATTTTCGTTGACGTAGCGATTGACCTTGGCACGATAGTCTTCGAAATCGTACCCCGGCTCCATCGGGTCGCCTTCTTTCTGATCTATAATCGGGTCAGATAACCGAGTTATAATCGGCTTTCGAGGGTCAACGTCATTCAGAAACTTTATCAGCTCACGGAGCTCCTTCCGCACCCGCTCATACAGCAGAACATCGTTCGCATTCCAGAAAGCGTCTGTGTTGACCTCCTTGATGATCGGCAGTTTTGCTTTAACCTGTGGGATGCTGACCTTACGCTCCAGCAGCGTTCCAATATCGCGGAGCTGTTTCTGTGCATTCTTAAGCGAGGGCATCTGCTCTATCTGGGCAATCACCAGACCGTACATGAAGTTATCGAAGCGCTTTGCAAATTCGTCGTTGTCATCCAAGTGAACGATTGGCGCAATCTGCTGCATAAGTTCACCCTTGTCGCCTTCACTAATGTAGTTGAAAGCCCCGGGTTTCTTATACTTTTCAACGCTTTGTATGTGCAGCCGCACGGCGATGAGATCGGTGTTCAGCGCCAATACCTGAGAGTAGCATGTCTCTACAAGCTCGGATCTCCAGCTCTGATAGTCGTCTCCGGCAAACGCACTTTCCTGAAGCGCCACCGCAATGCGGATCTGCTTCCCAAATATGTTCTCCGACAGCGTCTTCGTCTCGCGGGACTCAAAGCCCTCTTTGTGAGCGCGGAAGTATTCAAAGTTTCCGCAATAGTCAAAGATGAGGAACCGTCTCTTTGCCGTGTATTCGCCGTCAATCTGATCGATGCAGGTGAGCTCCTTACTGAGACGAGTACCACGTCCGATCATCTGCCAGAATTTCGTCTTTGACCGCACCTTTTTAAAGAATACGAGGTTGACGCACTCCGGCACATCGATGCCGGTATCCATCATATCCACAGAAACTGCTATGATCGGGTCTTTCTCTGGAATTTTGAAATCGTCAATGATCGTCTGCGCGTATGTATCATCGCAGATAACACGCTGTGCAAATGTGCCACGGTATTTGGGGTACAGCTTATTAAACCGCTCCAGAATGAACTCTGCATGGCGCTTGTTCTGGGCGAAGATGATGGTTTTACCCAGTCTGTCACCGCCAGCAACACGGATGCCGCGCTCCATCAAATCCTGAAGTACAGTGTCAACGGTTGTCTCATTGAAAACGAACTTGTTCAGCTGTGCTGACGGAATGAAGTCGGGCATCAGACCGTCCTCAATAAAGTCCTCTTCATACCGTTCCTTGTCCTCATCGGAAAGGTCGTCGTATGTGATACCTTCCTCTAAGAACTTTGTCTTTACCTCGTAGTTATAGTAGGGCACGAGCACATGATCCTGATAGACTGCCGTCTCGTAGTCGTATGCATACGTCGGTACGCCGTGCTCCATTTCGAAGAAATCGTATGTATTGCGATCAACGTCCGTTTTGGGTGTTGCGGTCAGGCCGACCATGATCGCATCGAAATACTCGAAAATCGCGCGGTACTTTTTGAATATGCTGCGGTGGCTCTCGTCGATGATGATGAGGTCAAAGTGGGCGGGGGTAAACATGCGCTGCCCATCTTTCGCCTTCATATCGTCTATGGCGTTCAGCATTGTCGGGTATGTCGAGAATACGATCCGTGCGCTCCGGTCGTCCTTATTAGAGCACAGATTGCAAAGAGACATATCCGGCAGATAGTTCTTGAAATCGTCCTTTGCCTGTTTCACCAGCGCCGTGCGATCAGCCAAGAACAGAATGTTGGTGACGTATTTGCCACGACTGAGCACATCGGTAAGGCTTGACGCGGTTCTGGTTTTACCCGTTCCCGTTGCCATGACCAGCAGGTGCTTTCTAAACCCTTGTCCGATATGCTCGCATACAGCACGGATGGCTTCCTTTTGGTAGTAGCGGTCTGTGATCCTGTCATCGATCGGAATGGTCATCAGATCTTTCCTCTCGGTACGACGGTTCATCAGCTTCTGCAGATCGTCTTTGCTGAATATGCCGCTGACTTTACGCTGTGGGCTGCTCTGATCGTCCCAGAAGTAGGTTTCAAAACCATTGGTCGTGAACATTATGGGGCGACGTCCGAATTTTCTCTCCAGACAGTCAGCATACAGCACGGCTTGCTTGCGGCCTATGTTCGGGTCTTTGCTGGATCTTTTGGCCTCCACCACTGCGAGGGGCAGGCCGTCTTTCCCGAACAGCACATAATCCACATATCCCATCTGTCCCAGCACACCAGCCATGCCTTCGACGGGGTACTCTTCCTGAACGTCAGCGTCTGCTCCGGAGAATTTCCAGCCCATCTGCTTCATGTCCACATCGATATAGATTTTGCGGGTCTTAAACTCGGAAAGGTCTGCTGCGACAAAGGTGCGCTCCTGCTGGTGCTGCTCCTTTGTTGCGGTGATCTGCTCGGACATCTGCTCGATCTTTTTACGCAAAGCCTCAATCTCTGCGTCCTTCTCACCGAGCAGACTCTCTTGCTCTTTTATTTTCTTGGTGTCAACGACGACCTTTTCAGTCGGAATCAGTGCCTCATCGAACTGCCGCTCTTCATAGTCGGCACCATAGCAATAGTCCACCCACTGGATAAACTCAAAGAGTCCCTGCAGGGAAGCGAGGGCGTCGCTGGCCTGTACGCTTCGCTCCGTGTGAACGGCCAGATTGCCCAACTTAATGATAAACGGCAGTTTGCCCCATGTGTTGTAGTCCACTGCAAAACGGAAGGTCGGCTCATGAATGAGCGCCTGCAGATTATCTTTATAAGGCATCTGCATCGTCTTATCAGCCGAATACACCCATTTGACCGCTAACTCCAGAGCTTTTCTGCTGCCGACGGCGCACATTGCAGGCGCGGAAGCATACACCTTTTCCGCTTCGATCGCAGCCGAGGCAAATAGCGCGTACTCCTTTTTATCTTTTAGAAATCCGAAGTTCGACATGTAATCCACTCCTGTCTGTATGCATTCTCTGCCGCTTGGCAGTATCTAAAGCTCAAAGAGCTGTAATATTTTGATTTGTCGGTCTGTTCGACGAAGGCCGCGAATTGCTCCTGCAGTTCAATCGGAGGATATGGAAATGGATATGCCTTTAACTTATCCATCTGTATGCCGTCCTGCCCTGCGGTGCGCTTTGATAATCCCTCAAGGTATTCCAGCAGGCAGTCCTGCTTTAAAAATTGCCGGACAAATTCTTTGTTGCCAATTTTGGGGGTCGCCTTCATTAGTGCAACATTAAACGATCCTTCTATGCCTTTCAGGATTTGAAAGATAGGAGGCCCGTATCGGCCAATCATGATATCATCCGCAGTGCAAAAGCGTTTTGCCATCGTCTTTGGAATATAGGTGATGTATTTGTCGCTTTTGTAGTCTCGGATCTGAATTAGCCTGATATTATCTGGCGACGCTTCATATTCAAAGTATTTCTTATCAGGTTGGCTACCACCTTGGAAGTCAATTACTTCACCTACAGTGTAACACGGGAAGCGTTTAGGGTTAATCACTGGGTCGCCGAACAGTTCGATAAATCGGGACTTGACGAGCTGATCCAAATAAGTGGTTTCGGCATGACGTTGTTCAATGAGGTAGTCGATTTTTTCAAGCACGCGAACTATTTCATTCTGTTCATCTCTTGAATATATGCGGATTTCAAGCTCTTTCACGACCTTGAAATGTCTACTATACCCTAGATTCGGAATTTTTGCTGCCTGCAGGGCGTAATATAAGTATTTGGGGTTGTCCTTTATATTTGTTGGGCGGAGGATCTTTACTCCATCTGCGCCAATAAAGAAGGGCTGCTCCATATACTTTATTGCGCGGGTATGGTCACCGAAAATGATAGCAGGGACATTTTTGAAAATTCCAGCATCATCGTTCCACCATCCCGCAATAACACGTTGCCCTTGATCGACTATCGGGAATTGCCCAGTGAGGCAGTACTTCTCTTGCGGGATTTTGGTACCTTCTTTAGTAACATCCCGATATAAATTGGTAAATTTTTCGATCCGCATCACGCCGCCACCCCCATCTTACCGCAAAGTTTTGATTTGTCGGTCTGTTCGACGAAGGCTGCGAATTGCTCTTGCTGTTCGATGGGCGGTACTATAAACTCTGTTTTTTCCATACCGCTTTTGGTAAGGTGCATCATTGCTATGCCGTGGGTATCTCCCATTAGCGACTCCGTTGCATATTCGAGCAACTTACAAAGAAATTGTTTGTTGTATGCTTCGCCAACAAGAACTTTCCATATGTGGTAGTGGTAAATTACCTTACCGCCATTCCATATCTGTGGGCCGAATGATGCTGACCAAGCATAAAGCAAATCGCCATTATCGCAATACTTATCATCATCGAGTTCTAAATCGGAATAGTACCATCCGCGATTAGAAAAGAAATTACCGACGCGCAACACAGGATATTTGCCGCTGTCCAGCAGCTCGTCCTGCTTGTATGCTCTGCCGTTCAGTAGGGTAGCGTTTACTTCTAGTGCTACTTTTCGCCATCCGTGTTGGTTCAGTACCGGATCACCAAACAGTTCAATAAATCGGGATTTGATGAGCTCATCTAGCTTGTGTAGCTGTTGTTTTCGACCATCAATTATTTGTTGAAGTAACGAAAAAGACGCAACAACTTTTTCATTTTCAGCGTTGCTGCCAATCGGCAGTTCTAGAGCATCTATGTGCTCGTTACGGATATTGTTAATATTTGCCCCAATTGCAACTTCTGAGATCTTTCGGCGGTAGGCATTACTTTGGAAGTACATACTTAGATAATTTGCAACATCCTGGTTGGGCCGAACGACTTTACAGAATGCACCAAATGTACACTCTGTATCAAAATTAAAACTCGCTGCCTTTCCAACTAATTGTTTACTTCCGCTTGAAGCACATACCAAGATATCGTCTTTGCAAAGATATTGCTCCCTTGCAACCCTACTTTTATCTACATAGACTACATCATCAAAATTGATTCTTCCCTCAAAAATATTATTTGCTCTCAACAAGGTTACAGAGTTTTCGTCAAGGTTTTCATGCAAATCTTCGGTTTTATAAGAGACACCGCGTATTTGTTTTGCCAGCTCTGAAACTTTTTTTCTTTTCATCCCTTCATCCCCACAAATCCGAATTTGCGAGTGCCTCCTTCCTCATTCACCGAGCAGGGCACGTAATGCCTTTGTTTCCGCATTAATTTGCTCATTCAGCTTTTCCAGTTCGTCAAGTATTTCACTCGTAGGAGGATACTCAACAGCCACATACTCGGTCTTTTTGTACTTGTTGATAGAGAGGTCGTATCCATTGTCTACGAGTTCCTGCTTCGGTACGAAAAAGCTCTGCTCGGTGCGCTCGCGTGTTGCTTCCTGCTCCAAGTGGCGGAATCTCTGAATGATATCGGGAATATCGTTATCCGCAATCTCGGAACGCTTGTCGTCGAGGCTGAAGCCGTCGGCCTTCATGTCATAAAACCATACTTTGTCGGTACCGCCAGCGCCGGTCTTTGTAAATACCAGCACAGCGGTGGAAACGCCTGCATATGGCTTGAATACGCCGGACGGCATCGAGATCACCGCACGGAGCTGGTGGTTTTCGATGAGCTCTTTGCGAATGGATTTATGTGCCGAGGATGACCCGAATAACACACCATCCGGAACGATGCAGGCACACTGGCCACCTTTTTTCAGCATCCGCAGGAACAAAGCAAGAAACAGAAGCTCGGTTTTCTTCGTGTTTGTTACTGCCTTAAGATTATCATGGATGCTCTCTGCGTCGATCGTTCCCTTGAACGGAGGATTTGCCAAGCACATTGTAAAGCGATCGGAAATCTGATTCTGCTTCGACACGCTATCCTTATATTCAATCTCCGGATTGCTGATAGAGTGCAGCATAAGGTTCATCGCAGAAATGCGGAGCATGGTGTAGTCCGTATCAAACCCCGTAAATGCGGGGCCTGCAAAATGCTGCCATTGCTCGGAGGTCATGGTATCCTCATAGTTGCGACGGATGTACTCCGACGCAGAAACCAAGAAGCCAGCCGTTCCGCATGCCGGATCGCAAATAGTATCATCCGGTGTTGGCTGCAGCAACTCGACCATCATCTCTCGGATATGTTTCGGAGTGCGGAACTGCCCGTTCTGGCCTGCTGTAGCCAGCTTGCCAAGCATGTACTCATACAGGTCGCCCTGCATATCCAACTCTGCAATATCATGTTCGTAAAGGTCGTCCAGCCCCGTGATTATTTTCTGAAGCAGCTGTGGGGTGGGGATGATGAACATTGCATTGCTCATATACCGTGCAAAAGCGGTCGTACTTTCATCCGCCTTGCCTGGTTCGTCTTCGATCTCTACAAGCTCACCCTTTTCATTAAAATCAGGGAGGCGACCATACTTCATGCTTTTAATCGCAGGAAATACCCGCTGGGAGATCACGTCGAAAATCTGGCGCGGATCGTCGTTTTTGAATTTGCTCCAACGCATTGATTGCCCGACGGGAGACTGGGGGAAAATCTTTGCCATCTTTTCGCCGGTCATCGTTTCAAATTCTTCGGTCTCCAGTTCCTTTTCGTCGAGGGAACGGATGAACATGAGATATGTAAGCTGCTCGATAACAGTCAGCGGATTTGCTATGCCGCCAGCCCAAATGTCTGTCCAGATCTTATCGACCTTATTTTTAACTGCTCCTGTAATCATTCCGCGTTTCCTCCGACAATATTGTTAATGTGTTCTTTGTACTGATCGATTATGTTGGGCGGGGAGATGACCTGCATTCTGTTCCCGAACTGCGCCAGCCATCCAAAAAAGGGAGGGCTTATCTGCACATGTACTGTCGCCGCGCAGGTGGTGTCGTTCACGGACATCATAGGTGTGTCTTCTCCAAACTTATCAAACACGGGGCTGATAAGCTGCTTGCTGAACTGTATCACAACGTCCTCCAGCTCGCCGCTGAACATTTTGAAAACCTGCTCCGTATATTCTGCCACGCCATCGATCCGGGCTACAGCCTCATCCGACATTACCGATTCTTCTACAACGGTAAGATGATCTATGCGATCAATGCGATAGTTGGCGGTGCTGTCCGGATGCTTGCTGCTGTATGCCATCAGATAGTAGTTGTCTTCATTGAAGATAAGAGCGACCGGCTCCACGTAGTAGCGTTTCTTGCTGCCATCGCTGGCGGTCACATATACACGCTCCGACTTTTCATTCAAATGAAAGTAGTTGAATTCGATCTTCTTCCTGCGAATGATGGCATTCTCAATGCCGTCCACCGTGTAGAGAATGGCTTCGTTGGTGTGCTTCCGGGTGTTGAAGCATACCATGTTTTCTTTTAGCAGTTCAGCTTGATGTGATCCACCGAGAGCGGCAACCTTTTCTATCAGCTCGACTGTTTTTTTCTCTGTGATAAAGCTGGCTGCCTGTACCGCATCAATCAGTATTTTTATCTCCGGCACGGTGAGCTCATGCTCCGGAACATAGTAGAACTTTTCCTTATCCTTCAGGTAGCTCATGATCTCGAAGCCATTTTTCTGCATCACTTCGATATCCAAACTCAGCGTCCTGACATTACTGGAAATGCCCATCTCATTCAGCCGTCTGCAGAGCTCGACGCGGGAGATGGGATGTGTTTCATCCGTCTCTTTACGCAGCAGCTCATAAAGCTTTAGCAGCTTGATTTTTTGCATATTGGCAGCCATGCTGTGCCTCCTCTTTGAAATGGGTATAATAATACTAATTAAGTATAACACAAAACTTCCGATTTTTCAAGGCTTATGCGTAATTATATCATTACTCGAACTGGATTTTTCGCAAACATCAGGTTCAAGTCCTATACCCTAAACACATTTAGTAGTTGCTTGCAGAGCAAAGAAATTCTATTTGTACAACAGTGATTTCGGTATTCTTTTGCTGCTGAACGCAAAAAACGGGCTTCGGAGTAACCAATCGACCGCTCCAAAGCCCGTTTTTTCTATTATTAGCCCTGTATTTTGACCTGAAAGCAAGAATAAACCTCTCTTGTCTTGGTAGACAAGAGAGGTTTCTTTTCTGGTTGCGGAGGCAGGACTTGAACCTGCGCCTTCTGGGTTATGAACCTAATGAGCTACCAACTGCTCCACTCCGCTATATAAAACAACAGCAAGC
>ERZ827363.3347-NODE-3347-length-12281-cov-3.365696_pt1 | contig 12281 bp, 11 predicted proteins | sample MGYA00519776_ERZ827363 | MGnify/ENA primary metagenome ERZ827363 (study PRJEB31778, sample SAMEA3449288) | human gut metagenome | biome: human gut; feature: human-associated habitat; material: faeces | place: United Kingdom | collected 2010/2012 ...
GCACGGGGGTCTCGACCTCCATGAAGCCCAGGCCGTCCAAATAGCGGCGCAGATAGGCCACGAACCGGCTGCGGATCTGGAAATTGCGCTTGCTCTCAGGGTTCATGATGAGATCCACATAGCGCTGGCGGTAGCGCAGCTCCGTGTTCGTCATGCCATGGAACTTCTCCGGCAGCGGGCGCAGGGACTTGCTGAGCAGCGTGACCTGCTGCACGTGGATGGAGATCTCCCCTGTCTTGGTCTTGAACGCATAGCCGCGCACGCCGATAATGTCGCCAATGTCATACTTGCGGAAATCGGCAAACTCCTGCTCGGTGACGGCGTCCTTGCGGACGTAGAGCTGGATCTGGCCGCGGTCGTCCTGAATGTCGCAGAAGATGGCCTTGCCCATGCCGCGCTTGGACATGATGCGGCCGGCGGCCTGCAGCGTTTTGCCGTCATAGGCATCGAAATCATTCTTGATATCCGCCGAATAGGCGCTGCGCTCAAAGCGCGTCTGCACAAAGGGGTCGCGCCCGGCGTCCTGCAGCGCCTTGAGCTTGTCGCGGCGCACCTGAAGGATCTCGGACAGGGACGGCTCTGCCGCCGCCTGCTGGTTCTTTCTCTCTTCGTTCATGATGGACTCCTCAGTCTTCGTTTTCGACGGCGATGATCTTAAACTGCAGCTCGCCGACCGGGGCTGTTACCGTGACGGTCTCGCCGACCTTGTGGCCCTTGAGCGCGAAGCCGAACGGGCTGTCGTCCGAAATGCAGCCCTCCATGGGGTTGGCCTCCTGCGAGCCGACGATGGTGTACTCCTCTTCCGCGTCCTCGTCGACGTCGAGCACGCGCACGTGGCTGCCAATGGTCACGACGTCCGCCGCGACCTCGACCTTCTCCACGACCTCGGCGTTCTCGATCAGGTCCGTGATCTCGGCAATGCGGGAGTAGAGCTTGCCCTGCTCCGTCTTGGCCTCGTCATACTCGCTGTTCTCCGACAGGTCGCCGAACGAGCGCGCCTCCTTGATGAGCTCCGCAACTTCTTTCTCGCGGGTCGTCTCGAGGTAATGCAGTTCTTCCTTGAGCGTGTCCAGACGCTCCTGACTCATCTTATATCTGCTGTCGATCGCCATAATCCGTCTCCTTATATCATTGAAATTTCAGTATATCTCCGTTGATTCAGCGCAGCGCAGCGATCGCTGCCTCAAGCTGCGCATCGACATCGCTGTCCGCGGCCGGGGCCACGACGACATCCGGCACAAGGCCGCCCTGCTCGGACAGGTCCACGCGGTTGGGCGTGAGATACTTCCGGCTCGAGATGTGCACGGCGCTGCCGTCCGGAAGCGCGATGGTCGTCTGGCTGCGGCCCTTGCCGGTCGTGTTCTGGCCGACGATGGTCGCCCAGTCATACTCCTGCAGCGCGGCCGCGAAAAACTCCGCCGCACTGTAGGTATTGCCGTTGACGATGACCGCCATCGGCACTTTGACGCAGACGCTGTCGCTCTGCGTGACGGTCTCTTTTCCGTTGCCGTCGACGCTCACGAACAGGTCGCCCTGCGGCAGCAGGTGATCCAGGATCGTGATGAGCTCCGAGAGCAGGCCGCCGGGGTTATCGCGCAGGTCGAACACCAGCGACTTTGCGCCGAGATCCAGCAGCTTATCGACTGCCTGTACGGCACGGCTGCCGCCGCCGGTCTCAAAGTTGCGGATCTGGACATAGCCAACGCCGTTATCCATGAGCTTATACGTCACGGGATCGGTGTAAATGACCGTACAGTCGAGCGTGACGGTCTGGCTCTTGCCGGCGGAGTCCTGAATGGTGAGCTTGAGCGTCTTGTTGAGCTTGGCGCGGATGGTGCTCTGCACGTCCGAGAGCGTCTTGCCCGTGACGTCCTCACCGTCGATCGCCGTGATGATGTCCCCCTGCTGGAGGCCGGCCTTCGCCGCGGGCGAGTCGCTCGTCACGGCTGTGATGCGAAAGCCCTTCGTCTTGTCGTCGAGCTGGATGGTCACGCCGATGCCAGCGTACTCATTGTTGGAGTACATCTGATAGGCCTTGTATTCCTCGGCCGTCATGTAATAGCTCCATTTATCGCCGATGGCGCTGATGATCGCGCTCGATGATGCATCGCTGATCGCCGTATCGTCCGCGTCGCCGATATAGTCTTTATCCACGACCTGCTTGACCTGCGCAAACTTCAGCGCGAGCTTATAGTTGCTGCTGCCGCCGAACTTGCCGACGAAGATCATCGACGTGACCAGCGCAGTCACCAGAATACAGATCACACAGGCAAGGATACTCGCCCTCCAGCCGCGCATTCTGCCGCTTTTTCTGCGGGCGGGCACTTTTTCCGACGCCTGTTCCTGTGGCTTGTGTTCGTCCATGCTATCCCTCCGGGTCCATTTGCCGCCTGCATCGGGCAGCCCCAATGCAGCAGATGAGCCGGGCAGCCATTTTCCGGCTGCCCGGCAGTTTCATTCAGTCAAAATATGTCCGATCAGCGCGCATAGTTGAGCGGGTTCTGGCGCACGCCGTTGACCGTGACCTCCCAGTGCAGATGCGGGCCGGTGGAGTTGCCGGTCGAGCCGACATAACCGATCGTCTGGCCCTTGGAGACCTTCTGGCCGGAGGAGACCGCGATGGAACTCATGTGGCCATAGAGCGTGGTGATGCCGTTGCCATGGTTGATGACGACACAGTTGCCGTAACCGGACACAGCGCCGGCCGTGATGACCGTGCCGCCGTCGGCCGCAACGATGCTCGCGCCATAGCTCGCGCCGATGTCCACACCGGAGTGATACTTCTGCGTGTGATAGATCGGGTGGTAGCGCCAGCCGAACTCCGACGTGATCGTATGGCAGGACGGGCACGGCCACATCATGGAGCCGGTGGCGCCGTTGTCCTTGCCCGCATCATAGCTGGGGTCGTTTTTCTTGTTCGCCTCTTCCTGGCGGCGCAGATCCTCGACCTGCTTATCGATCTGCGACTGCACGTTCTGCTGCTGCTGCTCGTACTGATCGTAGACGCTCTTATAAGCGTTGATATCCGACTCCAGGCTGGCGAGCAGCGCGTTGGCCTCGGACACCTTCTGCTGCAGCTCGACCTGCTTGGTCTCCAGCTCGGACTGCTTATCCTGCAGCTCGGTACGGGCGTCCTCAAGCTCCGCCTTGACGGTCTCGACCTTTTCACGGGCGGCCGTCATGTCGGCCTGCACCTGTTTATTATATGCAATGACCTCGCCGACCATGTCCATACGGGCAAGGAGGTCAGAGAGGCTGGTCGCCTCGAGCAGGATGGCGATGTAGGACATCTGGCCGTACTCCTCAAGATGGCGCACGCAGCCGCGGAAGCGCACCGTCTGCGCCTCTTCTTCCTGCTTGGCTTCCTCGAGCTCAACGCCCTTGTCCTCGATAGGCCGTGATCTGCTGCTTGACGACCTCGATCTCCTGCTGCGCCAGATCGTTTTCCTGATCCAGCGCGGCCTTCTGATCGACCACACTGGCCTTCTTAGAGCGGAGATTGTTGATGGTTTTCTGCTGCTCCTTCTGCTTGGCCTGCAGCTCCTTACGCTGCTGCGTGAGCTGGTTGATCTCCGACTGCGACGCCGCGCTGGCATTGATCGGGATCAGCGCCGTCATGAGCGAAACGATAAAAATCAACGCAAGCAGCACACAAATGACGGATCGAACGACTTTGCGGTTCATCTTCATTCGATTTCCTCCTTAAACTTTCAGATAGTTGCGAATGGCCGTGAGGCCGCCGAACACGCCGACGAGCACACCCACGCCAAGGAACACCAGCAGCAGCGGCAGCGCCACGGATGCAAACGGGAGCACGGTGATGATACCGGCCGCCATGGTGGACATGATCTTGCTGACGATCAGGCTGTAAAGTCCCCACTGGAGCAGGAACGCGACCAGGCCGCCGACCAGGCCGAGCACAAGGCCCTCGACCACAAACGGCAGACGGATGAAGCCATTCGTCGCACCGACCATCTTCATGATGGCGATCTCTTCACGCCGGCCGAACGTGGCCAGCTTGATGGTGTTGGTCATAATAAACAGGGACACCGCGATGAGGATCACGATCAAAACGACGGAGACAACGCTCACAATGTTCCGGAACGTAATAAAGTTTTCCGCGTAATCCAGGTGCGCGGTCACATCGGCGATGCCGTCGACATTCTTGAGCGCGGCCTGCGTGTCCTTCATGAGCGACAGATCGTCGAGCGTCACGACGTAGCGATGACGAAAGACCGAGGCGTCAATGTTGTCAAAGAGGTCGGAGTCATACTCGGCCTCGAACGTCTGCATGGCCTGCTCGCGCGTGACGAATTCGACCGTGGCGACATTCGGCACCGCGGCGACCTGGGGCTCGATGGCCCGGGCCTCGTCCTCCGAGAGCGTCTCATCGACGTAGGCAATGACCTCGTTCTGATTTTGTAGGCGGTCGATGTTCGCGTCGATGTTGAGCGTCAGCAGCGAAAAGCTGCCCATGATGAGCAGGCACGCGATGATGATCGTGATCGACGCGAAGGACATGAAACCGTGCGTGAAGATGTTTTTCACGCCCTGCGTCATCAGGTAGTTGAATCTATTCAGCTTCATATCCGTAGTACCCGTCCAATCCGTCACTGATGACTCTTCCGGCGTCGATAGAGATGACGCGCTTGGAAAAAGCGTCGACCAGTTCCTTTTCGTGCGTCACCACGAGGACCGTGGTGCCGAGCTCGTTGATCTTCTCCAGCAGCAGCATCAGCTCCAGACTGCGCACCGGGTCGAGGTTGCCGGTCGGCTCGTCCGCGATGATCATGCGCGGATTGTTCACGAGCGCGCGGGCGATGGCCACGCGCTGCTGCTCACCGCCGGAAAGCTCCGCCGGAAAGCGCTTTTCCCGGTCGGCCAGGCCGACCAGCTCGAGCACCTGCGGCACGCGGCGGCGGATCTCCTTGTTGGAAGCTCCCACCACGCGCATGGCAAACGCAACGTTTTCATACACCGTCATTTTGTCGATCAGGCGAAAATCCTGAAAAATGACGCCCAGTGTCCGGCGCAGCTTCGGCAGCTTGCGGCGCTTGATGCCCTGCATGTCAAAGCCGTTGACCGTGATCTGTCCGGATGTGGGGCTCAGCTCGCCGGTGATCAGTTTGATGATCGTCGTCTTGCCGGAGCCGGACGGTCCGACCAGAAACACGAACTCGCCCTCGTTGATCGTAAAACTGATCCCATTGAGGGCCGCAGCCTCCGTGTTCCCGTAGACCATCTTCACATCGTTCATTTGAACCATAAGATGTCCTCCAATATGTTGGGCTTACGCCCGCCCGGGTAGGTCTCAGAACTTGGCAGTGTTCTGAGAATCGAGGTATTGCTTTACCATGACCGCGACCTTGAAGAGGATTGCATCCTCAAACTCGCGCAGATCCAGGCCCGTGATCTTCTTGACTTTCTCCAACCGGTATACCAAAGTGTTTCGATGGACGTAGAGCTTGCGCGCCGTCTCCGAAACGTTGAGATTGTTCTCAAAGAAGCGATTGATCGTGTCGAGCGTGTCCTCATCGAGCGCCTCGATGGGGTTTTTCTTGAACGCTTCGGACAGGAACATCTCGCACAGCGTCGTCGGCAGCTGATAAATGATGCGGCCGATGCCGAGGTTGTCATAGTGAATGACCGGCTTCTCGTTTTCAAACACCTTGCCGACCTCGATGGCGACCTGCGCCTCCTTATAGCGGTCGGCCAGCTCGCGCAGGTGGTTGGCCGTCGTGCCGATGCCGATGACCGTCTGCACGTGCAGCTCCGTGTGCACGGCGCGCTCAATGCTCTCGGCCAGCGCGCAGACATCCTCCGAGGTCTCGTCCGGCGTCATTTCCTTGATGACGACAATGTCCGACTCGCTCACGCTGAGCACGAAATCATGCTGCCGATCCGGGAACATGTTCTGGATCAGCTCGAGCACGGCGATATCCGTCACGTTCACCTGACGCACCAGCAGCACAGCGCGCGGCACGTCGGTGGTAAAATGCAGCTCCTTGGCGCGCACATACACGTCGCCGGGGAGAATGTTGTCCGAAATGATGTTCTTAACGAAGGCGGCCTTATTGTGCTTTTCCTCAAAGTTCGTGCTGGCCTCCGTCATGCCGACGGCCGCGAGAATGCAGATGCTGCGCGCCGTCTGGTCATTGCCCTCGACAAACACGGCATACTCAAAACGCGCCGTGCTGGCAGACAGAATCTTATACGTGCGTGCGTCCGTTGCAAACAGCTGCTCCTGCACTTCACCCACCGCGGCCTGAAAGTCATCCAGGCGCGAGCCGATCATCGAAAGCTCACTGCAGGCAATGACAAACCCCTGCTCGTCCACGACACCAATGCAGCGCGTGGTGGCATCTTTCATCTGAACGATCACGCCCTGAAAAATTCTGCTCGACATATCTTTTCCTCCTACGAACGGCCGCCGCAGTCTCCCACAGCACCTACCAATTTCCTACTTTACATAATAGACGATTTATGTGCATTTTTCAATAGAAAAATGGTCGTTTTTTGTGAATAATTTTCGAAATTTCGTGAGATAGTCGGATAATTTCCCGAACTTTTGTAAATTATCACGAAGCTGGAAGCGAGAAAACGAGCATCGCCTCAGCAGGCTGCAATTCCCGGTAAGCGCCCGGTGACAGCGCGGGATCGAGCGTCAGCGCCCCGATCGACAGCCGGTGCAGCTGCAAAACGGGCGTCCCGCAGCCGGCCAGCATCCGCTTGACCATATGATATTTCCCTTCATAGACCGTGACGCGGCAGCCCCCCTGCTCCGGCAGCAGCTCCAGCCGGGCGGGCAGGCACTGCGTCCCGTCGCCGAGGACAACGCCCTGTGCAAAACGGTCCACATCCGCGCTCGTGGGCTGTCCATCCGTGCGCGCGAAGTAGACCTTCGGCACGTGCTTTTTCGGCGTGATGACACGGTGGACATAGTCCCCGTCGTCCGTAACGAGCAGCAGGCCGGTCGTGTCCTTATCGAGCCGCCCAGCGGGCACGAGCCCGAAGCGCCGCAGCTCCGGCGGGAACAGATCGAGCACCGTCGGCTGACTGCGGTCGGCCGTCGCGGTGAGGACGCCGGCGGGTTTATGGAGCATATAGTAATGATATGCCTGATAGCGCAGGATCTGTCCGCGCAGGCAGACGACAGCGGTCTCCGCGATCTTCTGCTCCGGCGCGCGGGCGGGCACACCGTCGACCGTGACCTCACCGCGGCGGATATACGCCTTGGCCTCGCGCCGGGAAGCGGCGCCGGTATCGGCCAGATATTTGTCCAGACGGATCATGCGCGCCCCTCCTTTACGGCCATTGGATGTATTATAACATATCCGGCGGCAAATTTGAATAGGCTTGTTCCGAGGTGTGGTTATGAAGCTTAAATCCTTTCACTGGACAAGACGGACGGTCGTGTATGCGCTCATCGGTCTGGCCGTGCTGCTGGCGCTGGCTGTCATCTGGCGCAGCAACGGCGGCGTGCTCTCGGCGCACTACAACGTCACGACGACGGACGGGCGCATTGCCTATCTGCAGGCGCTCGGCTGGGAGGCGGATCCCGCGACGGAAACGGCGCAGGAGATCGTGATCCCGCGTGTGTTCAGCGGTGTATTCAGCGATTACAACGCCCTGCAAAAGCAGCAGGGATTTGACCTGTCCACTTACGCCGGCGAGACGTGCACAGCCTATACCTACCGCGTGACGAACTACGAGGGCTCGACGGACACCGTGCTCGCGCAACTGTTCGTCTACCGCAACCGCGTCATCGGCGGCGACATCCACGCGACGGCGATGGACGGCTTCATGCACGGTCTGCGGTGAATGGGCGAAAAAAACTCCCGGCACGAATGTGCCGGGAGTTTTGGTTTCGTTCGGGTTCAGGCAGATGCCTTGGGGCTCAGGCGAGCGCCGTCCAGCGCTCAATGCCGGTCAGCTCCGTAAAGGTGTGGCCGACCGAGGCCTCGGTGACTGCGGCGTAGTACCATGCGCCGGGCGTGACGTCGGTAAAGTGCGACGCTGCCTGCGCATTGGCCTGCACGAACGTCAGGTCGCAGCTGCGGCCAAGCACGCGGTTGAGGATAGTCACCGCCTCGGCGCGCGTGATGGTCTGGTTCGGGTGGAACGTGCCATCCGCATAGCCGCCGACCCAGCCGTTGGCATAGGCCGTAGCGACCGCATCATGACACCATGCGCTGCCTACATCGGCAAACGGCATGCCCTTGGACGTGTTCGCACCGTAGATCCCGGTCAGAATGGTCACGAATTCCGCGCGGGTGATGGGCTTGCCCGGCTTGACAAAGGTGTCGAACTCCTCCACCACTTCCCCGTTCCGCACGATCACCGCGCCGATCTCGGTCAGGTACTCCACGCCGGGGTCCAGGCCGGTGGTCTCGGTGTCGAACACGCAGAATTCCCCGGTCAGGGGCTGCTCCTGCACACCGTACACGCAGGGGATCATATCGTCCACAAAGTAGGCCTCACAGCCGTAGATGAGCTTGAAGTCCGGGTCTTTCTTGTGGATGTCATCGGCCGCCAGCATGGCTTCCGGGTAGCCCTGACACACGCCGTGGTCGGTGATGGCAATGGCCGGGTGCCCCATGCGGTGGGCCAGCCGCACGATGCCGCCGGGGTCGCAGAAGCCGTCCATGCTGGACAGTTTGGTGTGCAGGTGCAGCTCCACTCGCTTGACCGGGGCGCTGTCCTCCCGCTTTTTGCGCTCCACGAACAGCACATCGTAGGGGTACACGATGTAGTCATGCTCGTACTTATCATAGGAGCAGTCGCCGCGCACGATGACCGTGGTACCCTTGCCGATGCTCTCCCACTTGGAGCAGTCCTCGCCCTCCTGCGCGCGGATCTTGAGGTTGATGGAGCCGGTGTAGTCGGTGATGGACACGGTGTAGATCTTGCGATAGTTGCCCTTGACCTCGGTAAAGAACACATCGCCCCAGATGGTGCACTTGCCGCCCTCGCCGCCCAGATCCTTGAGGGGGGTGAGGTTTTTTGGGGTGAACATTTTGCCGTGGAAGATGGTCACCGGCTTGTCGGTCAGGTCCAGCCCCTCCACCTTGATGGACGGAGCGGTATTCTTTTTCTCGAACTTGACCACCGGCGGGGCGATCTTGCGCTCCAGCTTTTCCTCCATCTGGTGCTGCTCGGCCTCGCTTACAGCGCTGATCAGGCTGACTTTGGGCGTCACCCCGGTGTGGCGGGCGATGCAGTCTGCCAGCAGCTTTTCAAAGCCCATCTCCTGCAAAAACTTCGTGCCGTGGCGCACCCCGACGGTGATGCTCTGCCCCAGGATGGTGATGCTGCACCGGTCCAGAAAGCCGTTGATGGGCACGCCGTCCGCCTTCATTTCCTCCAGCAGGTCCCGCAGGGCCGTTTCGTCCAGCATGGCATAGCCGAAGCGGTTCTCGATCTTCAGTTCAAAGCCCTCATAATCGGGCTGCAGCGAGGCCAGCAGCCGGGCGCACAGGCCCTTGTCCAGCGGGGCGGCGCTGCGCAGGGTAAAAATGACCTGCTGGCTCTGCCGCAGCATGCGGGCATGTTCCACGATCACCTGCCCGAAGCAGGACGCAAACGCCGGGTCCGCCATGAACTGCGGCCAGAGCTGGGAAACGAGTGGTGTCACGGGTGATACTCCTTTTTATACAGCACAAACTGCCGCGCCTGTGTCCGCAGGCGTGGCAGCAGAGAAAATACAGTGTTTACAGTTTATAGATCTCGTCCATGAACTGGTCCAGAATGTTGTCACCGGTGAGCTTTTTCACCGGCTTGCCGTGGAGGAACAGCACGGCTTCGCCCTTGCCGCCGGCAATGCCGATGTCGGCCTCCCGGGCCTCACCGGGGCCATTGACCACGCAGCCCATCACGGCCACCTTAATGGATTTTTTGTAGCCCTGCAGCCGCTTTTCCACCTCGTTGGCGATCTCGGTGCAGGGGTACTGGGTGCGGCCGCAGGTGGGGCAGGTGATGACCTCCGGCCCTGCCACCGGGAAGCCCACGGCCCGCAGGATGTTGTAACCGGCTTCCACTTCCTTTTCCGGCTCGGCGGCCAGCGAAACGCGAATGGTGTCGCCGATGCCCTCCAGCAGCATGCCGCCGATGCCCATGCCGCTCTTGAGCAGGCCCATCTGGTAGGTGCCGGCCTCGGTCACGCCCACATGCAGCGGGTAATCGGTGACGGCACTCAGCTGGCGGTAAGCCTCCATCATGCGGGGCACATTGGAGTTCTTGATGGAAATGACGATGTTGTTGAAGTCGAACTTTTCCAGCAGGCGCACATGGTACAGGGCGCTCTCCACCATGGCTTCCGGGGTAGGGGCACCGTACTTGGCAAGAATGTGCTTTTCCAGGCTGCCGCCGTTGACGCCGATGCGGATGGGGATGTTCTTCTGCTGGCAGGCGTCCACCACCGCCTTCACCCGGTCGTCATCGCCGATGTTGCCGGGGTTGATGCGGATCTTGTCCACGCCCACGTCGGCGCAGGCCAGCGCAGCGCGGTAGTCAAAGTGGATATCCGCCACGATGGGGATGCTCACCGCGTTCTTCACGGCCTCGATGCACTTGGCGTCGGCTGCGCTGGGGCAGGTCACCCGCAGGATCTGGCAACCGGCGGCTTCGCACCGCTTTGCCTGTGCCACGTTGCCGGCAATGTCCTCCACCGGCACATTCAGCATGGTCTGCACCGCAATGGGATGGTTGCCGCCAATGGTCACATTGCCGATCTTCACTTCTCGTTTCAACTGCCGCATCCTGTGGTTCCCCTTTCTGTTATACAGCTCCGGTGATGAGCCGGATGATATCGTTGTAGGTTGCAAAGATCATCAGCCCGAACAGCAGCGCAAAGGCCGCAACGGTCAGGCTGCCCTGCAGCTTTTCCGGCACAGCATGGCCGGTGATGCCCTCAATGGCCAGGAACACCACCTTGCCGCCGTCCAGCGCCGGGAAGGGCAGCAGGTTTAAGATGCCCAGGTTGATGGTAATGAGGGCCAGCATCTGCAGCAGATCCTGCCAACCGTAGCTGGCCGCCTGCCCGATGGCCGTCACGATGCCCACCGGCCCGGAAAGATTGTTGATGCTCTCCCGCCCGCGGAGCAGGTCCGCGAGGGAGGTAAAAATGATGCGCCCGTAGTACAGCATACTGTTGCCGGCCTCCCGCAGCACGTTGCGGGGCGTCTTGGCCAACCCGTACACGGTAAAGCCCAGGCTCATGTGCACCTGCCCGGCTTCGTCCGTCCAGGTGTCGAACTGCACATCCGGCAGCTCCACGGTCTGGCCGTCCCGCAGTACGGTAAAGTCAGCCCGGTACTGCTCGGTGCGCACCAGCTCATAGATGATATCGTTGGCCACGAAGCAGCGGCGGCCGTTCACCGCAACGATCTCGTCCCCCGCCTGCAGGCCGGTCTGGCCGCAAAGGGCACCGTCCTCCACGGCATAGATCACCTTGCTGGTCAGCGGGGAGCTCTGGGCCGTGAGCAGGATCAGCAGCACCACGAACCCCAGCACAAAGTTCATGACCGCACCGGCCACCATCACCAGCATCCGCTGCCAGACCGGGGCCTCGTTCAGGGGGATGCCGATGCCTTCTTCCGGCGGCACCGGGGCGGGTGCCGCTTCCTCCCGCCGGTCACGGGCGGCTTCGGCCTGCTGGCTCTCGGGGCTTTCCTCCCCTTCCAGCGCCACATAGCCGCCCACCGGCAGGGCCCGCAGGGTGTATTGGGTGCCCTTGCGGACGGTTTTCCAGAGGGCCGGGCCCATGCCGATGGAAAACTCATTGACCCGGATGCCGCAGAGCTTTGCCACCGCAAAGTGGCCGAACTCATGGATGGCGATCACGGCGCTGAACACGAACAGCGCTGCAAGCAGCGTGATAAAAACTGACATTCGTACTCCTAAAAATCAAAGATGTGCCCGCACGAACTCCCGTGCCATGCGGTCGCACTCGTACACATCGCTGAGGGTGTAGTCGCCGCCGAAGCGGTCGCTGTCCACGACGGCTTCCACCAGACGGCCGATATCCAAAAAGCCGATCTTGTCCTCCAGGAACAGCTTCACAGCTTCCTCGTTGGCACCGTTGGCCGCGCAGGGGCCAAGGCCGCCCTTCTTGATGGCCTTTTTGCAGGCGGCCAGGCAGCGGAAGGTCTCTTCGTCGGCCACATCAAAGGTCAGCACCTTCAGGGCCGCAAAGTCCAGCTCCGGCACCACGCCCGGCACCCGCTTGGGGTAGGTCAGGGCGTACTGGATGGGGATGCGCATATCCGGCACGCCCAGCTGGG
>ERZ827363.3350-NODE-3350-length-12279-cov-13.321580_pt1 | contig 12279 bp, 3 predicted proteins | sample MGYA00519776_ERZ827363 | MGnify/ENA primary metagenome ERZ827363 (study PRJEB31778, sample SAMEA3449288) | human gut metagenome | biome: human gut; feature: human-associated habitat; material: faeces | place: United Kingdom | collected 2010/2012 ...
CTGCCGCACCTCGCTCGCCGTATCGGCACTTAGAATTATGCGGTATTGCCTTTACAACTTCACAAGTATCTCCCCCGCACCGGAATCCGATTGCCCTTCTCCCCTATCCCCCAACCGCGCGTACCGTTCATCTTCATCCGCTCCCCCACCCCAAAACAAAAGGCATGTGCCCCCCCTTATCTCTATCATAAGGTGGGCACATGCCGTTACATTATCATGATTTTATCACGCCAAAGTCATCAGGCAATGCAGCCATCGGCAAAGCTGTTGCGCTTGGCTTTCTCTTTCTGCTGGTTGCGCTTGGCGATGATTTCTTTGCTCAGGCCAATACGGTTGGTCTTGAAGTGGAAGAACGGGCGTTCCGGTACGGTGAAAATCTCCACCGGACGCATGTAACGTTCCGGCAGGCAGGCATTGATCTTATCGCGCACATCGTCCAAGGTGTAGCCATCTTTGAGCTGGACGTACAGGTACGGCAGGAAGCAGCCCTCGTGCTCATCATCCGGCACGATAACAAAGAACTCGTCCTTGATGCCCTTGATGTCGGCATCGGCCACGATGTTCTCCAGCGGCTGCACCATCAGGTCGCCGCCGCCAAAGCGCGGGGATGCGCCGCGGGTCATCGTGTAGAGCACACCGTCCTCGGACATATAGCCAATATCGCCGGTGTGCAGCCAGGTCTTGCCGTCTGCGTGGACCTGCAGTGCCTTGGCGGTTGCTTCGGGGCGGTCATAGCCCAGCATCACGCCGGGGCCCGTCATGCAGATCTCACCGGGGGTATTGTAGGTCAGCTCTTCCTGGGTGCCGGGCTTGAAGATGCTGATGACGCTGTGGATCATCGGCACACCAACGTTGCCGTCACGCACCGGGAACGGAGCCATGGGCAGAGTGGCGTTGGAGCCGGCCTCGCTGCTGCCGTAGCCGGCAGTAAAGCGCAGGTTGCAGTTATGCTGCTTGAGGAACTCCTCAACATTGCGCAGCTGCTTGTTGTTGAATGCCTCGCAGCCGGCGCCGATGGCCAGCATGTGGGACATATCATAGTCAGCCGGAAGACGCTTGCTGCGGCGGATAACCTCCACAAACATGGGGATCAGGGGCCAGTTGTTGGGGCGGTAGCGCATCATTTCCAGGTCAACATCGTACACATCCACAAACGGATCCAGAATGAGCAGCATACCGCCGGCCAGGGGCAGCAGCATCATGGAAACCACAACAGCGATCAGAGCCGGGGGCAGGATGGTCAGCAGCCAGGTGGGGCGGAATTTATCCGAAGAGCCATAAAAGTTCATCTGGGCCAGCACGCCGATGATGCTGTGTGCAGAATGGATGACCTGCTTGGAAGGGCCGGTGGAACCGCTGGTGTAGGCGCGCAGCAGCGGGCGGTCAATGTTGACAGGAGCGGGCACAAAGCCGCGAAAACGCTGGCCCATGTTACAGAAATCAGCCCACATCATGGTATCAGAGCCACGGGCGGGAACATCCGGATACAGGGCATCCAGGGAATGCTGCAGGTAAACCGGCATAGCGGCGCGGTCGCCGCTTTCCAGAGCGGGAACGATAACATAGGTATTCACGTTGGTCTGCTCACGGTAGGCTTCGATTTCGGCCTTGGAGAAGAAGTCGTGAACAAAAATCACCTTGGCATTGGCTTTCTGAACAGCTTCAATGTTTTCTTCCAGGGTGTTGTCACGGCACAGCAGCGAAGCGCCGATGCGCTCGGCTGCCAGCAGCAGATAAATGAATTCCGGCACAGAACGCAGGAACACGGGGATCTGGTCCCCCTGCTTGACGCCAAGCACCTGCAGAGCGCGGGCGGTGGCGTCCACCTTACGGAACACGGTACCCCAGGTGATATCCACGCCATAGTAGTGCATGGCAATCACGTTAGGGTCTGCAGCGCGCACGGAGAGGTACTGCTCCACGGTGCAGGCCGGAACCTGGATACCGCGCAGAACATCTGGATAGAACTTCATCCAGGGGCGGTCAATGCTGGGCTTGCCAGTCAACATCGCGTTTTCATTCATTGCAATTTCCTCCAAATGTCTTTCCCTTATAGTTGCAGGGAATTAAATTATCCAAATCAAATCACGCCAAACCTTTATGGCGCTTTCCCCTGCTGTGCACATCGTTGCACAGCGTCGCCGAACCATAATGCTATAATTATCTTCGGTGCTGAACATAGTATACCATTCCTGTTTACGGAAAGCACGAGAATCCCATGGCACAAATTTCCAGAAATTGATTCCGCATGATTCACTTTTTTCACATGGATTTTCACGCTTTGGCATGGAGTTTTCTTGCAATTTCATTTTCCTCGGTGCAACAAAAGCCCCAGCTACCGCAGCAGCCAGGGCTTTATGTTTATGCGTATGTATGTTGTATTTTTAGATTCTGTTCATCCAGCTCTCTTGCAGTTCTTCCATTTCATCACTTTTGGCGCGGGTAATCAGATGGATTCCCTGCAGGACATGATGGATGTGCTCCGCAATGGCGTTGCGCTCTTTTGTCACGTTCTGGTCATCCAAATTCCAGACCTGATCAAAATATTCACTCAGGCGGTCTTCCATCACACTGTTGTTGACCATTGCAATCCGGTTGATGGGGCAGTTATTATCCAGTCGAAGATACGATGCAGCGCCAGAAAGGAACACATTGGGGTCCGCCACATACTGGAAATCGTTCACAATGCGGCCGCTGATCAAGCGGAATTCAAGTTTTTCACGCTGCTTGCAAAGCTGCAGCACATAGCTGATGCACCGGCTGCGCTGATCCGGGGTAAGGCTGACCTTGTAACTGAAAAAGTCCAGCTCGCCGGAAACCGCCATGGAGGAAAATGCAGCTTCATAAATCAGGATGCGGATGTTTGTTTCCTCCACCACACCTTTGGCAAGGTTGTGTACGCTACGCAGCTCCGCAGGGGTAGCACCCAAAAAATCTTTCAGTTCGGCCTCGTGGGCGGTCAGGATCTCTTCAAACAAGTCATCCGGCAGCAGAAGCTCATTCAGGTGGCCGAACATCCACCGCAGATTGGAGGCCAGCAGCGTGTGCATATAGTCGTACTGGCTGATCAGCTGGCGCATGCTGGTATCGCGGAAAAGCTGGTCATCCCGCACGCAGAGCTTGGAGAAGTTATCATACAGGCTTTCGCAGTTCTGCGGGTCCTCGGTGGCGGTAACGGCAGCGCAGCGGCTGTGGCTGACCAGCAGGCCGGTAATGGCAAAATCGCCCTTGACCACAAACACCGCGCGCCCGGCAGCCGCGGTGCTGCCAAACAGCTTGAAATGAATATGGCTGAAGTTGGTCAGCACGTTAATAATGAGCGCGGCATCATAGATGGGGTCCCATTTTTCGCGGCTGATATCGATCATCAGCTTGAAATAGACGTTATCATAGCTGCGCTGGTCCACCAGCTGGCCGTTTTGCAGGTTGGCAACTTTCAGGCGGTATTCACGCGCCATTTCCATCAGGTCCATCACAGCCACAATGTCCAGCTGGCTGACGCGGCGCAGCACGGGGTGCGCCATTTTGGTCAGGTATTGCAGCATGTTCAGCTCGGCCCAAAAGTCCGTATAGGGGCCAATGCGCGCCTCGCCGCTGTCCAGCTCCTCTTGCAAATAATCATATTCAGCAATCAGGTTATCATAAATGGCGGCTTTCAGGTCACTGGGGATGCTAACGCTGTATTCCCGCAGCAGCAGGTCACGGCCATCATCGGTGGCTTCATCCACCACGCAGGCACTGATGCCCTCCATCACGCGCTTTTCAGTCTTTTTGGCAGGCAGCATGCGGCCGCTGACCCATTTGCTGATATAGGAAACATCGTATTGCAGGCGCTTGGCCAGGGTATAGTTCTTGACCTCCGCAACTTCCAGCAAATGCTCCAGCAGAATGCTGAATCTATTTTTATCTTCCATTGCACCAAATCCTCTTCACCCATTTAGTTTACACTTTTCTTTTATTCTATTATACAAGTTCCATATTTCGATTGCAAATTCAAATGATAACAGGTAAGGAGAAAACGAAGAAAATATATTAAAATCTTTCACAATTCGCGGCCGCATTCTTTGGCATTCATGCCAGCTTGTTGTTTTTTTGTTGTTTGAACTGACAAAGTTTGTTTGTTCTGCTTGTGATATCCTCCAAAAATTATACTTCGCGCGCCATATTTGCCAAATTTAGCCGCAGCTTTTTAGTAGGTTTTGCCCTTGCACCGGCCTGATGTGTTCGCCATGTTTTTGTGTGTTGCCTTTATTATGCGGGTAAGGTAAATTGCGATTTTTTAATCGTGTACTATTTCTAGGGCAATACCGCATAATTCTAAGTGCCGATACGGCGAGCGAGGTACGGCAGATGCTAAGCCAAAAGCGCAGATAATACTGGATGCTGCAAAGGTGAGCGCCGCCAGTGGCGGAAACAGCGAACCGAAGCAGGGGCAGCGGTCGCAGAGTGCGAGGGGCTTTTGCCCCCGAAGCACGATGCGGGTACCGCAACCCGACATTATCGAGCATTTTGGCAACGCAGATGCCGTGCCGCAGCCGCCGGAGCGGTGCTTAAGCCGTAAGGCGGGAATTGTGCGGTGTTGCCTTAGGTTTGCGGCAAGGAACCACCCCTCAGGCCGCTTCGCGTCCAGCTCCCCTCCAGGGGAGCCACCACAATCGTGGGGTCACCCGCCCTACTGGCCTGGCAAATATTTCACCGAACCTATGCCCACAAATACAAAAATGCCGCAGCAGACTATTACATCTGCTGCGGCATTTTTATTTAGAGGTTAATGGGCTGATTACAGCTCATTGTTCGGCTGTGGGATTACTGCAGAACGCCGGTGTTCTTATCAAAGTGATAAGTGCGGCCATCGATGACTGCATCGCCCTTAGCCATGGTGCCATAGATCGGGTCGAAATAGTAACGCTTGTCAGCGCTCCAGCCCTTGATCATGTGGCCCTGTGCATCGTAACGGACCCACTTGCCGGTGCCATCGGGCCTATCAGCCCACTGGCCAGCTTCGGATTCCTGATAGACATCCTTGCTGGTGGCTTTCTTGCCCTGGTCAACGGCATCCAGCCAGTACCAAGCGTCGGAAGCCGGGTCATAGATTTCCTTGCCGCGGCCATCCAGGCCCTGGCGAACGCCCTTTTCGTACCAGAAGTCAGCGCCTTTGATGGTCAGCCACTGGCCGTCCAGAGCGATACCGGTGTACTCGTCAAATGCGCAAGGTACACCGTCAATATCGCCTGCGCCCTTAGCCATAGCGCCGGTGATCAGGTCAAAGTAGTAGGTGCCCTTATCGGTCGTCTGCCAGCCCTTGACCATGTGGCCGTTCTCATCGTAACGGACCCACTTGCCGGTGCCATCGGGCTTATCAGCCCACTGGCCGGCGGCGGATTCCTGATAAACGTCCTTGCTGACGGTCATTGCGCCGCCCTGGACAGCATCCAGCCAGTACCAAGCGTCGGAATTGGGATCATAGATCTCTTTGCCGCGGCCGGTGGTACCCTGCTTCACGCCGTTTTCGTACCAGTACTTCTTGCCGTTTTCTTCAACCCAGCCGTTCTTCTCGCCGAACTTGGCGGTGTAGTCCTTGCCGTTGAAGTTGACAGCAGCGGTGGTAACGCCGCTGGTCTGCTTTACAGTTGCATCCACGAACTGTGCACTTGCGCAGTTCTTATCGGTGCAGGTAAAGACAGCCATTGCGGTAATGGTGGTCTTTTCAGCGGCACCATGAGCGGTGCGCGTTTCGGGTTCAGTAGACGGTACCTCAGTCGGCTCCGGCACAGCAGTCGGTTCCGGCACAGCAGTCGGTTCCGGCACAGCAGTCGGTTCCGGCACAGCAGTCGGCTCCGGCACAGCAGTCGGCTCTGCCGGCTTTGCGGTCGGAGTTGCAGTCGGAGTTGCAGTCGGAGTTGCAGTCGGAGTTGCGGTCGGAGTTGCAGTCGGAGTTGCAGTCAGTGCTTCAAACACAGCGCTAACGGTAACATCAGCAGCAGGCATCTTGAAGGTAGCCTTGCCATCGGTCAGGGTCAGCTTTTCGGTCTTTTTATCTTCGCCGATCTGATAGCTGTAGGTCAGGCTGTCAGCCTTGAGCTGGTAGTTATCAGCTGCCTTAACGGTAACGGTAACGTCGGTGCCTTCAACAGCTGCGGCCGGGTCTACGGTAACAGTGCCGTTCTCAGCAGGAGCTGCGGTAACCTTGTATTCCTTAACAAACTCTGCGCTGACGTTGACAGGGTAAGCAGGCATTGCAAAGGTGTAGGTGTTGGCTTTTTCGGTATCAGCCTTCACTTCAACGGTCTTATCGGTGTTGTCAGCGTCTTTGTAGGTAACCTTCACGCTGCCAGCCTTCAGGGCATAGCCGGTTGCGGGCTTAGCAGTCAGGGTTACGGTTTCCTTCTCAGCTGCTTCTTTAGCGGAAGCAGTGATCTCACCATTGGTCAGGGTAGCAACATTGACCTCATAGGTCTTAGCGTTCTTTTCAACGTTGATGGTCACATCGCCGTCCGGCATGGTGAAGGTGTAAACCGTCTTCGCCTTTTCGGTGGTAGCCTGGGCTGCGGCTTCGTCCTGCGCTGCTTCCTGAACTTCAGTCAGGGCAACATCGGTATCGCCGTTCTTTGCGGTAACGGTAACGATATCGGTGCCTTTCTTTTCTACGGTCAGGGTAACGGTATCGTCCTTGATGTAGGTGTTGCTGGTGGTGCCCAGGGTCAGGGTAACACCTTCAACTGGATCGGGCAGGGTAACGGTGTGGGGGGTGCTTTCGGTTGCGGTATGGCAATCAGAGCACAGGTACACATTGTTGCCAACGGACTTGGTTTCCAGCTCATCCAGAGCCCAGGTATGGCCCTTGGGCAGTGCGCCGTCAGCGTACTTCTTTTTACCCTTGGTCAGGCCGTACTTGTTGGTGCGGGCCTGGGTGTAAGCGGGGGTATCACACCATGCTTCAACGGAAACATCGGTGGTTGCGCCGCTGCTCAGGTCGCTGACCATGTCGGACATCGGCATGGTTTCAACCAGGTTAGCGCACCACATGAACTCTTCGTTCTTGTTCTTCTCGTCAGAGCTGCCCATGTTCTGGTTGTAACTCGGGTTGTAGTTCCAGGACTCGGTCTTGTAGCTCTTACGGTTTGCATAAGAAGTGCCGGAGGCATCGGTCTTGACTTCTGCCTTGCCGTCCACCAGTTCCTTATAGGTGTTGGACAGGTTGGTGCCGACAGAAACGACCAGCTGATCCTTGGTGGTGTTGATGCCGGTGATCACAGTCTGGCCCTGCTGGGTGGTGGTAGCAAAGCTGTAGCTGTCACGCAGGGTCAGGCCAGCCAGAGGATGGTTCTTGAAGGTGCCCAGATACTTCACACTGCTGGTATCCTGGGCGCTATCCATGATAACCATGCTCATACCGGGAAAGTGGGTATCGGGAACCATGTTGCCGTCCTTATCCTTGGTCAGCTTAATGCCGCCATAGACGGTGTTGTATTCCTTCACTTCTTCCACTGTGCCGGTGGTCGGGTCCATACGGTAGATGGCGTTGTTGACGTTGAAGTACAGCTTGCCATCATACAGTGCGGTAGAGTGTACCAGTGCGGGGTAGATCCGCTTTGCAGCAGCGTCTGCCAGGCACTCGGTGTTCAGGTTGTTTTCAACCTTGGTATGCTTATCTGCTGCACTGGTATCGATCTTATAGATGGTGCCAGCTTCGGCCAGAACCTCGGCATTGCTGTCGTCATCATTGAAGTTGCTGCTGGTTTTCTTCAGATCGTTGTAGTACATCAGGATGATATCAAACGGGTCATCCGTCTTGGTAAAGCTGCTCATGCTGAAGTTCATGCCGCCGGAGCTGCTGGAATCCTCTTTGCGGATATAGTAGTTCGCATTACGCGGACGTGCTTCCAGCGTATCGGGGCCCTGGTTCTGCATCTTCTTCATGAACTGCTGCATCTGGGAGTTGTTACCAGAGCTGCCGGAACCAGAGCTGCCGCTGTTGCCGTTCTCGGACTGCTGGCGGCGCATGTTGTTGTACAGGTTCTGGTTGGTCGTGGTATCAACGTAATAGAAGTAATTATTGTCGAAGTAGATGGGGCTGCAGATAGAGGTGAACCAGGTATCCTCGTAGCAGGTATCGGTGTAACGGGTCTCGTTCTTGTTCTCCGCCTTGGTGTAAGAGTAATGCGGCTTGCCGTTGTTCAACACAACATTGCCGTCATCATCCACATCGGGATTCTTGTTCTTGGTGTAGGTGTAGCCATCGTACAGCGAGTCAATGTAATCATAGTACTTGCTGTAACGGCCTTCCAGACCGGAGGGAGAAACCAGGAAGTTGACATGGCGCATGTCGCCTGCGTTCTCAACGCGGGTCTGGGCCATGCACTCGGTGTTCACGTCGTCATAGCAGACGTCAACATAGTACCAGTTCTTGTTGGCTTCGCCGGTGGTCATCGTAGCAGAGTTGCTGTCGCCCTGCAGCTTGTTGACCTTGACTGCGTTGAAGTAGTGGACGTTGTTGAACATGCCGCCGCCGAACGCATTACCGGCAACACTGGTATCAGAAGTATCGCAGTAATACAGGATCTGGGCAAAGTCAACAACAGCGTTATCGCCTACTTCATCGGGGGTCTTCCAGCTGCCGTCATCATTCTTATAGATGCTCTTGTTGTCAGGCAAATTCTGGACCATGTAGTTAAATGCAGCTGCATAGCCCAGGCAGATGCAGCCATACTCAACGCCCTTAGCGCCGATCTCGCCGCCCAGCAGGGCACCGAAAGCAGTCGTCTGGATGGGGTCGTTGTTGCCGCCGCCGGTGATATCGCCCATGGAGCCCATATCGAATTCTGCAACCTGGGAGATCCAGTCGTGCAGGATCAGCAGCTTGGTGACATAGTCAGCGTCACCCAGCTTGGCAACCTGTGCCAAGCCTGCATCACGGATGGCTTTCAGAGCTTCGCCATAGTTCATGACGTAAGACATGAACGCCTGCGGCAGCATGTTCAGCATGAATGCCATGGTGGTCGGCGGGACATCATCGTTCGGATCAATGCTGCACAATATCTTGATTGCGCCCATGGTGCCGGTGATGCTGCCATCCTCGCCCTGCTTCTGAACGCCCTTGGAGGTCCAGAACGGGGCAACCACGCCGAAGTACTCTGCTTCGTCCTGGTTGAACTGCGACAGCTGGAAGTAGTAGTAGTTCATCTGCGCAGTCGAGACATCGTAAGTATTGGTGACCTGGTTGCCCTGGTCGTCCACATACACGGCAGTCTTCTGGCTGTCGTACAGCAGCAGGCTGTTCTTGCCCTTGTTGTCGCCGCTCTGATAGGTGAAGTTCACCTTGCTTGCGTCAACCGGGTTGTTCTGCATATCGTACCAGTTGCCGTCCTTCATTGCGGACACCAGGGTAACGCCGGTGCCGCCGGAGGTGGTATCCAGGGTCGGGGTGCCGCCCACATTGATGTAGACGGAATTGTCATTCTGGTCTACCACAACGCTGACCGGCATGGTCATTACCGGCTGGGTTTTGATTTCTTCGCCGCAGACAGCGCACTTGAAGGTGACGCTGGTGCATTCCCAGTCAATGGTAACGGGAGCGCCGGCAGAAATTTTGCCGGTTTCGCTGTCATAGAACAGCTGGGCGTTGCTGTAGTCAGCGGCCAGCTCGCCCTCGATCTTCTTCATTTCCCAGTTGAAGGTAGCAACAAAGTTGCCATCTGCATCCTTGGGCACGGCATGGTTCTGGCAGGGCAGGGCGGCAATGTCGTCGGTGCGGGTGGTGGGTTCCTTGTATTCCTTCTTAACCGGGCTCTTGTCAGCGGGCACGCTGGCAGAGTAAACGGTCTTGCCGGCAGCGCCGGGCTTTGCCTCGGTGGTATCCTTGGTTACGGTGCCTTCTACCTTCTGGTAGGCATCGTCCTTTTCACAGGTATACACAGCGGTGTAAGCCCAGCCGTCATCGGTCTTGGTCCAGTAACCATCGGGGGTTTCCTTCCAGGTATGGGTGTGGCCATCCTCCGGGTTGGTGTCATTCCAGTACCATTTCGGCTCGCCATAGGTATGGCCGTCCGCAGCGGCGCTGGCAGCAAAGGTATCGGAGTTTTCAGCAACGTAAGCCTGTGCGTAGCTGTCAGCCTGCTGCGCAATCACTTCATCATCGCTGTTGGTCATGGACTCCATCGCAGAGGTCATGCCGGAGCTGCCGGTAAAGGTAACGGCGGTCACAACGCCTGCGGCGTTCGTCTCATAGCCCAGGTCGGTAACGGCGCTGGACAGATGATACGTTTTGATGGTGGCAGCCATCACCGATGCCATCTCGTCCTTGTTCAGGCCATAGGCTTCGGTGTTGATCTTGCCGGCTGCGGCGTTGGCGTACATGGCATCGGCCAGTGCATTTTCCAACGCTGCAAGGCTCATGCCCGCCTTGCTCTGTGCAGTCGCTTCCAGCTTGGCATCGTCCTGCTCCAGTTCATGCACTTCGCCCTGGGCAGCCAGCGTTTGGGCTGTCTGCTTGATCAGGTCTGCGGTGCTGGTGAACTTGGGCAGAGACTGCACAGCGCTGGCCGCGCTTGCTGCGCTAGCTGCAACAGACTGCGCTACCGAAGAATCAATCTTGGTAGTTTCGGCTGCTGCGGGAAGCGCCACGCTTTGGGCAACCATGGCTGCTGCCAACACGGATGCACCAAAACGCTGAAGGTTTTTCTTCATAGTTTTATCCTCCCTTAAGTGTTACTACTTTCCCCTTTTGTGTGAAAAGTGGTACGGCAGATGTGCGGCACTTTGCAGGTGTTGATTGCAAAACGCCTGGTTATGCCCCCTCGGTCTGGCGATCCCTTGCCGGGCTGCGGCCTGCTTTTGGGGCTTTTGGCCCCGGCACAGCGGCTGACAAAACGTTGTACCGGCTGCATGCCTTGATCCCGCAAATGATAACCATTCCGACACATCTAGGTATATACATTATATCACAGTTGCCAGAATTTGCATAGTTAATTAGAGCGGTTTCTATGTAAATTTTTGTCCTTGAATCAACTGAAACCTGTTTTTCGCACATTATTTGCGTTGCGGTGCGGTGACTCTTTGGCGGTATTTATTAACATTTTTGAATGGTTTATTCCTGTTTTTATCAAATGATTAAACATTTACCCCGATAATGTTCTTTGCAATCTCTTAATACAATCACCCGGTATTGTTATCGCGCATTTTTTGTCATTTCGGTTTGGCTTGTTGTTGAGAGATTTGGCAGAGATTGGAGGAAACTTGAAGGGAAAATTGGAGGTTGAGAATTGCCCATTATAAATTGTACTGTAGAGAGCGTTCCTGACCGTTCCGAAAACTTAGGGATAGATCAACCCTTGCCCCTTAACCGCGACCTGAAATACACCTTCCCAAGGTAGGGCGGTGTGAGTGCCCCCTTCTGCTCCACTTTTTCAAAGTTCCGAATGGTGTCCTCTCCCCTATCTACAATTCCTGATGTTTTCATGATGCCTTCCTTGGTCTTCCACACCCGGCCTTTGCCCCCTCCCCGTCCCATAAGTCGTACACAACAAAAAGGCCCCTGCCTTAACAGCAGGAGCCTTGAAAGCTATATCACAAGCCGAAAATTACTTCTCGATCTTGGAAACAACGCCGGAACCAACAGTGTGGCCGCCTTCGCGGATAGCGAAACGCATGCCTTCTTCCATGGCAACCGGGGTGATCAGCTCAACGTGCATATCAACGTTGTCGCCGGGCATGCACATCTCAGTGCCTTCGGGCAGGGTGATGATGCCGGTAACGTCGGTGGTACGGAAGTAGAACTGAGGACGATAGTTGTTGAAGAACGGGGTATGACGGCCGCCTTCTTCCTTCTTCAGGACGTAAACATGGCCATCGAAAGTGGTGTGGGGATGAACAGAGCCGGGAACAGCCAGAACCTGGCCACGCTCGATCTGGTCACGGTCAATACCACGCAGCAGAGCGCCGATGTTGTCGCCAGCCTGAGCGAACTCGAGGCTCTTGCGGAACATTTCCAGACCAGTGATGGTGGTGGTCAGCTTCTCTTCCTTCAGACCAACGATTTCCATCTGATCGCCGACATGAGCAGTACCACGCTCAACACGACCGGTAGCAACGGTACCACGGCCGGAGATGGTCATAACGTCCTCAACGGGCATCAGGAACGGCTTATCAGCAGCACGGTCCGGGGTCGGGATGTAGCTGTCAACAGCGTCCATCAGCTCCCAAATGCACTTGTATTCCGGAGCATCGGGATCCTTGGAAGTGCTCTCCAGAGCCTTCAGAGCGGAACCACGGATGATCGGG
>ERZ827363.3354-NODE-3354-length-12272-cov-5.600475_pt1 | contig 12272 bp, 8 predicted proteins | sample MGYA00519776_ERZ827363 | MGnify/ENA primary metagenome ERZ827363 (study PRJEB31778, sample SAMEA3449288) | human gut metagenome | biome: human gut; feature: human-associated habitat; material: faeces | place: United Kingdom | collected 2010/2012 ...
GAAGAAACAGACAAAAGCGTGATTGGATGCTGCGTTATGGGAGGCATTTTCAGTGAAGGAATTGATTTGAAAGAAGAATGTCTGATTGGCGCGGTCGTAGTAGGAACCGGGATTCCAATGGTCTGCCATGAAAGGGAGTTATTTAAGGATTATTACGAGGAGAAAAAAGGGGATGGGTTTTCGTATGCCTATTTGTATCCGGCAGTAAATAAAGTGTTTCAGGCGGGTGGACGAGTGATTCGTACAATAAACGACAAAGGGGCAATTCTTCTTTTGGATGAGCGGTTTATGCAAAAGCAGTATCAGGACTTGTTCCCGAGGGAATGGTATCCTTTTGATGTTGTAAATTGTGAGAAGATGAAAGAATTGCTTGCAAGGTTCTGGCAGGAATAAAAATGGCGGATTCCATATTCTTTGGAGTCCGCCATAATTTTAGTATGCATTTTTATTTACGAAACCTTTGAAAATTGTCAGGAATAAAATTTTAATATCCAGTCCTAACGTCCAGTTTTCAATGTAATACAAATCACAGTCGATTCGCATGCGGATGGATGTATCACCGCGGTAGCCGTTTACCTGCGCCCAGCCGGTGATGCCCGGACGAACCTGATGTTTAATCATGTAACGAGGAATTTCTTCCTTAAATTTCTCAACAAAGAACGGACGCTCCGGTCTTGGTCCGACAAGGCTCATATCGCCTTTTAACACATTGAAAAACTGCGGGAATTCATCCAGCGAGGTTTTGCGGATAAAGTTTCCGATTCCTTTGCCTGGTCCTTTTTCGCTTCCGATGACACGCGGGTCATTCTCCATTTTGAACATCAGACCATCGCTGACGCGGTTCTGTTTCATCAGTTCTTTTTTCCGCTCTTCCGCATCCATGTACATGCTACGGAACTTGTAAATTTTGAATTTTCTTCCGTTCTTTCCGACACGGTACTGTGAGAAGAAGATCGGGCCCGGAGACTTGATATAAATCGCAGGGGCAACGAACAGGAAGATGATTCCGGTCAGAATACATCCGGCAAGACCGCCGCAGATGTCCATGATTCGTTTCAGCACAAGCTGTCCTGCGCTTGCCATATTGATGCAGGTGGTGACCACGGTATAGTTGCCCATGCGCTCTACAGTCTGATTTTTTCCCTGCATTTCGTTCACGTCCGCAATTTTTACGTGGATCGTAATGCCCATCTCGGCGAATGCGTCGAATACTTTCTGCGGGATTTCTCTGCCTTCCGGCAGAACGATCAGCACTTCGTCGAACCACTCACGGCAGACATACTCAGCTGCATCTGCAAGGTTCGATACCACCGGTACGCCGTGGATTTTGTGTCCGGTTCTGTCCTGGTCTACGAGAACAACGCCAGTCGGACGAACGCCGATGTAATCGAAATCCAGCATGCTCTTTACAACGGACTGTGACTGTTTTTCGGTCGTGATGATCAGAAGCGAACGGCCGCTGTGTTCCCCGCTGCTGCGTTTCTTTACCACAGCCTTCCATCCGGTGCGCATCAGATAGGAAAGTATTCCGTACAGAGCACCGGTCAGCATAATGGTTGCTCTGGAGAACTGATCTCCCTCCTGAATCAGGAACAGGTAGAATACACCAAGAACGATGATGTATACCATATTTTTTACAGTCATTCCGATTTCCACGAGGTATCCGCGCTTCATGACGTTTTTGAAGGAATCGTCCAAAAACATGATCATCAGCTGGATCAGAGCGAATACGATAGCCTCATTTCGGTAAATTGGGCTTCCATATGGCTTAAAACTGTGATGTCTTAAGAAATAACCCATGACGAAAGCCAGCTGAAGACAGATAATATCAAGAACCATAAAATCCAGATGCTTCAGCCATCCTGTGGATGATTTTTTGTACATACCTTTCTCCCCTGTCGTATTTTTTTCGCCGTACTCGTAACATTCTCTTGTTTCGCATAGTTTTTCTAGCTTTTATATTACCATTTTCACTAAAAACTTCTCATTTTTTCTGGTACTATGCATTTGTAATATCTTCTGTGACGAATACAGAACCATTTTTTTCTTTATTCCAAATATTCTATCCCATTTCTACTTATTTGTAAAGGTGTGGACACACTTTTGGACATAATTATTTCACATTTTTGCAAATTATTACATTTTATATTATTTCATCACATCCAGAATCTGTAATGTTTTCATCTTCTTTTCGACATAGCGATGGAGATATGCACGCAGCAATCGTTCCAGTTCATCCAGGATCTCTTCATTTACAGTAAAACCATACAGCTTCGCCAGCGGTGCCGCAATGATATAGCGGCATGCCAGCACGGTGCCCGGCTGCAGCGCCCATGGATCTCTGATGGTTTTTCCACAGTTTTGGCAGTAGATGGCGCTGTCGCGCAGGGAGAAAACGGTCAGATTCTCTTTCGTGCCGCACTCCATGCAGGAGAACATCTGCGGTGCTTCTCCGCTGATTGTGATCGTCCGCAGTTCGAAGATGCACCGGATCAGGCGGAGGTCCTGTTTTCCGCGGCGGATGGCGTTCATCGTCACGTACAGTAGGTTCAGCATCTGAGTTTCATCGTTTCCTTCCTGGCCGAAATATTCGGCCAGTTCCAGAAAATAAAAGCCGTAATAAACGCCGGGCTGCATCTGCGCCAGGTCGAGGAAGTATTCTTTAATGTTTGCGCCGGAGAGGGTGTAGCTGTCGCGGCCTTCGTAGACCTGAAACTCGCCGAAGACGAACGGATTGGAGACGGCCATCAGCGGACTTTTCATGCGGCGGGCGCCGCGCGCGAAGGCAGTGATTTTGCCGAGCTCCCGGGTCAGGATCACGACGCGCTTGTCATACTCTCCGACCGGGGAGGCGGATAATACCATTCCGCTTACATTGATTGGTTCTCGCATGTTTCTTCCTTATTATAATGCAATATTATAAATCGAGTTTCTTTTTATCATATCCGAAGTTCTTCACAAGGAAATCGCTGTCTCTCCAATCTTTTTTAACTTTTACCCAGAGCTTCAGATTGACTTTCTGCTCCAGCATCTGCTCCAGCTCATACCGCGCGTTGCTTCCGATCTTCTTGAGCATCGCGCCCTGTTTTCCGATGATGATGCCCTTGTGGGAATCGCGCTCGCAGATGATGGTCGCATCAATATCAACGATTTTTCCGTTCGGGCGGTCTTTCATCTGGTCGATCACAACGGCGATGCCGTGCGGGATCTCTTCGTTTAAGGCGTACAGTGCTTTCTCGCGGATGATCTCAGCCACGATCTGGCGCATCGGCTGATCGGTGATGGTGTCCTCATCGTAGAACTGCGGGCCGTACGGCAGATATTTGAAGATGCTCGGAATGATGTCATCGGTGTTCTGATGGCGGAGTGCCGAGCACGGAATGATCTCGGCAAACTGGAACAGCTTGCGGTACGTATCGATGAATTCCAGGATTTTATCTTTCTCCACGGTATCGGTCTTGTTGATAATGAGGATGACCGGCGCATTGACTTTCTCCAGGATCTCTGCGATATGGCGCTCTCCTGCTCCGATGAAGTTGCTCGGCTCTACCAGCCAGAGAATCACATCGACTTCTTTTAACGTTTTCTCGGCTACATCGACCATGTACTCGCCGAGCTTATTTTTCGCCTTGTGGATACCCGGTGTGTCGAGGAACACGATCTGTCCCTCGTCACACGTATAAACGGTCTGGATGCGGTTGCGGGTGGTCTGCGGTTTCTTGGATGTAATCGCAATCTTCTGTCCGATCAGGTGGTTCATCAGCGTGGATTTTCCCACGTTCGGACGGCCGATCAGGGCTACAAAGCCGGATTTATAATTTGCATTGTTTTCCATTGCTGTCTCTTCTCCTCATTTATAAGTTCTCTACGTTCTTAAACAGTTCTTTCTCTTTCTGAATGGCTGCTTCGCTTCCGACAACGCAGATGTTGTTCTGTTTTAAGGCTGCATCTACAAGGTCTGCCAGTGCATGAATGTCGTCCAGGGTTGCATCGAGGATCTGATCTCTCTCCTGCTGGAAGTCTGCTTCGGTGATGCCGTTGAACCATGCGCTCTCGGAGGTCTGGCCTTTTGCGGACGGGTTCATCGGGACGTCGAGTTCGCTGATCGTTCCGATGATGTATTTGGTCATCTGGCGTTCGTCTGCTTCGAAATTGCGCACGTAATCGCCGATACCGCGGTATACTTCAAGGGTTCTTCCGACATTCGGATCACGGTAGGAAGAAATGCACGCGTTTCCGCCTCTTCCGAAAGCTCCGCCGCAGCCGTAAGCGCCGCCTTTGACACGGATGTTGATCCACAGATAGTCATAGCTCAGCATGACACGCAGGATGCGCAGGGCTCCTGTGTAGTCGTAGCCTTCGCGCTCGAAGTTTCCACAGAGTGCCACGTACTGTACCTGGCCGGAGGTCTGGAAGGCTTCGTTTTTCTGTTCAAAGTCATACACAATGCTGCCCGGCTCCACTTCGTCGGTGTACAGATTCTCTTTGAATGCTGCGATTTTTTCTTCCAGCGGTGCGTAGCCTGTCTCGTCTGCGGTATAGGAGACGGTCAGATTCTCTTTGCGGAAGATGTATTTCATCAGGGTCTGCAGATTTTTAATCAGTTCTGCTTTTTTCTCATCGAAGTTCTCGTCCAGATCTTTTAAGAGCTGGTAGAAGCCGATGCCTGCGATGCGGTCCTGGAAATTGCTCATCGGGGAGTAATAGGAAGCTGCACGCATCACAGCCGTTGCATTTCCGGCGGAAGACAGGCGGTTCTGCAGGCCGGATTTCATGCTGGCGATGATCTCGTGAATACGTTTCTCATCATCCAGGCGGGAGGTGTTCAGGATTTCCTCGATCATTTTCATGACGAAATCCAGTTTGTCGTACAGGAATTTCGCGCGGATGCCAAACATTCTGCGGCAGTCGTCATCATTTTCCGGAATGCGGAATACCTGCAGTCCGCAGTTGATGCCGCCGGTCTGTGCATTGATCTCGTTGAACAGCTCGCCGTAGGTGTAGTGTTCGGTGTCCACATAGCCGAGAACGGATTTTAATACGCCCATGTACGGGATCAGATCGTTCGGCACATTTTTCGTATCAAACAGCAAGCTTAAGTAACCGATGCCGTTCGTGAATACGTTGTGATGAAGCACCGTCGTTCCATCGACTTCATGCTCGTCATTGTAAAGTTTGACAGACTCACGTTTGATATCGCTTCGTTTCAGGAGCGGAATCGTCTCGAGTGCTTCCTCGCTCTCCTCTTCTTCCTGATATGCTGCCAGCTCTTTGGTGTCAGCAATGATTTTCTCGATCTCTTCTTTTGACAGGCTCTCTTTGTATTTCTGCAGTTTTTCTGCGGTCTTTGCATCATTTTCTGCGGCAAGACCGGTCTTTGGAATGAGGGTCACGATGGAGGCATGGGTGTTGTCCAGCAGATACGTCTGGATCAGGTTTTCGAAATAGCCTTCTTTTGCCAGTTTTTTCAGCTCATCGTAGATTGCAAGCTGCTGCAGGTAGGCGAACGGTTTGTTCTCGTCGTACAGCCAGCTGTCGAAGACGTCAATGCCGTACATCAGGCCCTTCGGGAAGCTGGAGAAGTCCGCCTCACGGAAACGGAATTCGAAATAGTTGATGCCTGCCTCGATGGCTTTCTGATCCATGCCGTTTTTCACGATATCCTCGAGGGTGCCGCAGATGATGGACAGGAATTTTTCTTTCTCATTTTCATCGGCGTTCTTGGCTACGATGGAGAAGAATGGCTGCAGGATGCCGTCCTCGTAGGAGCCGTAAACATCTTTTCCGATGTGTGCGTCAAGGAGTGCCTGTTTGACCGGGGCTCCCGGTGCGTCAAGGAGTGCATACTCCAGAACAGAAAATGCCACGTTTAATTTTACATCCAGACCGCTGCCGATGACCATGTTGTAGGACAGGTACGCATTGTTTTCAAGCGGATCGCCGTCGAGTACCGGGTACTCGTGTACAATGTCGAGGGTCTCTGCAAATGGTTTCTGATACGGAATTTCGGATTTTACTTCTTTTGCATTAAAATGGGACAGGTATTTTTCATCCATCCATGCCAGTTTTTCTTCCATATCCATGTTTCCGTACAGGTAGATATAGCTGTTGGACGGATGGTAATAGGTCTGATGGAAATTCAGGAAGTTTTCGTAGGTCAGGTTCGGGATGCAGGACGGATCTCCGCCGGATTCTACGCCGTACGGAGTGTCCGGGAACAGGGTGTTGAAGGTTTCACGCTCCAGGACATCGTCTGCGGAGGAGAAGGCTCCTTTCATCTCGTTGTATACAACACCGTTGTAGGTCAGCGGGCCGTCTTCGCTTTCCAGATGATAGCTCCAGCCTTCCTGCCGGAAGATTTCGTCGTGTTTGTAAATGTTCGGGTAGAATACGGCGTCCATGTAGACATGCATCAGGTTCTGGAAGTCGGCATCGTTGGTGCTGGCTACCGGGTACATGGTTTTATCCGGGTAGGTCATAGCATTTAAGAAGGTGTTCAGGGATCCTTTGACGAGTTCTACGAAGGGATCCTTTAACGGGAATTCGCGGGAGCCGCAGAGGACGCTGTGCTCGAGGATGTGGGCTACGCCGGTGCTGTCGGCCGGCGGGGTACGGAAGGCAATGTTGAATACTTTGTTGTCATCCTCCGTCTCGAGAAGCAGCACGCGGGCTCCGCTTTTGTTGTGGCGAAGGAGGTAGCCATGTGCGTGGATATCATCAATCTGCTGTTCCTGCAGCAGGGTGTAGGCTTTGCAATGTTCTGCGTTCATGTTAAAAGTGTCCTTTCTTGTTGTTTTTCTCGGTTATTTCCGGTTTTATGCAGTCAAAAACGGACCGCAGTGCCCGTTTACTGGGATTTTCTGCGGCCCTGTCGGTTTTTATTCTTCGTGGTCTGTTTCTGCGTCGGTAGTTTCCGCCTCATCCACATGATCTTTTACTTCGTCATTTGCAGCATTGTTCTGCGCATTTCTCTGCGCCTGAGCTGCGGCAGCCTGTGCCATCATCGCCTCGAGATTCGGGCGGACGCTCTGCGCCTGGGCTCCCATGATTCTCTGGAGCTGTTCTCTGGTCAACAGAAGGTTGAAGCCGGACGGGTTGATGACGAAGCCTTTGGCCTGTTTCATCAGGTACGGCAGAAGGTGCTGGAACGGGATGGCTGCCAGCCGGAGTTTTGCCTGCGGATCCGGACGGAATTTCTGGAATTCACCGATATCGGAGAACAATGGCTGGAAGATTTCTTCGTTCTGGTTTTTGATGTACGGGATGCGCACATCCGGTCCCGGGTTGGCCGGATCGAATTCGCCCTGTACCTGGGAGATGTCGATGGCAAGGATGAATTTGCTTCGCATCAGGTTGACAAGCATTTCTTCTTCGAGTTCACGCAGGTGCTGCATGCGCTCGGCATCGTCTCTTCTCTGGTTTGGTTTGCGGAGCTCCTGCAGGAAATAGACTACAGTGAGCTGTACGCCAGGGTTGAGGACTGGAAGATGCTGTTTGTTCATTTTTTCCATGTCCGGTTTCGGGAAGATCTGCTCCAGCTCGATGCGGCGGGTCTGATCGCCTTCGTGGAAGATGACCATGTTGACACCTTCTGCGTAGAGGCCCATATAGAAGTTCGGCATCTGCTTGCGCAGTACTTTTACGGTAAGCAGCGGGGTATTCTTCTCTACATAGGATTTTGCAAATTCTTTAGCTGCTTCTTCTTCGGTAAACATATATACCTGATCGTCAAAGGTTTCCGGATCGCACTCTACGTATGGGAGTTTCGTGATCTGGGAAAATGTGACATAGATGATTTCCATGCTTTGAAATTTCTTCATTGTGAAGCTGTTGTCTACTGTCATTTGTGGTTGAGTCCTTTCTTCGCTCTTAGAGGATATGGTATCCCTAAAATATCTATGTGACATTATATCATACTTTTGGTGGGTTGCCAAAGGTTTTCTTTTGGGGTGACGGACCGCGCAGACCAAAGCTGTCGAAACGGGGCCTGACTTTGCATGACGGCGGGAGAGGGCTTTTTGTAGTCTGTAATTGGGGCGTGCAGACTACGGAAATGTTTTTTAACACATTCTAGTTAATCGCTTTGGCATTGGGGTAGATTTTTTCCATTCGGGCGTCCGGGAAATGGGCATCTATGGTCTGCTCGATGGCATTAGCTGCGGGCTTTTGGTGGGCGCGTTCGTCGTATCGGGCGAGAGCAAGGGTAGATACGAGCATGTTGGCCACCATGAACACGATCAGGATCCAAGTGATGATTTCTCCGAATTTCATCGGGATTTTTTCAATCCAGCGCGAAATGACAGGATAGAATTTTTTGAGCCAGACGACGGCGGCTATTCCCCAGAAGAAACAGTACAGGAGGTTGATACGGCCTCCGAGGTTGAAGGGAATGTCGCTGTAGTCCCAGAAGACTTTTCCGAATACGATTTCGGTGAACACACTGCAGATGTATTCGTAGGCTCCGCCGAGGAAGGTACCAAAGGCAAACAGGAATCCATCGGAGCGGTCGCGGTAGTTGTAGAGGAACCAGGTAGCGAGGGCGATGGCCAGGCCCCAGACGATGCTGAACGGGCCCCAGACAAGGCTGCTGCGGCTCATCCAGACACCGGCGGTGATGCGGCAGAATATGGTTTCTGTAATATCGCCCAAAAATGCGCCGATGATGAAGAGAAGAACGATTTTGTAAAAGCTGCATCCTTCGGCAAATACGCCGGTTTCTGTTTTCTCTTTTTTCTCCGGAACTGGCTGTACGGCCGGATAGGCACGTTCCACACGACGCTCCAGATAGCGGTAAACACGGACAGAAAGGCGTCTGGTGAAGGCGTCGATCTGATCGTTCATAGCGCTGATCCGCGGCATTTTTTTCGTGATGTGGTGCAGAACAGCATAGGAACCGACGGCATCTACTACCAATATACCAAAGAGAATCCAGGATGTGATATGCAGGAAACCGGCCGGAATTAAATGAAGAACTGTAAAGCAGAGGCGATTGCCGATTTTCATGGCAAGCAGTCCTAAAATTCCCCATAGTACAGAATACTGAAGGCAGATATAGCCGTCCATGTTCCATTTTTTATTGGAATAGTCCCACCATTTGCCATGGCCAATACGTTCCAGTGCGTGACCGGCCAGCCACTCGACTGCGGTAGCGATAATCATACAGCCAAGGAACAAAAAGACGGGGCTTGACTGCAGTTCATACAGATAACGTGTCATAAAGACAGCTGTGATTCCATAGATGGCGCAGAGCGGACCATTTAAGAATCCTCTGTTTACCATATGTTTTTTCCGGATCGCGGCCACAGAAGTTTCCAGAAGCCATCCAAGGAAGGCGTAAAAGAAAAACAGGCCGAGATAGTCATAAATTGTATAGTTCATGTTCTTCTCTCTATTCTTTCATTATTTTTGCTATTTTAAGGATTTTATTTTCCACTGAATCCCTTGTATACTCTCCAGTATTTTGTTTTTATTTTTATCCTGCAAATAAGATGGATTTAATTTTGCTTTTTTATACTGCAAATATGTTCCTTCTGTTTTCTGAATCAGCAATTTTGTAAAATATTGTTCCCAGCTAAAAAACTCTGTGCTGTCGATATAATCTTCTGGATTTTCCAGAATTTTACGAACCTCTTTGTCCTGTAAAAGATCTGAATTTAAAATCAGCCATTCAAAAGACTCCGGTAAATATAAATGTACGTTCTGTTTTTCCTCTATTTTATTGCTGAGAAGATTCATTTCTGCTCCAATTGCAGCACCGTCCGCAATAATACAGGTTTCTTCTGTTCCTGCCTTGCCGATCATTTCCGGTATTTTTGTTTTTCCACCAGCGCTTTCACATGTAATATTCCTTTCTGCACATACATTTTCAAAAAATTGATACCCAGAATTGGAATCTTCCGTAATTATTTTTTGTACTCTAACAGGAAGCCGTGCTGTTTTGGGATAGATCTGATACATTTTCTGATATATTTTTCTGGTATCTCTGTATTTTCCGGAAACATGCAATCCATAAATCTCTTCTACACTATACGGCAAATTATATAAGTTTTCTCTCGTAATCAATACAAAATAGTTTTCTGAACCCCGTATGGCAGAAGCAAATTCTTCTGTTTTTATAAAATAATTCTCCTCGTCTATGAAAAAGATGCTTTCCCGGCTGTTTTCCAAAATAATTTTCCAATTAACACCTTCCAGCACTCTGCACGGTACTTCACAGGAAACGTTGATTCCGCTGGACTCCCCTAAATTTTCTGCCTGCCGGATCATATTTACCAGTGTTGTTTTTCCTGATGCACTATCCCCCTGGATGATTGTAATATTACGCTTTATCACAAATTCATAATGAACTCTGTTATTTTGAATAATAACTCTTTTCTTTCCCTTCATACATCCACCTATACATAAGCCTCGGCAACATCTACAAATTCGGACATATTCCGCACAATAGTCCCTGTATTTAAAATCAGGATTTCAAAAGGATCTTTGCCAAACCGCATCACATGACGCAGATTAATCGTCAGATCCTTTTGCTCTCCTAATTTTAAAATCCATTTTGCACAATTATCTCCACATACGGAGGCATTAAAGATCTTTCCGTCTGTATCGTATGCCATCAGCAGCAACGTTTTGATTCCTCCGGATAAATCTTTCGGTGGAATCGGACCAAGCACCGGGCTGTCAATCAGATGCGCACTGATTACCTCCGAGCGATCCACATCGCGGATCATTTCTTTTGCCAGTGGCGTGGTCAGCCATTCATCTTCATAACAATTATCAAAATAGGTTGGTGGATGATAGATTGCACCTTTCATTTCTCCAAGATATATTTTCAACATAATAAAATTCCTCTCGCTAACGCTCATTATATCGTGATACGCACATTATACCATATCTCAAAGCCTTCTTGCGCAAAAATGTATCGTTTGTCAACATTTTCCGGGATAAAAATGTTGACAAACGATACAAAACTATTGCCAAATGTCGCTAATTCATTTTTTCTCCCAAAAAGAAAGAAGCCATACTCTCTCAAGTATGACTTCTCTCCTTTTTCAAATTCTTTTTAAGGAAAAAGAATTACTCTTCTTCTGCGCCGTACAGTTTTACGAGTTTGTTCAGGTAAGTGTAACGGTCTTTTGCTTCCTGCTCGTTCTTGCCGAACAGTCTTTCTGCTTTCGCCGGGTTTGCACGTTTCAGAGAGTTGTAACGTACCTCGCCGTTCAGGAATTCCTGATAATCTCCTGACGGAGCCTTGGAATCCAGTGTGAATGCGCTCTTGCCTTCTGCAGCGAGTGCCGGGTTGAAGCGGAAGCAATGCCAGTATCCGGTCTGAACAGCGAGCTGCTCCTCGGTCTGTGCTTTGCTCATACCTTTCTTGATACCATGGTTGATACATGGAGCGTAAGCGATAATGAGGGACGGTCCCGGATATGCCTCTGCCTCTGCGATTGCTTTGACTGCCTGATTGTAATCAGCGCCCATAGCGATCTGTGCTACGTATACATAGCCATAGCTCATTGCGATGCTTGCCATATCTTTCTTCTTGGTTTCTTTACCGCCTGCTGCGAACTGTGCAACTGCACCGGTCGGAGTAGCTTTGGAGGACTGTCCGCCTGTGTTGGAGTAAACCTCGGTATCGAATACCATTACGTTGATATCTTTTCCGCTGGCAAGTACGTGGTCTACGCCGCCGAATCCGATATCGTAAGCCCATCCGTCACCACCGAAGATCCACTGGGATTTCTTAGCAAGGAAGTCTTTCTGTGTAAGAATGTCTTTTGCTTTGTCGCATCCGCAAGCCTCAAGAGCTGCAACCAGTTTCTCTGTTGCTGCGCCGTTGGTAGCACCGCATGCGAAAGTATCCAGCCATTCCTGACCAGCAGCTTTAACGTCTGCATTGTCACCGTTAGCTACAACATCTTCAATTTTTGCTTTCAGGCCATCACGGATAGCTTTCTGAGCAAGAAGCATACCATAACCGAACTCAGCATTATCCTCAAATAAGGAGTTGCCCCATGCAGGACCCTGTCCCTTAGCATTTACGGTATATGGTGTAGAAGGTGAGGAGTTACCCCAGATAGAGGAGCATCCTGTTGCGTTTGCGATGTACATTCTGTCACCAAACAGCTGGGTGATCAGTTTTGCGTAAGGAGTCTCGCCACAGCCTGCGCATGCGCCGGAGAACTCAAGCAGCGGTTTCTTGAACTGGCTGCCCTTTACGGTATTTTCTTTGAATTTTGCTACAACGTCGGTCTTCTCCGGGAGAGCTGCTGCAT
>ERZ827363.3357-NODE-3357-length-12261-cov-3.897919_pt1 | contig 12261 bp, 3 predicted proteins | sample MGYA00519776_ERZ827363 | MGnify/ENA primary metagenome ERZ827363 (study PRJEB31778, sample SAMEA3449288) | human gut metagenome | biome: human gut; feature: human-associated habitat; material: faeces | place: United Kingdom | collected 2010/2012 ...
AGCTGCCGGAGCGGTGCTTAAGCCGCAAGGCGGGAATTGTGCGGTGTTGCCCAAGGTCTATCTGAAATCAAAAAACGCCGGATATTTCCATTTCTCAGCTGCACCCCAACAAAAAAAACAGCGGCCAGCAATCTGCCAACCGCTGCTTACCTTATTATAATAGCGCTCCCGGATGTTCCGCTCCGCTTCATCTCAATTACTCTTCGCTGTCATCCGGGATATCTTCCTCAAAAGCATCCATCCAGCTTTCGTTGTGCCACTTATCTTTTTCACCTTTTTCCTTGGCGGCAACCTTCTGCCGTTGTGCCTGGTCGTTCATTATGGTGCCGATCGGGTTCAGCGCGCGTTCTTCAATAATGTGGTAGAACAGCCCCATCGGGTTATTCACGTTGGGGTCCTTGGCGGCCTTTGCCCAAAACACATCAAAGTCCAGTTCATGCGCCATAGCTTCCATCAACGGGGTCAGGCTGCCATATTTTTCAATCACTTCATTCATGCAGGCCAGGTAATGCAGCCGCATTTCGTCTTTCAGCCCATTGCGCAGGCTGGAAGGCGATGGCACGCACCGCGCTGCCAGGTGGCGGTAAATTTCGTGGTAAGCGCCGCGCTGGCCGCTCGTCAACGTCTTTTCCAGGTATCCATCATCTACAAACTTTGCAAACTCTTTTCGCATATCCTGCCGTTTTACAATCGTTTCGGGAATCAGCTCTACCTTGGGCGGCTCAGGCTCCGGCATCGCTTGCTGCACCGGCTCGTCCATCACATGGTACTCCGCTTCCAACAGCTCCTCTTTGGGTTCTGCTGCCGGCTTTGCCTTGCGGAAAATATAAATGCGATAGTTATCCATATCCTCGCGCAGCACCTTGTTCAGGTACCGCGCCGGGCTGCGCATCGTCTGCGACCGGGGAATGATCTCCTGTGCATAGCGGGGTGCAATACCGGCCAGCCAACTGGTCAGCCCGCCGCAATCCAGGATGATGGCATTCATCTTTCCAAACACCGTTTTGTTGCCGCCGTCCTGCTCGCCATCGCCTGCCTGGATGGTGCAGCAGGCATCTGCCAACACATCAATGATCACTTCCACCGCGTGCAGCTCTTCGGGCGTAATCTCCGCGCGCAGCTGATCCATGCGCGCTTTCACAACAATTTCCTCCCGCAGCTCGGTGCGGTGGCGTCCAAAGGAATAGGGGATCGTTGTTTCCGGTGCCGAAACATAATCAAAGGTGATCACGCTGGGGTCATCCAACAGCGAATCCTCAATCGCCACGGTGGGGCGGCCCTTCTTTTTGCTCTTTTTGCGCACTGTGCTGTTGATGCTGTCCAGGTTGGCCTGTGCGGCGGCATCATCCACCGGGTCAATCGTTACCACCAGCGAAAGAACCTTCTGTCCTTTTTTTTCGTACACATCGTAATTAAAAATAATATCCGTCTTTTCGTTAATTTCCGCCTTTGCCTTTTCCAGTGCCAGGCGGCGGAAATCCGACCATCGGTTGGCCGTATACGAAAGCTGTTCATACAGCATGCTCAGGTTCCATACCAGCGGTTCCCCGGCCGCTTTCTTTTTCAGGTACAGGCTCTGGTAGCTCTTGCACAGCTCGTAAATGCGGATGGAATAGGTGGACCGCATCAGCATGGTGTAGGTCACATCCATGGTGGTATACAGGGTTTTCAGCTGTACCAGGTGCGGTTTCAGCACCGGATCCAGCGTGATGGTCATGCGCGCGCGGCCCTCATCAATGCGCACTTTATCGATCCATCGGAATGTTTCCACCGTGGAAGTTCCGTTATTCTTGATCCACTGGATGGGCGCGTTGGCCAGCTCCTCAATATTTTTGCGCACCTGCTTGTACAGCGCCCCGCTGTGCGGGTCCATGCCGGTCATCTTGATAAAATCATAAATGCTCAGCTCATAAGAGGGCAGGTCCGTATCCTCCGGCTTAATCATCGAAAAAATATGCAGCATCAGGCGCTGCTGGCTCAGCGTCAGGTTGTTGCGCGTCATCTGTACAAGGTCATTGGATTTGCGAACGATGGTCTGGTCCCCGCGTTCTTCAAACGTAACGACAAACGGATCATCTTTTTTCTGTTTACTTGCCGCCATAAGCAGGGGCCTCCTATATCGGTTGCTGTATCCCGGGTGGTCACGCACATCATGCTAAACATTATAGCACATCCTGTTGTCCAGCGCAAGAATTGCAAATTTACACAGGGTTTCACCGCCATTATCCTGTGCAAAATGCAACACCCGCGTTGTGGTTTGCCATATATCCTGTGGGGGTTGCAGCCCGGGTGCAGGTTACACAGGGTTTTATGGTGCTTTTCTGTCCTGCTGTTTCAGGGTTCTGTAACCTGATGGAATAGCAACACCAATTTTTTCCCGTTCTCCCCCATCTCCCGGCTTACCTCTGGTTGTTATTATGGCTTAGATGTTTAGTTCTATATTAGTAATAGGTAGAGCCTGTGTAATTTAACAACGCAAACCTGTGTGTTCAACCAACTGCAGCCTGTGCATTCCACCACCATTTTCCTGTGCGGAAAGCAACCTGCGTAAAGTTGCAAATAAGCCAAAAACAGCCAAACCTGTGTAAATTGCAACAAGGGCAACGGGCCTATCCTGTGTGGTTTTCCAACAGGTACGCGGGTCACGGCGGGGCAGGGGAGCGGGAATACCCTGTGTAAAATTGCAACTGTTCCGGGGGTAACCTGTGCGTTTTTCCAACGGTAAGCGGCATAGGGAAACAAGGCAATCCTGTGCGCTTTTCCAACACGTTTCGGGAATGTTCGGCACAGAATGTGGGCAATACCCTGTGCAAAATTGCAACAGCTCACAGCTGCTTCAAATAGATCAGTTGCAAATTTACACAGGGCAGCACCCCTTATATTATAAGGTAAGTGCCGCACAGAATGGCGCGTGAGGGGTTGCAGTTTACACAGGATAGATTGAAAGCTGGGAGCTGGAGGTGTATCTGAAAACAAAGAAAAAGCTCGTCTGTTTCAGCAAACGCAGCCGGATTTTGTGCTTGCGAAAGATCCGCTATTTTCGTTGCTCTCAGATGCACCTCAGGAGCTGGCGCAAATAGAAATCGGCAAGGGGGAATGGGGAATCAGGGGCGGGGCAGGGGGGACAAAAAAGCGAATGGCATATCTGCAGCAAACCCGCACCCCGTTGTAAAGGGAGAACGGCGTCCCGTTGGCGGGCGTGCAATCCACCAAACACACACCCGCCGCCGCAAACATCGCAAACCGTTTGCAGGGGCGCGGTGTACCCATCGCGCCGCAAAAAAACGGGAACCGTGCGCCGCAAACCTGCCATCCCTCCCACAAGGCGCCCACCCCGCCGCAAACAGGCACATGCGAAACAAATAATTGCGCAAAAACAGGGAAATGCAACAAAAAAGGCGAATTTTGCCGCAAAGTTGCGCTCTGTGTGCGCAGAGAATCATAAACACGCGGTTAAAGTATATAAAAATGACCGCTGCCAAAAAGAAAATTAGGAATAAATTATACAAAGGCTTTGAATATATTACATAATTGGAGGAAAACGCAATCAGTAAAAGTGCTGAAAAATAGGAATTTACGTGGATTGTATTGCCTTTCTGGTATAAAGGTGCTATACTTTAACACTGAAAAGTAAATGCGCAATGAGAAGACTCGATGCGTAATTTTTTTTGAAAACAACATGGCAACGGTTGCGCAAGTAAAAAAAGCTGGCTTCTTTTACTGTTTCACAGGGATCCCCTGTGGAACAATGTGCTTCCATCAAGCCAGCGCGAAAGACGGGTGAGCAGATTGAATAGAACAGGAAAAAACACAACAGGTTGGGCGCGCCGGCTGACAGCGCTGCTTGTCACCGCTTGCCTGGTTATGGCAATGGCCCTGCCTGTATACGCCGAGGTGGATCTTCTGCCCGACGCACCTGACGAAGTAGAGCTGCTGGAGGATGAACCGGGAACGGCCTCCGGGGAGAATACCGCTCCGCCGGAGCAGAACGCTGCCACCCCGGAACCGGAACAAAGCGCCGAGCCGGAGCAGCCCGCCCCGACCGAAACGCTGGAGCCCACGGCAGAACCCACCCCGACCCCGGAACCGGCAGCCACCGCAACGGCCACCCCTGTGCCGACCGTGACCCCCACCGCCACCCCGGAGCCGACCGAACAGCCGCAGAAGATGTACGCCGCAGAAAGCGTGGATAACGTGCAGGCAGTTAGTGCGACGGGAGTGCCGGCTACTTACAAGCTCTATTTTGCAGTGCCTAGTAGCTGGAGTGATTGTACACGCGTTATAATTTATGCAGTAGCTACAAATGACACTACCAAGGATCCGTATACGCTTGAAATGCAGGAAGACGGCAAAACGGGAGACGGAAGAAAAATTTATTCTGCGGACCTGAATAAGGACAAACACTATCCATATGGAGGATTGAATGGACTAGAATTTCACGGATATAAAGGGGATACGCTTGAAGATAGTGTGGTAATTGCTGATGTAAATACACGTACGTGGTGGAGGACGTTCGATCCAACTCGTGACGATTATATCGGCGGCAACTACTATGATGCAGAGGGCGCAGAGGGCGAGAAGTGGTCTACCTATACGGTTACGGTTCGCCATAATCAGTTCGCTGGCAAAGAGATGTCCTTTGAAAATAAAACCGGTGAAAAACTAACGAACGTCCAAGCCTGGTTTTATGAACCGAATGATAAAGGAGAGCTTATCCAGGTCGGTGGCCCAATACCCTTAAATAGTGCTGAGTCGGATTCTGGTATTGCTCCTAATTCCACAGCAACCTTTACCATTCCTAACGAGCTTTGCTCTTATGTTAAGTTTACATGGGGTGAGGATAATCCCCAACAATCCAGCAAAATCTATAACTTCTATGGTGAAGATGTTAGTGGTGTTAGTGGTGATGATAAAAAATCCTTTACATACAACAGTGATACAAGGAACTGCTTTATCTATACTGGCGAAGACAACGAAAGATGGGGTATAGAAAAGTCTGTCCTTATCTATTACGATGCTACTTTCTCAAAGCTGCCAACAGGTGATACTGGCGACTATTCAATCCCCAAAGCCAATGAAAGTACGGTTTACTACCGCTTAAAAGGAGAAAATGGCAAAAATAGCATAGGCGGCACAATGAGCCGGATGGGGGACACAGATTACTATGCAGCAGATGTGCCGGAAGGCTATACCCAAATTGTATTCTCTTCGTATCCGTTGAGTAACGATGATAACCTTGCAGGCTGCGGCGACAGTACAGGTTGGGAAAAAATCCCTTCAACTTATAAGGATACGGAACAGTGCTTCTATGCGGATACGAATGACGATGTAGTATATGGCAAGGGAGTGCGCGGCGGCTACTGGGCTCCAAAAGGTACCCCGCGTGATGCCGAAAAGTGGAAAAAGACTAAAGTAGTAGATATTGATGACACCGCTGAATTTACGGAAGATCCAAACACAAAGTATGTTACCAGTACGCTGTATGACTATTATACAGATTATGAACTGAACGGCAAGAACCGTGATAATTACAAAGATAATGATAATAAAGCTAGTCACCGCAACTGGGTAACCTTCCGTGAATTTGATCAGGCGCTGAGCGATTACTACAGCAACAGTGGTACTACTGTTCCTTATCCTATGTACACAGGCCAGTTCCAGCCTGATGCAGTGGGTGCGGACGGCAACGAATGGGGAATTCGCTTTAGTGAGATTGCCGATAAGCTGAATTTGTACGGCTACACAGATAAAAAACTGTTTATGGCCGTCAACAACTCGACAAGCGATAGAAACGGCAAGGGTTTAGGGCAAAATGATGAAAAGCTGTACGACGAAACCTTCCAAGGCTTGGCTGGCCCTGAATTAAAAAACGGCAAGCCTATAATGAACGGCACCACCGATCTTGCTATGCCGTTCTTCAACGAAGAATTCCTGCAAGGAGAAAACTCCAAAAAGGCAAAACTTGGCAATGTCTACAAAGAGGTTTCTTTCCCCTTTACACAAGATGAAGTCTTTAAAGATACCGATGACAACGAAAAAGGCGTCAAGTACTGGTACTTCGATAGTGACAAAACGACACTGTATCTGAAAAACGATCCAGATAATGGGGGTTACTTCCTACAGAAGCAAGATGCACAGAAATCCCAGTCCAAAAACCTGAAGTCTGACTCTACGCCTGTACAGGTAAAAAAGAAGATTAACGGGGAAGAAAAGATGGTTGATACCTACGGCTTCTTCCCCTTCAACAGCGGGGCGAGTGAAAACCAGGCTTCTACTTATAACTATGGCTTTGGTGCTAAGCTGCAATTCCAGTTTACCCTGACAAGCGATGGTACAGTAAAAGATGATAATGGCAACAACATCCCCATCAAGTTCTTCTTCTCCGGCGATGATGACGTCTGGGTCTACATTGACGGTAAGCTTGCACTGGATGTTGGCGGTGACCACGGTAAAGCTTCTGGCCTGCTGGAGTTTGGCGCGGACACCAACGGAAACAACAACTACACCTCGTATGTCAGCGACATCAAGGAAAGCAACAACACGGTTTATGGTTCTGGCGCAGAAAAAACCGTAACGTATCTGGGTAACAAAATCACCTTTAAGTACAAGAGCAAGGAAACAACAACGTTGAAGCCCGGCACCCACACCCTTACCATGTACTACATGGAACGTGGTATGTGGGAATCCAACATGGCGGTGGCGTTCAACTTCCCGGATAATAACGAGCTGCAGGTTCAAAAACAGGTCGTTCTGAAAAACGTTGATCCGGAGTTCCAAAAATGCTTTACAGACAAGAAAATCTTCAACTTCACCATCCAGAACCAGGCAACCCATTATGGAGAAAAAAAAGCCGCTGACCCGGATACAAGCGGTACTCACTCCCAAGTGGTGAATTTGGAGACAAGCACTATTGAACCCGCAACCCCAAATAACGATGCCTACATTTTCGAGAAGGCTGATAACCCCGGACCAGATTCCGGGACGAATAAAGAAAAGGTCCTTCACTGGTACGCACGCTATATGGATACGGAACCCGTCAGTAAATGGCGTAAGAACCGTTATGGCATCCTGACGCTGAAAGAACCCATCAATATCGAAAACGAGCGCTTCCTTACGTTCGAGGTTTACGTTAAGCACGATGATGGTGGTGAACTTTCCCTCAACAACCTGTATCTGGAACTGCTGGATGAACAAACACCTATCCACGGCCAAAAAGGCAGCCTTGGCACATCAGGCATTAACGGCGCAACGTATGGCTCGGTCGAACTGAAGACAGACCAATGGGTCACCGTAAAGCTGGACCTGCACAAGATGAAAGAGCAGGGCGGTTCGGACGGCAAATTTAGCGGCAACGTTACAACCATCCGCGTGGGCGATAACTATAGCCGCAACATCTATTTCAGGAACTTTACCTTCATTCCCAAAGCGAAGCCAAGTACGATGTCCGGCTTTACAACCGATCAGAAGGACATCCCGGATTACGGCTCCGCCACAACCGGTCATCTGGAAAACGCCGAAAACGCACAGTACACCTCCAACATGGACAACGACACCCAGTTGGTGGAAGGCGACGGACGCTTTGTTCTGGAAGATGGAGAAATCGTTACCTTCAGCGACCAGTTCCGCCGCGGCAGCTACATTTCGCTCAAAGAGGAACTGAACGAAAACCTGTACGACACCACATGGACGGTGTACGAGAACGGGCAGGCGGTTACTTCGATGAAGGGCGATGACGGGGTAACGTCCGTGAAAGTTGACAACCCGAACAAGTCGCTGGATGGGCAGAAGGATCCCGCCAAAGGCCCCGATGATGGCCGAACGGAAAACAAGGGAACAGGAGAAGAGCAGCCGAATGAGAATCGGTATAACGGAACTAAACCCTCCGACACCAACACCATCGTCTTCCGCTCCTATAAGGACCCGGACGAAAATAGCTCCACGCTGACAAAGCTAAAGGTAAAATACGTCAACAAGGTCAAAACCGGCGGGCTGAAAATCCAAAAGAAGGCCGCAGATGATGAAACCTTGACCGGAACCTACAAGTTCAAAGTTACCTTTGATAATGTTGGCGGTGAGGGTCTGGAAGATGGGGACATCATAAAGTATGTTGAGATCAAAATGGGCGAAAATGCCGATAACACCGGAACCATCACCGGCATCCCCGTTGGCACCCGCTATACCATCGAGGAAGTCGAAAACAACGATGGTGCCAGACTGCAAAGCGTAACCGTTCCGACTGATTGCCATTCCGCCCATGTGATCCACAACAACACCATGGTGGAAGGCGAGATTAAGGAGGCAGATACCGCCCCAATTACCGCAATCTTTACCAACACCCGGCGCACACTGATCAACATTGAGTTCGACAAGCTCTGGAGAGATGCAGAGAATAAGGAACTTAAGAACCAGCCGAGCGAGATTTACATCCAGCTCCAGCGCCGCCTGGAAGGCAGCACAAATGATAAAGATTGGAAACCGGTAAAATACCCGGCTGACAACACGCTGGACTATGTTACCATTAAGCGCGGTGAAAACGTCTGGCAGTTTACCTTTAGCGGTTTGGATCAGTACCAAATCAATACGGATAATAAGCACATCAATTATGAATACCGCATTGTGGAAGGTACGTTGAATGAGGCTGGCAACTTTATCCCGGCAGCGGAAGACGGAACCATTACGATTAAAGGCAATACGTATGTTGTAACGGCTAAAGCAACACCAAACAGCGAAACGAACAGCGCGGACGGCTCAACAGGCAATACAGCCACAGTAACCCCCGATGGAACCATCACCGGCGGCAGCGGCACGATTGAGCTGACGAACAAGCTGCAGAACCCGAAGTTTGGGCTGGGCATCATCAAGGAAGACCCCGATGATAAGACTATAGTTTTGAATGGTGTTGAGTTCAAACTGGAAAAGCTGGTTAAAAACGAAGGAAAAACGCAGTGGGAAGTAGATACTTCCTATGAATTCGACAAAACACACACAGGTTCCATTACCGCCATAACGGGTGGGGATGGCAAAATTACTGATAAGTTCAAGGATTTGAAACCCGGCAGATACCGCCTGACGGAAACCAAAGCACACCCGGGGTACAACCTGTTGTCCAAGCCGATTGACATTACCTTTGAAGACGGCAAGTGTTATATTAATGATTCAAAGACCCCGGAAACGAAGGATACGTTTACGCCGGGCGCCAATAACACCTACACCATGAACCTTACCGTTCTGAACCGTAAAACGCCTGAGCTGCCCCACACGGGTGCAGACGCGCCAAGCCTGTGGCTGCTGATCGGCATGCCGCTGGCGGTGGCAGGGCTGTTGATATTCACATTCCGCTACAACAGGAAAGGGGGCCGGCGACATTAACCATCCCCCGGAAACCCAGCAACCCCCAGGGTACAGGGCCTGCCCGCCCGTGCGCGCCCGTTTACGGCAGGGCGCAGCCTTAAGCCAAGTGGGCAAGCGGCCCAGTTTTTCCTCCTTTTTTCTTCACGGCACAGTGCGGGCGGCGCGGCAGCGTTTCCCCGCTGCAACGCCCCGCGCTGCACGCCGTGCTGATGCAGAACCCTTAAGCCGGGCGGATTCGCCGCCCATCCGATGATGATTTTTTAAGAGAAGAGGTACTGAAATGAAAAAAGCAAAACGTTTTCTCACAGGCCTGTTGAGCGCCGCCCTGGCCCTCAGCCTGTGCGCCATGCCAGCAATGGCAGAGGATGTAACAGGTGCAGATACATCTGGAACTACACCTGTGACAGCGATTGACACTGGCAGAAAGGGTACACTTACTATTTACAAGTACTTGATGGAAGATACTAGTGACGGGAAGACAAATTCTCCGACAGCAAACGAAGGACAAACGGTTCCCGCTGAAGCTGAAGCTGTAGACGGGGTAGGCTTTACGATTTATCAGGTCATGAATGCGGATGATCTGGTTGACTATTATAAGAGTGGCAGTAAATCGGGTACGGTTACTGTCGATACCTACTTGACTACCGATGCTACTACAGGTAAACAGAAAGTTGTTAAGAATGATAATGATGTGCCGCCATATCGGGCAGAAGTGAAAACGGCGACTGTTGATGGTAAAAAAGGTGTAGCAAAATTCGAAGATCTTGATGTTGGTCTTTATGTTGTGATGGAGACAACGAAACCGGTATCTGTTACGGCTGCTGTTGCACCATTTCTCATTTCTATTCCTATGACCCGTATTGCAGATGACAATGGTAAAACTGCAAATACGGAGTGGCAGTATGACGTTGTTGTTTACCCGAAGAACAGCACCAAAAAAGGTAGTGTGACCATCGTAAAGAAAGGTGCTGTTGGTGACAGTAGTGATAGCAATGCCGCAGCTTTGGAAAATGTTGGTTTCAAACTTCAGTGGTATAATGATACAACAGGAGCATGGGAAGATAAGACGACAATTACCACTGGACAAGATGGCAAATTTACAGTAAATGATTTGAACAAAGGTAAATACCGCTTTATTGAGACTTCGAATGCCGACTCTAAGTATATCCTCGATCTTAATGAAACCTATGAATTTGAAATTGACCAAGACGGTTATCTGAAACTTCCGGAAAGTACAGACACAACTACGAATACAAAAGATTACGTTATCAATAAAGAGACCGCAACAATTACGATTTACAACTATAAACCCGATCTGGACAAGCAAGTTAAGAAACGTACTAATGACAGTTGGGTCGAAGGTACAGATTATAATGTTGGGGATACTGTATCTTATAAGATTAGTGTAACGGTTCCTTCTAATATCACGAAGCTTGCACAGTTTGATGTTGAAGATACCCCCGAGCACTTGATTGATGATGCTGATAGTATTGTGGTTAAGTGTGGTGAGGAAACTCTGACAAAAGATACGCACTATACTGTTGTACCGGGTACCAAAGATGAAGCAACGGGTAGTAAGGGCTTTACTATCACGTTCAAGACAGCAGAAATGGCTGCGTATGCAGGAAAAACGCTGACCATTACTTATAATGCAAAACTGAGCGATAAGGCTGTAACGACTATTGATGGAAACACGAACACTGCAAAACTGATTTATACTAACAAAATTAACGAAAATGGCCAGCCGGATGAAGATTCGAAAGAAGAAATCCATGACGAGACGATTGTTTACACTTTCGAAATCGACATTGTAAAAATCAGTGATCAGCTGGGTAAAGATGGAGAACCTGAAAAATTGCAGGGAGTGAAGTTTAAGCTATATAAAGTGGCCACTGATGGTGGCGTAACGGGTAGTGAGATTGGACTGAAAGGCGAGGACGCTAATCTTAAACTCGAACTTATAAAAGATGAACTGGTGACAGATAAAAATGGTAAGGTGTCGGTATCTGGGCTTTCCAATGGTACCTACTACCTGGTTGAAACTGAAACCAAAGAGGGATACAACCTGTTGAGCGAACCCGTTAAGGTTGAACTGAATGTTCAGTATGAAGAAACATGGACTGAATCCAAAAAGTATGAGAACGGTATTCTAACGAAGCATGACGTTACGGTGAACCGTAAAAATGAGTTTGGCAACGTCACTAATAAAACGCTTGGTGCCGTTACTAATACCATCATCAACCGCAAGGGCTTCAAGCTGCCCACCACCGGTGGTTTCGGCACCCTGCTGTTCAGCGGCATTGGCGTGCTGCTGGTTGTGGCCGGTGTTGGCGTGCTGCTGAGCCTGAAAAAGAAGAACCGCGCCTGATGCGCCCGCCGCAAGGCAAAACAATGTTACAATTCACCAATAGGGTATAGAGGGATAATCCATCATACACAGGGGGAGGGCCGGATTTGGCCCTCCCCCTATGGTGGGTTATTGGGGAATAAATTTTTTTGGGTGTACATGGCCGTTGTTCGGTTAATTTTTAGGCCCTGCGTGGGGAACCACCCTACGGGTTAGGTTTGTGGTGGGGAACCACCCCTCAGGCCGCTTCGCGTCCAGCTCCCCTCAAGGGGCGCCAATATCTCGCGTGCAGAACCTAAAAATAAATAGGGCAAGGCCCGTCAACGGGCCGATGGCGAGCATCGGCCCCTACAAATGATTTGCAACGTTTGCGGCGCGGGGTGGATGGGCGGCAATTATTAGGCCCGTCAAACGGGGCGTCGGGGACGCCGCCCCCTACATGCAGGGCGAGGTTTATTACAATTTTGTGGTGTGCAACGCCGTAAGGCCCTACAGATTATTTTATTGTTATTCACTACCCTAAAAACCACCCCCAACCCAATATCTCCTGAGCGGCGCAATGC
>ERZ827363.3361-NODE-3361-length-12246-cov-17.668690_pt1 | contig 12246 bp, 15 predicted proteins | sample MGYA00519776_ERZ827363 | MGnify/ENA primary metagenome ERZ827363 (study PRJEB31778, sample SAMEA3449288) | human gut metagenome | biome: human gut; feature: human-associated habitat; material: faeces | place: United Kingdom | collected 2010/2012 ...
TTTCAAAATCACTCATTATTTCCAAGAGGAAATTTAGAATACACAAAATTATTTACAGGCTCCAGTTCCCTGAGCAAATTTCAACTGTGCTTTTTCTGATTTACTGATTATTGAAACTACTGGTGGCAATGCTGCTAGCATATCCTCTTTTGTATACTGCTCTATAGTATTTTCATTATTCATAAAGGCTTTTGAAACATACAAAGCTTTGATTCTATTTTTTAAAAGTGTATGCTGGGATGTCCCTTCTGAAAACTTTGGATGTATTTTTTCACAGTTTCTGATTGTTGAATCTATAACATTTAAACTCTCTATTAACTCTTCTTTATTATACTGTTTCATAAATGCTCATCTCCAATTTTAACGGTTATTATTTATCATATAAATGATGCTGTTGTTTATTATACATGGAGATAAAGCATATTTCTATAAAACTTACCTCTTTACTTCATTAATTTTATAAAAATTAAATCATTGCACAAAGAGTTTATTTATTACTACTCATAACCCCTACTAATGGATGTGGTTTATATAATTCTTCTAAATACTTAATTTCTTCATCACTTAAAATGATATCAGCTGCCTTTACTGCAGCATCAATATGATGTTTCTTAGTAGCACCTACCACTGGTGCAGTAACTTTTGTCATCAACCAAGCAAGGGAAATTTCTGTCATGGAAATATTTTTTTTATCTGCTATCTCTTCTACCCTTTCAATAATCCTTAAATCATCATTATAAGAAGCATCATATTTACCTTTAGCATATTTATCTTCACTTAAACGTTTTGATTGTTCTCCTGGATGCTTAGCAAGTCTACCTGATGCCAGTGAACTATACGGTGTCATTGCAATATTTTCTTCCTGACAGTATGATACCATTTCTCTTTCTTCTTCTCTAAATATTAAATTATAATGATTTTGAACTGATATAAATGTTTCCCATCCATTAGCTTTTGCAATTTCATTGGCTTTAGCAATCTGCCAAGCATAACAATTAGATATTCCTATATATTTTACCTTGCCAGCTTGAATCATCTCATGAAGGATTTCCATAGTTTCTTCTACAGGAGTATTATAGTCCCACATATGTAATATATATAAGTCAACATAATCCATCTCTAATCTCTTTAAACTACTATTTAGACATGTTTCAATGTGTTGTCTTGCGGTTATGCCTTCCTTTATTTGCTCCATAGTACGAGGTATAAATTTAGTGGCAATTACCACATCTTGTCTTTTAGCATATTCTCTCATTGCCTTTCCTAGAAATTCCTCACTTGTTCCACCTTGATATCCCATTGCTGTATCAAAGAAATTAATACCATTATCTAAAGCATATTTTATGATTTCTTTTGATTCTTCTTCTGGTAAAGTCCATGAGTGCATTCCTTTTTCTGCTTCACCAAATCCCATACAACCTACGCATACCCTTGAAACCTTTAAATCTGAATTTCCTAATTGAACATATTTCATTTTTATATCCTCCTGCTTGTTTAATTTTGGAGCAACTACTTGCCTCTTTTCATTTATCTTAATATACGGAAAAGGGGAATTCAATTTACATAAAAATTCAGTTGTCTAAAAGTTGACATTTCACGTGATTTGTCAATTTCTCTTATATGGATTACCTTTGGTCTTTCCATTCTTAAAAAGCTGTTCCATGCCTATGCCACGCATTTCAGTAATCATCTTAGAAATTTCTTCACAAGATACAGGCATATCAGATAATATCCATGAAAGAGTCATGCTACTTGATGCAGTTGCATGATATTCTGTGGCAAATCTTAATGATTCAGGCATAGGCTCGTCTCCATATAGTTCTTGATGCCACTTCAAATCAAATTCTTTACAATGATTAAATATATAGTCCTTTAAACAATTTTGCCCTTCCATAAGGCATGCTTGCTTCATAAAATAATGATATTTTTTCATATTTTCAAAAGCTATTACTAGCGAATCATAAAAGCTTATGTTCATATTATTATCATGAAAATCTGGAATAATCTTTTCCTTATAGACATATTGGATTAAATCATTCTTATCAATAAAATGATTATAAAATGTTTGTCTACTGACACCACTTTTTTCTAAAATCTGCTTTACTGTTAATGCTTCTAATAATTTTGTCTCACACAGCTCAAGTAAGGCACTGGCAATGATATTTTTTACATTTATAGCCATAATTAACACCAACCTTTTGATAAATTATATCATATTCATAAACACTTATCTCTATTTGATTGTATAAAAAAACAGCCAAAAACGGCTACTTAATCATAATCTTTTAATATTTCTATGTGATTTTGCTTAGGTATATTTTTCATAATACTTGCTTTAGTTATTATATCTTTTATATCTGTTCGTTTAGCATATATTATGCTTAACTTTTATCTTTCCATATGATGTTCTGTCATTTTTCTTGTCTTTTTTATCTCATCCATCTTCTTTCTTCTCTTCGCTTTCAATTCTGCTTCTGCTATAACCTCATTTAAACTACGTCTACGCACTTCGTCAACTAGCCTCATATTTCCCTTTTCACTTTGCTGTAAAACTTCTTTTTCATGTTCTTTCTCTTTTAATTTTCTTTCTTCCTCTTCTTTTTCTTTCTTTTCCTCGTAATATCTAGCACTTGTTTTTATTATACTTTCTTCCATACTCCTAGAATAATCATCATAATCTCTTTCTCTAACTAAATCTTCCATAGTATCTTCACTATTATTTTCTTTATAATCAACTATATTTATCCTTGCTATATCTTCAGAATAATTCTTATTTATTTTAAAATTATCTTCACCTTCATCACATGTAATAATATCCTCATCACTCTTCTTAATCGAGTAGGAGGTAATCAATTATTTTGATTACCGACCTCTCACACCACCGTACGTACCGTTCAGTATACGGCGGTTCTTTAAGTTTAATGAATTTTAACATATTGACGCGTTAGGCTTTTCAAGCCTAAGTCGTTAAAGAATTGGTTTGTTAGTGTTGTTTTTAATATAGCACTATTTGCTATTCGCCAGTATCCTTTACGGGTATTGGCGAATTTTATTGCTTGATAGTGATTAAGACCTAATTTCTTAAGATTTTTATATCGTGTTTTAACCTTCTTCCATTGTTTCCATATACACATTCTTAATCTTAGCTTAATCCATTTATCCAGTTGAGCAGTAATAATTTTGCACTTTGCTACTCCATAGTAATTAATCCATCCTATATTAATTTGATTTAGTTTAATTATTCTTTGTTCCAAAGTCATCGGATTTGACCTTGATAATATTTCTCGAAGTTTATCTTTATGCTTCTTTAATGATTGTTTAGATATGCTTGAATATGCCTTGCCAAACATAATTCCTAGTGTGAACCCTAAAAATTTTCTTTTCCAAGGTCTTTCAACTGCACTCTTATTTATATTTACCTTGAGTTTTAATTTTCCTTCAATAAAGCTAGTTATGTTTTCCATAACCCTTTCTCCAGCTCTTTTACTCTTTACATAAATATTGCAGTCGTCCGCGTAGCGACAAAATCTATGCCCTCTTTTTTCTAATTCCTTATCTAATTCATCTAGCATAATATTAGATAATAATGGACTTAGTGGACCTCCTTGTGGTGTTCCTTCTTCATTGGATACTACTATTCCATTAATCATTATCCCTGATTGTAGATATTTTCTTATTAATTTCAAAACTCTTTTATCTTTAATGTGTTTTGATAATTTGTACATTAAAATATCATGATTCACTTTGTCAAAGAATTTTTCTAAATCTATATCTACAACCCATCTGTAACCCTCATTAATATAACTTTCAGCCTTCTTTATTGCACTTTTTGCATCTCTACGAGGTCGAAAACCAAAGCTATTCTCTGAAAAATTCTCATCATAAATTAGGTTTAATTCTTGTGCAACTGCCTGTTGAATAAATCTATCTAAAACTGTAGGTATTCCTAATAACCTAGTACCTCCACTATGTTTTGGTATTTCAACTCTTCTAACCGGCATTGGCTTATACTCATTATTGAATATATCTTCTCTAATTCTAATCCAATTCATTTGTAGAAATTGTTTAAGTTCATAAACTGTCATTCCATCAACTCCATGGCTTCCTTTATTAGATATTACTCTCTTCATTGCTAAAAGTAAGTTTTCCCTAGATAATATTCTTTCTAATAAGCCATATTCAAATTCATCGGTTCTTCTTCTTGAAGTTGCCGAGAATCCTCTATGCACTCTTTGCTTATGTTCGAGTTCCACTCTATCTTGGGCACTAGAGCCTAAAAATTTAGTTTTCTGCAATCTTTGATTATTCTGCGAAACTTTCAAAATTCAAAACCTCCTTAAAGTTCAGTCCTTCATCCCGCTATCGCGATTAGCGGAGTTACTATGACCTCTGCTGACTTCTGATAGTTCAGCTACATATCACTATATAGGTTATCGCTTTAGAAATTTATCTTTATTAGCAATATATCTATCAGACCTCCCCAGGTAAGAACAACAACCTTCATCTCATATATCTGCTACATTTACTCCTAAAGTTTTGGGTAGTGTTGGACTTTGTTTTGTTATGCAAACTCGTCCGACCTTAGTAAGCCTTGTATGTAGTTCGTATCCCTCAGACCGAGACTTTGCCTCCGACTTCCTTCAGATTCTACCTCACAGTAGACACCCTTGTCATTGGCTAGTGGTTCCCACTACCAAGCCCACAACGGACTTTCACCGTCAAGTTGTTGCCCATGCTGGGCACACATAAAAATATATTTTCTACATATAATGGTAGCAAATATAATTATCACAACACCCAAAGGTATCATTAGTTCAAACTCCATTTCCCTACCTCCTTAAATTAATTTACAATATTTGTAATTATATCATATTTTACTTATATTGGTATATATAAGTTTAAATGAAAAAGGAGTCGTTATTTATGTATTATAATCATAATGGCACATATGTCTGTAAAAACTGTGGCAAAGAAGTATTCGTAAATGTTATGGAAGAGGATGTACCTAAATGTTGTGGTCAAACCATGAGCAAAAACAAAAGAGCTAGGATTTTTCCTTAGCTCAATATAACTTACATATTTAATTTTACTTCTTAAATTACTTAATTTATTTCTGTATTACCGTAAGTTGAAATATGATACAATAATTTTCAGTTAAAATTTTTCATTTAAAATCTTAAGGTGATATTATGAATTTAAAATTAAATGACTTTATTTTAAAGGAGCTTAATTTCAATATTAATGATGTTTCTATTAAGACAAAACTATCCGGACTTAATAATGAATGCTATAAAATTGAATATTTAAATACTCCTTATTTTATTAGAATATGTAATAAATCTAAAGACATGGAAGAAAAAAATATAATAAAAATATGCGCACAAAACAACATAGCTCCAAGGCTTTTATATTATTCAGCCGCTTCTGGCAATATGGTTACTGAATGGATAAATGGACACATGCCAAATGAAAGAGAATTTTCTTCCATAGGTTTCATTGCTGATTTAACTACAAAATTAAAAACTCTTCATAGCTTGAAATACTGTAAGCACTTTAATCCTTTTAATGAAATTAAGGAAAGCTTATTATTATGCGAAAAAAATCAACTTCAATTACCTACCTTTATCAATATACTAATTGATAAACTAAAAACTATTGAATATTTTTGCTTAGAGAATATGGATATAGGACTTTGTCATAATGATCTCAATCCATCAAATATACTTATTACAGGCAATGATTTATACTTTATAGATTATGAGTTTTCAGCCATAGGTGATATATTCTACGACCTTGCCACTTTATCTTGGATGATGAATGATGAGGGTAAAAAAAATCTATTAAAGTTCTATTTTCATAAACCTACCAATTATCACTATAAGAAGCTTGCTTATTATCTTTATGTTGTTAAGTTTTGGAATGCCTGTTGGTCATTACTGAAGTCTAAAGACAATACCAGTACTTATGACTATAAAAAAGGTGCTGAAATGATTTTTCAGGATTTATGGCAGAATTATAGTTTAGATTAACCATATTTTCTTTATCAAAATAGAGGCAGCCCTAATGGGCTACCTCTTTAATTGATATTAATAGTTATAAATAGCTTTATATTTATTATCTAAGTATTGAAGGAAGTACTTTGCTTGAAGCTCTTCCCCAGTAATTTTCTTTATTAAATTACTTGGATCATAAAGATTTGCATATTCATGAACATTTTCCTTTAACCATTTATGCACTGGCTGAAGATTTCCTTTACCAATTTCCTCATAAATTCCTGGTACATCCTTAGTCATCTTATGAAGCATTTGTGCACCATATAGATTTCCTAAAGCATAGCTTGGAAAGTAACCAAATGATCCATCTGACCAATGTACATCTTGCAGTACACCTTCCTTATCACTTGTAGGCTCTACCCCTAAATATTCCTTATATTTCTCATTCCATACTTTTGGAAGGTCTTTAACCTCTATAATATCATTAATTAAAAGTTTTTCTATTTCATACCTTATTATTATGTGAAGACTATAAGTTAGCTCATCTGCTTCTGTTCTAATAAGCGATGGTGTAACTTTATTTAATGCCTTATAAAACTCTTCTTCTGAAACTCCATCAAATTGTTCATTAAATTGCTTAATTGCTTCCTTATATAAGTAATTGCTAAATTCTCTACTCTTTCCAATGATATTTTCATAAAATCTTGATTGTGATTCATGAACTGCCATAGAAGAAGCAACATTTAAACCAGTACCTTCCAATAAATCTGGTATATCTTGCTCATAAAGTGCGTGACCACCTTCATGAATAGCTGAAAATAATGCTGAAGTAAAATCATTTTCATAGTAATGATTAGTTATTCTAACATCCTTATTAGTCATATCAAGTGTATAAGGATGCTCTGTTTCATCCATTCTTCCTCTCTTAAAATCAAAACCCATAAGATCTAAAATCTTTAAAGATAAGCTTTCTTGTTCTGATTTAGGAAAATGATTATGGAAGAAGGAATCATCTATTGTCTTTCCTGTGACCTTTATTTTATTTAATATTTCTACTATACCATCCCTTAATTCTCCAAAAACTTTATCAAGCTTATTTACTGTAAGGCCTGCTTCATAATCATCAAGAAGGGCATCATATTTATTATCTTCATAGCCTTTGTATTCTATAGACTTTTTAGTAAGATCCACTATTTTTTCTAAGGCTGGTTTAAACACATCAAAATCACTAGCATTTTTTGCTTTTTCCCATGCCACTTCTCCTCTTGATGCTGCTAGTGAAAATTCCTTGATAAATTCTTCTGGATATCTCTTTTGATTTTCATACTTTTTCTTTAGCTGTTCGGTCATTCTCTTATGAATATAATCAAATTCACCCATATGACTTTCAAAAAATTCTATAAATTCTGCAATTTTTGGTGATACATTCAAGCTATGCACTTCTGTTTGAAAGAATGATAATGTTTCTGCCCTTGATTCTGCCATAGCTTCTGGCATTCCTGTAGTCATATCCCAATACATAAGGTTTCCTGCTGTAGTATAGTGATTTATTTTTTTTAAATATTCAGCAAATTCTTTTAATTTTTTTTCTACTTCACTCATATATATAGCTCCCACTTTAATATTTTTATATGAATCTATACTACCACTTTATATAAAATTTTTCCATTGATTTAAAAAGATTATTCCTGTTCACAGTATTGAAACGCTCCTTATATATATGTTAAAATAAGACAATAATAATATATGCTGATATACATAAAAATTAATTTAATATAAATTATAAATAAAGGAGTATGCTTTTTATGAATAAAAATGAAGTAATTAATATATTAAACTTTAGACATGCCTGTAAAGAATTTAATAACCAAAAAAGTATAAGTAAAGAAGATTTAGATGTTATCCTAGAAGGAGGTCGCTTAGCTCCTAGCTCTGTAGGTATTGAACCTTGGCACTTTATTGTTGTAGAAAATAAAAATCTAAAAGATAAATTAAGTGAAGTATGCTTTGGTGGAGCAAAACAAATTCAAACTTGCAGTGACTTTATTGTATTATTAACTAGAACTGCTGATGAAATCAAATCTGATTCTCATTACATCGAATATTTACTAAAAGATGTGCAAAACCTTACTGATGAACATTATAATATGATGAAAGGCTTTTTAAAAAATGTAGATAATATGTTTGATAATGATAAAGCCTTCCAAGCCTATGCAACTGAACAAACATATATTGCTTTATCAAGCATGATGCTTACTGCTGCTATGCTAGAAATTGATTCTTGCCCTATTGGAGGAATGGATAAGAAAGCTGTTACTAAAATTCTTGTGGAGGAAGGTTTGCTAGACACTAAAAAGTTCCAAGTAACCCTTGGTTGTGCTTTTGGTTACCGTGCTAAGCCTGCCACTCCTAAGAAACGTCAACCCCTAAGTGAAGTATCTACCATTGTAAAATAAACATCAACTTTTATTAAATTTATAATTATTAATCAAAAATATATAATCTAAAAAGTAATAGGATGTATTTTTGCATCCTATTACTTTTTTACTTCTAAATTAACTTGATATTTCCATTGGCTCATCTACTGTGATTCTTATTTCTAGAACACATCGCTTAGTGGCCTTTTGGATTACTATCTTAAGATTTTTATATTCAAAACTTTCTCCTACCTTTGGTATCTTTCCAAACTGTTGAATAACCCAGCCATTAACTGAATTCACTTCAAATTCATCTTCCAAATCAACCTCTTCTAATACCTTTTCTATATTAGCGTTACCTCTAACAATATATTCATCTTCACCTATCTTTTCAATATCATTTACTACCTTATCATGTTCATCCCAAATTTCTCCTACCAATTCCTCTAAAATATCCTCTAAAGTTATAATCCCCATGGTTCCACCATACTCATCTGCTATAAGAGCCATATGAGATTTATTATTTTGTAAAACTTTTAGTAAGTGCGATAACTTCATATGAGGTTGTATAACATTAAGCGGTTTAATTATGCTGCTTATTTCTTCATTGTTATTATTTACTACAATATTAATAAGATCCTTTTCATTGATTATACCAATGACATTATCTATATTATCATGATAAACTGGAATCCTTGAAAATCCACTTTCAATAAATAGGTTCAGCAGTTCTTCCTTGCTACAACTATCTTTTACGGCAATCATATCAACACGTGGTGTGAAAGCTTCTATAACCTCTTGTTCATTAAGCTCTATGGCACTTTTAATTATTTCTAATTGCTGTGGATTTATTCCACCTTCATTTTCTGCTTCTTCAGCTATTGTTAATATTTCATCTTCAGTTATACCTGAATGCTTTTGTATTTTTAATACCTTGCTTATGAGATTTTTCCAAAGACAAAATATATGATTTACAGGCTTTAAAATAATGCAAAAAACATTAAGCAATGGTGCTGAAACTATGGCAAAACTTTCTGGAATATCTTTTGCTATACTCTTTGGTGAAATTTCACCAAAAATAAGTATTAGAATAGTCATAACAATAGTTGATACTGTAACACCTGAACTACCTAGTAACTTTGTAAATAAAACTGTTGCTAAAGATGCAGTAGCAATATTAACAATATTATTACCAATTAAAATTGTTGATATCACTGAGTCATACTTTTCAGAAAGCTCTAAAGCAAGCTTTGCTTTTTTATTTCCCTTATTAGCTATACTTTTTAGCTTAATCTTATTTAACGAAGAATACGCAGTCTCTGTTGCTGAAAAATAAGCAGACATTGTAATTAATAAAACTAAAATTAAGATACTCGATATACTATCTTCCATACATATTTCCCCTTATCTTTAATTTAACTCTTCATTTTCTATATGAATACCATTTATTTAAATTTGTTCATTAATCCTTTCAAAAAATATAAATGCAAAAAGACATAACCTCCATTTTAAATAAAAATGCAGACTATGTCCTATATTATAATTTCCATGTTTATCATATATAACTTAGCCGTTTGTTCATCATTTTCACACGACTTATACATTTAGCTTCCCTTCCTTTTTACCATTTATAATATTCTATTCATATAAATACAAAATATTTCCTATTAATAATATAATATCATATTTCTGTAATTTGTAAAAAAATATAAATAACTCTATGTTCTGAGAACCTTTATGAATCTAATTAAAAATATACTTATAAAAATAAGAGCACCAAAGAAAAAGTGCTCTCATTTTTATGCTGAACATGGCATAAGCTTATCTATTTTCCATTATTAATATGAATCCTTCTATTCCTTCCACATAGGCTCTATATATTCCTTTATCAATTTCATTCTGTCCTTAACCCTTGGTTTAAAATATGAAGCAATAATAATTACCATATTCTCCTTAGGATTAATGTATATAACATTGCCACCATCCCCTAAAGCAGCAAATGAATGCTCTTCTTTATTGTGAAAAATAATATCACCTGGCACCTCAATTTCAAGTGGTTCAAATAAATATTTCTTAGCAAAATTCAGTACAGTCATTGCTGTTGTATTTTCTATAATGCCAGAAAAAATATCTGGTCCTATAACAGGTGCATATCTAAATTCTCCTATCTTCCCTTTTCCCCCAAGTAAATCTAAAGAAGATTTCACCCAATCTTCACTTGTAAAGTACTTTGTATACGGTGCATATTTGTATTTATATGGAGCAGTCATGGTCATCATATGATAAAGTGTAATGCTCTGAATTGTTTTTTCACGTTTCTTTACAATATAATCAGGAAAAAAATCTAAAATTGGTTGATGAATACTCTTTATATACCCCTTATCTATTGCTATACCAATTAAAATCGAAAGAATACTTTTGGTAACTGAAAACACATGAAAGGGACTGTTTTTTGTACATTCATTTTCATAATACTCATACACAGATACTCCATTCTTTTGCACTATAATAGCACCAGTATTCCCATACTTTTCTCTAATGATTTGTTCTAATTTTATTGTATCCATTTAAAATTCCTCCATTTCTTCAAATGGGTTCAATTGGCAAATAGATGTCAACCTTAATTATATGATCTTTTTCTTGCTGAGGATTATTTAAGTACACCTAAAAAGGACAAGCATTTCTTGAAACATATCCACTTGTCATAAGCCATTGTTGATACATATAATCCCATGCATCTTCAAATTGCTCCTGGGTGATTTCAAAATGTCCCACTGCATATAATCCACCTTCTATAGTCATTACGACAAGCATTCCGTCTTCCTTTGCTGTACAAGACTTAGGAACAGTTATACATAAACTAGTTCGAAACTGTTCTTCCTTTCCGAATTCAGGATTATCATGATACATGGCAAGAACTTGATTTTCATCAGCTTTCAAAAGTTTCTGTTTTGCTGCAGCTCTAAAAAGATTTTCCATTAATCTTGCATATTCCTTAGGGACTTATTCCATAATAATTTTTAAAAGCTCTTGAAAAAATAGCTGAATCAGTAAATCCTAAATCATATGCAATATCAGTAATATTTCTATCTTCTCTATGGGCCAGCATAAACAAAGCATACTCCATACGAATTCTATTTACATAATGAGATAAAGACTCATGTAATACACTTTTAAAAATAGTTAAAATGATATTTTGAAAAACCAGCTACATCAGACAACTCTTTGGTAGACATATTCCTCCAATAGTTATTTTCAATATAATCTTGAACCTTATGTATTCTACTAACATACTGACACTTATAATCATCTAACACTTTTCCTCAACCCCTAAAACATGCTTTAAATTAATACTTGTCTTTCAAAGCCATATTCGTGTAATGTAAGATTATCATCAATTATTTCATTCCAAATCTCAATATTATTACAATTCATTTCTTCAATTATATTTTCATATACCACTTTAAGCTGTGGTAAATCATCCATCTTAGCAATTCTAAAATTCATCCTCTAACCTCTCACAAACATAAATTATTACTCTTAAAAATCCAGTAACATTTTTAATAAACTCTCAAATTACCTACCATCTAAATAATAGTTATATTGTATATTATAACCACTTAGTATAATTAATGAAATATCAACAGTTTATCAAAACAAATCTTATTAATATAAGGCTCTGTTTTAAAATAATGTTGATAATATATACAGAATTTAAAAAACCAGTGATTTCTAACTCACTGGTCTCTAGTTCGTAATATGTTAAAATTATTCATCATTAAGAACCCTCTTTAAACTTGAATTTATTGCATCTGAATCTTCTGGATGTTCTATAA
>ERZ827363.3362-NODE-3362-length-12246-cov-3.825527_pt1 | contig 12246 bp, 9 predicted proteins | sample MGYA00519776_ERZ827363 | MGnify/ENA primary metagenome ERZ827363 (study PRJEB31778, sample SAMEA3449288) | human gut metagenome | biome: human gut; feature: human-associated habitat; material: faeces | place: United Kingdom | collected 2010/2012 ...
AGAGCATACGCATGTCATTGCCTCTAACTTCTCAATTGTAAGAGACCCTGCATTTACTGCATCAATCATTCCCTGATCTTCACTGACCGGAATAAATGCACCGCTGAGTCCACCTACATAAGAAGATGCCATAACACCGCCCTTCTTAACCTGATCATTAAGCATTGCAAGTGCAGCTGTAGTACCAGGTGCTCCTGCTCTCTCAAGTCCGATTTCTTCAAGAATCTCTGCTACTGAATCTCCAACAGCAGGAGTTGGCGCGAGTGAAAGGTCAATAATACCAAAAGGTACACCGAGTCTCTTAGAAGCCTCCTGTGCAACAAGCTGTCCAACTCTTGTAATCTTAAATGCTGTCTTCTTGATAGTTTCGCAAAGAACCTCAAAGCTCTTTCCTCTTACACTCTCAAGTGCGTATTTAACAACACCAGGACCACTGACACCAACATTTATAATTGCATCATCTTCTGTCACACCGTGGAATGCACCAGCCATGAAAGGATTATCATCAGGGGCATTACATAACACAACAAGCTTGGCACATCCTAAAGAATCTTTATCCTTAGTAAGTTCTGCTGTCTCTTTAACTATCTCGCCCATAAGTCTTACTGCATCCATGTTAATACCAGTCTTTGTTGAACCGACATTAACAGAACTGCATATAAGCTCTGTCTGTGCAAGTGCCTGTGGAATTGATCTTATTAAAAGTTCATCACTCTTAGTCATACCTTTTGATACAACTGCTGAATAACCACCAATGAAATTAACACCAACAGTATGAGCCGCTTTATCAAGAGTTTTCGCAATAGTAACATAATCCTCAGGTGTCTTACATGCAGAAGAACCAACAAGAGAAATAGGTGTAATTGATATTCTCTTATTTACAATAGGAACACCAAATTCTTTTGCAATGCTCTCTCCTGTAGAAACAAGGTCTTTCGCAAGAGTTGTAATTTTTTTGTAAATCTTTTCGTTTACTTCGTCAAGATTTTCACTTGCACAGTCAAGAAGATTAATACCCATAGTAATAGTTCTTACATCAAGGTTCTCTTTCTCGACCATTTTGTTAGTCTCTGTAACTTCCATAATATTAATCATAGTATTTAAGTCTCCTCACTTTCTTAGATACGGTGCATCATGTCAAATATTTCTTCACGCTGGCATTTAATTACAACACCAATATCTTCGCCAAGCTTATTAAGATCTTCATTAACATTATCAAAATTCTTTGTAGAACCAGACATATCAACAATCATCATCATATTAAAATATCCTGAAACAATAGTCTGTGAGATATCAAGGATATTAACCTTTGTATCAGCAAGATAAGTACATACTCTGGCAATAATACCAACAGTATCTTTTCCTACAACAGTAATTACACATTTTTTCATAGTTTTCCTCTTTCTGCACCTTGTAAGCGCCTGTTATATTTCGCAAATACCTGATAAAACATCACGCTTTGCAACCTCTATATCAAAATCCGAAGATTTGAATGAGTTATCTGACATATCAATTTCTAACTTCACCGTCTCATAAGCAAGTTTATCATAGTTATTCTCTTTGCTTAAATGACCAAGATATATTTTCTTAAGCTTATCATGAAGCAGGGAATTGACAAGCTGTCCAGATGTCTCATTAGAGAGATGTCCTTTATTACCTAATATTCTTTTCTTAAGATAAAAAGGATAAGGACCAACCTGTAACATATTGATATCATGATTAGCCTCAACAAGCATAATATCAGATTCTGTCAGATTATCAACCACATAATCATCAAAATACCCTAAATCAGTTACAACCGATGCTTTTTTTATACCATCTGCACATTTTTGAGTAAATGTATACGCAACCGGTTCGTTAGCATCATGTGATATACGGAATGGGTGGACTGTTACATCTCCAATTGAAATATCTTCATCCGCATTTATCTTATTAAATATGCCATCCGGAATATTCCCAAGTGATGAAATCTGTTCTATCCCCTCTATTGTACCAGACGTTGAATAGATTGGAATCCCATCTTTTCTCGATATAACACCAAGCCCTTTTGTATGGTCAATATGTTCATGTGTTACAAATATTGCATCAATATCTTTAAGACTTAAACCCGCCGTATTAAGCCCTTCTTCAATTCTTTTCCTGCTTATTCCGGCATCAAAAAGAACATGTGTGTCCTCCGTACCAAGGTAGATGCAGTTTCCACTGCTTCCGCTGGCAATCGGCATCATTCTCATAATTATTTATCCTCCCAGCGAAGCTCTATAACATCACCATCATTAAGTGGCGATGAATAATCAGCATCATTTCCGTTATGTAAGAATACAAGATTCCCCCTTACCATTGTAAGATCAAATGGATAGAACTGGAACAGGTCTACAACTATATAATCAGGCTTGCCTGATAAAACAACACTCTGACCATTAACCGTAATAGTTATATCCTGCGGTTGTATAACTGGTTCTTCTGCTACCTTATCATCAGTTTCTTCTGATTCCTGCAGCTTTTCTGATGCCATAATATTCTCATTATATTCCTCTAATGAAGAAGTTCTTACCGTAAAGTTCTCATATACTTTAGTATTCTTATCTGCTGGTTCATTATTAACAGTTACATTGAGTGTCTTATAATCCAAGTCAAGAAACTCAAAAAGCTGTGCAACTGTATAGAAGTTCTCCATACGGATTTTGTCGCCGTCATTAATATCATAGAACTCTGACTTTAATTCTCCATTAACATATGCAAATCTTGGGCAGACTATAGTTTTATCATTTACTATAAATGTTATCTGGGAATTAAACTCTTCAAGCTGTCCTATTGTTATGCTTGCCGGTTCTCCTACTGTAGATTCCGTTACAACTATTATATCATTCTGTTCAATCGGAGTATGAAGATTAGCCGGTCTTCCATTAAGCGTAACAACTGCACCTTCCCCGGCACTTCCCCTTACAAGTCTTGACTTTCCATTAACAGTAAAGTTAATCTCTGCTCCTCTTCTTGGGAAAAGCTTTTCATTAGGGAAGCCAATCTGCATAACAGCATCTACAACTGTAAGATTACTTGTATCATAGAGCTTTATTCGTTCTTTATTAACAGTAACAAATACAAAATTGTTCTTTTGCGTATAATAATTAGTGCATATACCGACAGGCGTTACATATAATGAATCCTTCTTGAAATTGTCAACCTGAAAATCAACTGCAGTTAGAACCTCTTCACCTCTTACCGCAACTCTCTGGTGCGGTATTCCAAGACAATCGGCAACTCTTTCTGTATAACCTGGTATCTTGCCACCACCGCCGACAACAAACACAGCATTTACAGGCTTACCACCATTAAGCTCAATAATCTTTTCCGCAACATCCTTTGCCATCGCATTCACAACATCAGCTGCTGCATTTCTTATTTCAAGTGCATCTACCTTCTGCGTAATACCCATGATATCTTTAAATGTTACAAGTCCTTTTTTCTTAGTACTTGCAGACATTTTAATCTTTTCAGCAGTATTAAAATCAACAAGGTAAGTTTTTGCTATACACTCTGTTATCTCATCACCTGCGCAAGGTATCATGCCATAAGCAATTATACAGCCATCCTTTGTAAGACAGATATCTGATGTTCCTGCACCTACATCAACAAGCCCTATGTTAAGAAGCCTGTACTGCTCAGGAATTGCTATATTCATGGCTGCTATAGGCTCTAATGTAAGACTTGCAACATTAAGTCCGGCATATTCAACAGCTTCATAAAGTCCATCAACTACCTCTTCCGGCAAAAATGTAGCAATAAGTTCAACTGAAATCTTAGAAGCCTTATGCCCCTCAAGATTATTAATATCATAGCCGTTAAGCTGATATCTTATAGGGGTGTTTCCGACACAATAAAATCTTGCTTTATCTTCTTTTTCGTTAATCTTATTATGTGCATTCTCAACTGCCAGAAGATTAAGTGAATAGATATGTTCCTGTGTAACCCGTGTTTCTTCTTCAAATTCATACTCAGCAGACGAATTAACAGTTTTAAGAACTCGTCCGGCAGCAGCAATGCATACATCTGAAAGTTCCCTTTCTAGCCGATTCTCAAGAGAATTCTTAACTTTTCTGATTGTATCGCCAACTTTATAGATATCATGAATCTGACCATCAAGCATTGCTCTGGTTTCATGCTTCTGCTCAGCCATTGCAATAACTTTAAAACGGTTCCTTTCCATGTATCCCACAACACCGACAATACTTCTTGTTCCTATATCAAGACCAAAAACAAGGGTCTCATTTCTTGACTGTGTATTATCCATACCCTACCTCTAGAATAAACAAATTATGTATAATGTATCATATTCCAAGTATAATCTCAAGCTGGGCGCGTGTTTTTTCAATATCTGCGCCATTATTAATCACTTTATCTGCATGCTTTCTGAACTCATCATCAGATAGCTGGCTTTTAAATATGTCTGATATCTTTTCATCAGAATAGCCTCTTGAAGCAGCAAGTCTTTTTCTTCTCTCATCTTCCGAAACATATATATACCATATCTCATCCATGAATATATCATAGTGATCTTCAATAAGCAGTGCTGCCTCAACAAAACAGTAATCAACATCATCTGCTATCTTATGATTATTAATCTGATTAATAATCTCTTGTTTTACAAGAGGATGAATTATGCTGTTAAGAACGATTCTCTTATTAGGGTTCTTAAATATAATATCTGCGAGAAGAGGTCTGTTTATCTCTCCATCTTCTCCTACAATCTGCTCCCCGAATATATCAACGACCTTTTTAAATCCAATATTACCTGAGTGGTATATATTTCTTGCAACAAGGTCTGCCTGTATAATGTCGCAGGAACACATTTCTTTAAGGAGTGCAAGAACAGAAGATTTTCCTGCTCCTACACCACCTGTGATTCCAATAACTTTCATTAGTGTGCCTCCAGCCAGTCTTTTCCTTCCTTTAAATCTACCTCAAGAGGAACTTTAAGGCTTACTGCATTCTTCATTCCATCAAGCATAATCTGCTTTACAGTTTCAACCTCATCCTCTGCCGTCTCAACAAGAAGCTCATCATGAACCTGCAATATAAGTCTTGACCTGAGATTATGCTCCTTAAGTGCATTATATACATTAATCATTGCCAGCTTTATAATATCAGCTGCAGTTCCCTGAATCGGTGCATTCATGGCAACTCTCTCTCCAAAAGAACGCTGCATGAAATTAGAAGATTTAATCTCTGGAATTTCTCTTCTTCTATTGTACATTGTAAGTGAATATCCTTTTTCTTTGGCATCACTTACGAGTCCGTCAATAAATGTCTTGATAGTCGGATAGCTTGCAAAATATCTTTCAATATATTCTTTAGCTTCTTTTCTTGAAATACTAAGATCCTGACTTAATCCAAATGAACTCATTCCATAGATAATGCCGAAATTAACTGCCTTGGCATTTCTTCTCTGTTCATCAGTAACCTCATCGAGCGGTACGCCAAAGACCTGTGCCGCCGTTGCTCTGTGGATATCTGCTGATGAATTATACGCCTCAATGAGCTTCTCATCCCCTGACATATGAGCAAGAATTCTTAACTCTATCTGAGAGTAGTCGGCATCCAAGAATACAAAGCCATTCTTTGGAACAAATACCTTTCTTATAGCCTTACCCATCTCCATTCTTATAGGAATATTCTGAAGATTAGGCTCTGTACTGCTTATTCTTCCAGTAGCAGTTATTGTCTGGTTAAATGTACCATGAATTCTTCCATCTTCTGATATATACTGTGTAAGACCGTCAGCATAAGTTGATTTAAGCTTTGATAACTGTCTGTATTCAAGAATCTTACTTACAACCGGATAATCAGGTGCAAGCTTTTCAAGTACATCTGCGGCTGTTGAATAGCCACTCTTTGTCTTCTTTCCGTTAGGCATTCCAAGCTTTTCAAAAAGTATTACACCAAGCTGCTTTGGTGAATTGATATTGAACTCTTCGCCTGCTGCTTCATATATCTCTTTCTCAAGAACCAAAATCTTAGTGCCAAGTACCTTAGAATAATCAACAAGTGCCTTTTTATCAACACTTATGCCCTGCTGCTGCATATCAAAAAGAACAAATATAAGAGGCATTTCTATAGTTTCAAAAAGCTCATACATATTCTCACTCTTTAACTGTTCTGTAATTTTATCAGCACATTTGTAATAAGCATATGATGAAAGACATGCATACTTAATAAGATTGTCTTCCGCTTCATTTACTGCCTTATTAATTGACAATTTACCCAGAAGTTCTGTTTTTGAAGGATATGTTAATGATAAAAACTCTCTTCCAAGACTTTCATAATCATAACTTTCGTTACTTGGATGAAGCAGATATGCCGCAATTGCAGTATCAATAAATGCTTTTTCTGAAACAAGCGGATAGCCATTTATCTTGTCTTTTTCAAATATATCAAGATAATCTTTAATATTGGCAGATGCTATATTTCTGTTAGAAGCCACGCTTACAACATCTGACAGACGGTCTGCAAGATAACTCTCTGTAACAAAGCCCGATACCGGAATATAATATATTTCTGTATCTGATAGTGTTATTCCAACTGCAGTCAGTTCACTTTCTCTTACAATAGAAAGTCCGATTTTTTCAATTCCACCTGCTATATCCATTGCTTTGTTAAATACATTTTCAACCTCAGCAAAATCAGATATCTTCTTGAAATATTCATAACATTCAGGATCTTTAGCAATTATATCTGTATTCTCAAACTTCTTTAGCATATTTTTAAAATTATACTTCTTAAAAAGTTCATATGAATTCTCATTAAAGAAATCACCTGCTTTAGAATCTTCAACTTTATAATCAATCGGAACATCGATTTTAATCTCTGACAAGAATCTGCTCATCTTAATCTGCTCGATATTCTCAGTTATTGATGTTTTTGCTTTAGGCGGCTTCAACTCGCAAAGATGTTCAAAAACATTATCAAGACTATGATATTCCCGAATAATGGCAGACGCTGTCTTAGGTCCTATCCCCGGTGCTCCCGGTATATTATCAGATGTATCCCCCATAAGGGCTTTAACATCTATAAATTCATGAGGAGTAACTCCATACAGATTAAATACATCTGATGGATAATAATCTTCAACCTCTGTTACACCTTTCTTTGTCTTTGGTATTCTTATCTTAATATGCTCATCTGCCAGCTGAAGCAAATCTCTGTCACCTGAAACAATTGATACATCTATTCCTTTCGCAGCACTTTCCTTCGCAATTGTACCTAGAATATCATCTGCTTCGTATCCCTCCTGCTCGACAACTGTAATATTCATTGCTTTAAGCAGCTCCTTCATAAGAGGAACCTGCTGCTTTAGTTCTGGCTGCATAGGCTTTCTTGTCCCTTTATATCCATCAAATGCCTTATGTCTGAATGTCGGTGCAGATAAATCAAATGCAACCGTAATATAGTCGGGCTTTTCTTCATCAAGAAATTTAAATAAAATATTAAGAAAGCCATACATAGCATTGGTATGTATGCCTTCTGCATTAGTAAGGTCAGGAACTCCGTAAAATGCCCTATTTAATATGCTGTGTCCATCTATTAATATAAGTTTTTCACCCATAACAATCTCCCATCTTTAAAAGAATTTAATAATGATAAGAAGCAATGCTGTAAGAACCATAACTGTAGAAACAAAAATATATCTTACCCTGGTAAAATGAGTCCATTGTCTTAAAAACAAACATTTAGCCTCACTGTCCTTAAGCTTCTGCTCAACCAGCCCTGTAAAATCAAATGCATCTAAATATGCACTATATCTGCTGTTCTCTGTTCTTTTCTCACTATCATCTTCTAATCCATATAAAATTATATAATATATCTCCATCTCTTCACGACAGTCTGCACAGTTAAGAATATGATTGGTAAATGCTTCTTCATCTTTAAGTGACAGATTGCCATGTTCAAAGCTTTCTATCCTGCTCTGGATTTCCTTACAGTTATCCATAAACGCCTCCATAAAAGGATTATAATACAATAATAAAATAATATTCGAAATTTATTATGTACGCAAGTATTCTTTACTTGATTTTTAAGATTTATTATGATAAACTATCAAAGTCGCGCAGGTGTGGCGGAATGGCAGACGCAGCAGACTCAAAATCTGCCGGTGGTAACATCGTGCGGGTTCAAGTCCCGCCACCTGCATTAAAAAAGGAAGTTGCTTTTATCGCAGCTTCCTTTTTCTTTTATAGAAAATCACCGTTAAATACAAAACTGTCACTTAATTAAAGTGAATTATAAAGTTCTTCATACTTTCTAGCTGAACTGTTCCATGAGAAGTCTGTCTTCATTCCCCTGTCAACAATCTTATTCCACTCTCTCTTATGATTGTAATATACATCCTTAGCATAATTAACAATACCAAGCATCTCATGTGCATTATAATTAGCAAAAGAAAATCCTGTTCCCTTACCTTCATATTCGTTATATGGCTCTACAGTATCCTTAAGGCCACCTGTTTCTCTTACTATAGGAACTGTTCCATATCTAAGGCTCATTAGCTGAGAAAGACCGCAAGGTTCGAATAATGACGGCATAAGGAATGCATCACAGGCTGCATATACCTTATGTGACATATCTTCTGAATAATATATATTAGCTGATACTCTGTCATTATATTTCCAGTCATAATGTCTGAACATATTCTCATATCTCTCTTCACCGGTACCAAGAACAACAAACTGTACATCTTCTGCACAAAGCTGATCCATAACATATGCTACAAGATCAAGTCCCTTCTGATCTGTAAGTCTCGATACAAGCCCAATCATAAACTTACCCTTATCCTCTGTGAGTCCAAGTTCCTTCTGAAGTGCAACCTTGTTCTTCCACTTTTCTTTTCTAAAGGTTACCTGATTATAGTTGTTGTAAATTCTCTTATCTGTCTCTGGGTTATATTCATCATAATCAATACCATTAACAATACCAGATAAAACATTAGATCTTGCTCTCATAAGGCCATCAAGATTCTCACCATAAAACGGTGTCTTTATCTCTTCTGCATAAGTTTCACTTACAGTTGTAACCCTGTCAGCATATACAATACCACCTTTTAAGTAATTAGCATCATCATAGGCTTCAAGCTTATCTGATGTAAAATATTCATCTGGAAGTCCTGTAATATCCTTAACTTTCTTAAGATCCCATATACCCTGGAACTTAAGATTATGTATAGTCATAATAGACTTGATACCCTGATAAAACTCTCCCTGAGAGAATCTTTCCTTAAGATATACAGGAATAAGACCTGTCTGCCAGTCATTACAATGAATTATGTCTGGTCTGAAGCCAAGCACAGGAAGAGCTGAAAGTGCAGCCTTGCTAAAGAATGCAAACTTCTCAATATCCTCATGAATCCAGCTGTATGGCTTATTACCACCAAAATAGAATTCATTATCAATAAAGTAAAATGTCACACCATTCCACTCTAATTCAAAAACACCTACATACTGTGTTCTCCATGCAAGATCTATGTAAAAATGTGTCTTATAAACCATCTTTTCACGATACTCCCAAGGTATACATGTATACTTAGGTATCATTACCCTTACATCAAACTTAGTCTTGTCAAAATACTTAGGAAGTGAACCTGCAACGTCAGCAAGTCCGCCTGTCTTAATAAATGGTACAGCTTCTGATGCAATCAACAATACATTTTTCATACATTAGTCCTCATTTCTTCTTAATTATAATCCCATACTCTTCATGCATTTATAAAAAAATAAGTGCAGTCCTTGTAAAACTGCACTCATTATATCACATATATTATAATATTACCAGTAACGTCTTATAGCAATTACACTCATACCTATTGAATTAACACCAACAAGCCTTACTGAACCGCCTGGAACATTAGCATGAATCATCTGTCCCCCACCTACATATAATCCAACATGTCCCGGATAACATATAACATCGCCAGGCTGTGCATTGGCAAGTCCGTTAACCGCTGTACCACCATATGCCTGGGCACTTGATGATCTTGAAATACTAATTCCATACTGTCTGAACAGATAAGAAGTAAATCCTGAGCAGTCAAAACCTGATGGTGAACTTCCACCGCTTACATATGGAACTCCAAGAAGTGAATACGCAAGTGAAACAACACCACTTGCTACAGATGAATCACCCTTTGCCGGTGTAACTGTTGTGTTAATCTGCTGGTTCTGTTTTGCCGCTGCTGCCTGACGTTCCTGTTCTCTCTTAGCCGCAACTTCTGCCGCTTTCTTAACAGCTGATTCAAGCTGGCTGTTTACATCATCAGCCTTAGCCTGTGTTTCCTGAATAGTACTATAAAGCAATGCCTGTTTCTCAGTAAGCTGTGTCTGTGCTTCATCAAGTTCCTGCTTATCACTTTCAAGTTTTTCCTTGAGTTCCTTAATTTCACTAGCTGTCTGAGCCATTTCATCAAGCTTGTTTCTGTCATAATTATAAACTTCCTGCATATACACTGCTTTATTAAGCATTGTACTCATGTCTGATGAAGTAAGGAAAACTTCAGCTAATGATACAGACTGGTCTTCATACATATACTTGATACGAAGCTTCATATCCTCATATTGCGCTGACTGAATCTTCTCTGCCTCTTCAAGTTTTACATTAGCTGCATCTATTTCATCAGATTTATTAGCCATCTTAAGTTCCAGATCATCCATCTGTTGTAACAGATAAGCCCACTGATCCTGAAGATTATCCAATTCCTGTTGTGTCTGTTGCTTCTGCTGCTTTAACTTATCAACGTCATCTGCAAATACAGCAAATACTGTGGATACAGTTAATGTAGATGATAATAACACGGCTGCAAAACCTTTAAATATTCTCTTACGCATATATAACCTCAACTAAAATAATTATTACAAAATTGTTAAAAATCGTTTACGATTTTGTAATTATAATATAAACGCTGCTATTTATCAAGGCTTTACAATTAAATATACATGAAAAATATGTGAACATTTTTATATTAAATATTATCTAATATTGTACTGCAGACGGATTTTATCCGAAATCAATGCGATGAATTCTGAATTAGTTGGCTTTCCTTTTCCACAGTTAATAGTATACCCAAACAGATCATTCAGTGTATCTGTATTACCACGATTCCATGCAACTTCAATTGCATGTCTTATAGCTCTTTCTACTCTGCTAGGAGTAGTATCAAAAGTTTTAGCCACAGCAGGATATAATTTAGCTGTAACTGCATCTAATACACTACCATCCTCGATTGCTATCAATATACCTTCCTTCAAATAAGAGTATCCTTTTATATGAGGTGGTATATTTAATTTTCTTAAAACATTTGTTATCTGTGTGATAGTATCACCAGTTCCAACAAATGTTTCGTTTATATCCTCTCTTACAGTTTCTATTTTTGCAGCTTCTACCGAAGCATTATTAGCAGTCCTAGTTAACTCAGCCCAATTCTGACCCATATCATTTTCAACGTAAACATCTTCACTAGAAGTTAACATGTTAACTGTATTAATTAAATCATCTGGTGAAAAAGGTTTTGTCATGAAATAAGACGCTCCTAATTTCATTGCTTGCGATATAACTCTAGAAACATTTATTGCAGATAACATAACAATCTTAAGATTTGGACATAGATTTCTTCTTCTTATAGCTTCTAAAACACCCATACCATCTAGTTTTGGCATTACAATATCTAAAACCAGTACATCCGGCTGTTTTTCTGACACTAAATCAACAGCATCTTCTCCATTGTTAGCTATACCAACAATATTAAATCCTGCTACTTCTAAACTATTTTTTACTATTGATAAAAAACCATTATCATCATCACATAATACTATTTTTATTCCCATTTTTTTACCTCCATAATATTAAACATTTATTTAATATCATATTCTTCTATTTTTTATTTCATAAATAATCTCTCATCTTTTTTAAGAAAAAATGTCGAAAAAAATAAAGACCAATCTTTATAAGACAAACAAACCTAAAATTCTACTATTTTTTCGAAAAAAAGTTATTATCCTACGCCTTATTACATTTTACACAAAAAATGTGTATTTATAAAGGGTTAAATAAGTAATTTTATGCCTTTTTTACTTATTTTCATACATTTTTTTCATGAAAATTATAACATCAAAACCATATTATTCATATTTATGATTTATTTTGAATTTAAACCATAATATTACATAAAAATTATTAGATATCTTATTAATAATACACGTATTT
>ERZ827363.3374-NODE-3374-length-12198-cov-7.477559_pt1 | contig 12198 bp, 8 predicted proteins | sample MGYA00519776_ERZ827363 | MGnify/ENA primary metagenome ERZ827363 (study PRJEB31778, sample SAMEA3449288) | human gut metagenome | biome: human gut; feature: human-associated habitat; material: faeces | place: United Kingdom | collected 2010/2012 ...
ACGACTACTTCGGCGAGGACCGCACCGTGGACACCCACGTCAAGATGCTGCGCGGGCACCTGGGCAAATGCCGCAGCTACATTGCCACCGTGTGGGGCATCGGCTACAAGTTCGACCCCGACGCAGTGCGGTAAACGGAGGCTGTGCAGTTCATGCGGCGAACAAACAATGCCCGGCGCGGGCTTGGCATCCGCGGGCAGCTGATGTTCTTTTTGTGCTTCATCTGCCTGTTTCTGCTGGTGCTGTTCTGGATCCTGTCCACCCAGCTGCTGGAACCGCTGTATACCCGGCACATCGAGCGGCAGCTGACCACCCAGGCCGAAAACGTGGTGTCCCAGCTGGACGACGCCCTGGCCGAGGGCACCACTCTTTCTTCCTGGTCCTTCGGACGGCTGTATGTCAACACCGGCTTTTTTGACAAGCTGGCCATGGACCTGTATTCCAAGGGAGCGCTGAGCAGCTTCTGTGTGGACATTTCCGACTCCACCCTGCGGCAGATCTACAAGATCGAGAACCAGTCTTACTGCAACTTACATGAGACGTATCTTTCGGACGCATCCAGCAATGAGGTGGTGAACACCGCCATTGCCATGCGCAAGAAGTGCCGCACCTCGCCGGGCGGCTTCAAGCAGACGCTCAACCCGCCCCGCCTGTCCGGCTCGGCCCAGCTTCTGGTGGGCCGCACCACCGCCGACGGCAGCTACACCGTGCTGGTGACCACCAGTCTGGTGCATGTGGCCGAGGCCAGCAATGTGCTGAGCACCCTGCTGCCGCTGGCGGCGGCACTGATCTTTGTCTTTGCCATGTCGGCGGCGTGGCTGTTCAGTGAGTGGTTCACAAAGCCCCTGCGGCAGCTGTCCCGCGCCGCCCGCCAGATGGCCAAGGGCAACTACGCCGTGCAGGTGGAGAGCCGCCGCAGCGACGAGCTGGGCGACCTTGCACAGGACTTCAACCATATGGCAGAGGAGGTGCAGCGGGCGGCCCAGATGCAGCGGGACCTGCTGGCCAACGTCTCCCACGACCTGCGCACCCCGCTGACCCTCATCAAGGGCTACGCCGAGACGGTGCGCGACCTGACCGGCGATGACAAGGCCCACCGCGACGAACAAATGAACATCATCGTGGACGAGACCGACCGCCTGACCGCGCTGGTGTCCAGCGTGATGGAGCTGAGCAAGGTGACCAGCGGTGCCGACCGCTGTGAGCGGGTGAACTTTGATATGGGCCAGCTGTGCGACGAAGTGAGCGAACGCTACGACGCCATCTGCGCCCAGAACGGCTGGCAGCTCAAACTGGAGCTGCCGGACGAGGAGCTGCCCGTCTACGCCGACCCGGACATGATGCAGCGCGCGCTGCACAACCTGCTGGGCAACGCCATGCACCACATCGGGCCGGACGGCATCTTTATCCTGCGGGCTTCCCGCTGCACCGAAGGGGTCCGCGTGGAGGTGGAGGACCACGGCCCCGGCATCGCCGCCGCCGACCTGCCCTATATCTTCGACCGCTACTACCGCTCCCGTTCGGACGCCGGCAAGCAGGGCACCGGGCTGGGCCTTTCCATCACCAAGGCCATCTTCCAGCAGCACGGCTTCCGCTTCGGCGTGCAGAGCACGCTGGGCAAAGGCACCATCTTCTGGTTCATCATGAACGACCTGCCCGCCAGCGGACAGGCCGCCGCCCTTTGATTTTACAGCAACAAAAAAGCAGTGCATCTTCGCTCAGAAGATGCGCTGCTTTTTTCAGGTCGAGCTTGCACTGCGGTAAATGCCGAAGGTGTTGTCCGGTGCGGGCATCTCCACGCGGGAGGCCCGGTCGTTCACCTTCCACATCAGGACCCCCATGGCCCCCAGAACCGCCAGCACGATAAGCCATTTGACGGCATTCGGAAGTTTATTCATATATACGTCCTTTTTTATTGTTATTCCGAGCAGCACCGCCTGCGTGCAGCGCACAGCAGCGCCCCGGCCTGTGTTTCGTCCAGTGCCTGCACCCACGGCCCGCGCGGGCAGGCCCCTGCGCCAGTGTTGCCGGCCTCGGCAAACTGGGCAAGGTCCGAGTCGGTGCGGTCGTTCCAGCCCGCAAAGCCCTCCGGGGCAATGTGGGCCCCCAGACGGCTGGCCAGCACCGCCGTTTTCCCAGTGGGCCGCCAGGGCCGCCCCAGATACACGGTGCCCTGCGGGCAGCTATCCGACACAAAGTCGCAGTCCCAGAACACAAAGCCCAGGCCCTCCGCGCTGCCGGACGGTGCCGTGACCCAGCTGTGGGGCAGGCCGTTGTTCACCGTGCGCAGCACGCACTGCTCAAACAGCGCATCCGCCCCGCCAAAGATGAAATCAATGTCTCCCGCGATCTCACAATCGTGGTAATACTGGGCGCTTGCCCGGCGCGGAGCAAGGCCGCGCGGGCCGAGGAAGCCGTCCTTCTCCCGCTCCTTCTCCGGCAGAGGGGCGCAGAACAGCGTATCCTGATTGCCCAGCAGCCGCACCTTCTCGAACACCGCATGGGCGCTGTCCACATAGGCCGCCACGGCCTGGCCCGCCTTTGCGCCGGGGCCGGCATCGTTCTCAATGGTCAGATCTTCCACCCGCAGCCGCTCACCGCTGAAAAACGCCGTGTAGCTGCGGAAGGTATGGGTGGGCCGCCCATCCGGGTGGGGCAGCTTGCCGCCGTCCCCCCACACGAGCCGGGTGCAGTCCGCCCCGGCCCCCTGCAGGGCGATGTCCTTTTTTTCGCAGACCAGTTTTTCCCGGTAAATGCCCGCCCCGATGCGGATCTGGGCTGGGCAGTCGTAGGGGACGGCCAGCACCGCCTCGGAAATGGATGCAAAGTCCCCGCTGCCGTCCTGTGCCACCGTGATGCAAAGCATAGTTTCGTGTCCTCCTGCGTCTGGTTTTATAGCTTTATAGTATACCCCTCCTTCCCGCAAAAAGCAACGGGTCAGCCGCCGTTTTCCAGCCGCAGCACCGCCGCCGTGATGTCATCCGGGCGGCCGGTGCGCAGGGCCCGCGCCCGTGCCGTCTCCACCAGCGTCTTTGCCACCTGGGCCGGTGCTTCGCCTGCCGCAGCGGACAGCTCCAGCTGCTTTGCCACCCACGCGGTGCCGTCCACCAGCAGCCCGTCCGACACCAGCACCGCATAATCCCCGGCACACAGATGCACCACCCGGCTCTGGCCGTTCACCCCGCCCAGAATGCCCACCGGCAGGCTCACGTCCCCCACGGCCCGCGCCCTGCCGCCGTGCACCAGAAAGCCCGGGGCTGCCCCGGCCTTGAACAGCCGTGCCGTGCCGGTGTACAGGTCCACACTGATCAGGTCCAGCGTTGCGCCGCTCTCTTCCTCGCTCTTAAGAGCCAGCGCCACGTTCACCAGCCTTGCCGCCAGTTCTGCCGGGATGCCCGCCTTCAGCAGCCGGGCCGTCAGCTCTGCCGCCAGATTGCCGTCCACCGCCGCCGGACGGCCGGTGCCCATGCCGTCGCACAGGATCATCTGGGCCGCCGTCGGGCTGCAGAACTGCTGCACCGCGTCGCCGGACACCTCCCCCTGCGCCGCCGCGCCCGCCATGCCGAACACCGCCCGCAGCACCGGTCTTTCACTGAACAACAGGGTCGTCATGCCCTTGCAGGACAGCACCTGCGGCGTTTCCAACGTGCGGCGGCAGATGCGCCCCACCTCGTGGGCCAGCGCCGCCAGCTCCTGCGGGCCGAACCGGGTGCGCGGCAGGGTGACCGCCGCATGGGTGCGGCCCAGGTCATCCAGCGTGACCGCGCATTCCAGCGGTGGGCTGCCCAGAGAGGTGAAAAACGCCGCCACCCGGTCGGAGCGGTAGGGCTCCGGCTCGCCCGGACGGCCCAGCTGCTCCCCCAGCACAGCCAGCGCCTCGGCCACGGCACTGTACTGCTCGGTGAACACGGTGCGCATGGCCTCGGCATGGAGACGGCTCTCCTTGCGGCTGCGGTAGAGCGCAAAGGAGCGGGCTGCCGCCGCGCACAGCGCCGCCGGGTGGATGCACCGGGACAATTGCCCGGGCAATTGCGCCGGTTCCAGCCTGTCGTTTTCTTCCAGCAACGGGCGCAGGGCCTCCATGCCCTCCAGCGTGGCCGCATACTCCTGCTTCCAGCACTGTTCTTGCCGCCCGCAGTTGAAGCACAGGCTGTCGTGGGTGTTGTCAATGACCCAGCGGTAGCTCTCGCACCGGTGCGGCAGGGCATTGTACACGTCGTTCACCGTCTCGGCCAGCGACGAAAGGCTCTGGGCCACGGCTTCCAGCCGGGTGGCCGCCGCCGGGTAGCGGGCGCGCTCCACCGGCTGGGAACGGTCGGCCGGAGCGGCCACAGGAGCCAGCCAGCTTTTGGGCAGAGCCAGCACGCACAGGATGCCCGCCCCTGCGCTGAACAGCACTGCAAAGGCCTGCCCGGGCGGCTGGACGCAGAGCACCCCCGTCACGCAGCCGCCCGCATAGGCGGCAGCCGCTTCCACCCGGCGGCCCGGGGCCAGAATGCAGGCTGCACTCGCCCCGCAGGCAAGCCCGGCGGCCGCGCAGGCAAGGGCCGGGTCCGCGGCGCAGAGGGCCGCGCCCAGCATCCCGCTGCAGGCCAGTGCCGCCCCAGGCTGTCCCCGGCTGCACAGCACCAGCTCCACCGCCGCGCACACCGCCACCCCGGGGAAGAACCGCTCCAGCGGCAGGTTTCCCAGCGCAGCCGCCACGGCGGCCCCGGTGAGCAGGGTGCCAAAGCCTGGTTTTTCGGGCGGGAAGCGCCGCAGTGCCAGCCCCAGCAGCCCCGCCAGCAGGGCGTCCGCCGTACAGAACAGCGCCAGCTCCGCCCCGCCGCCGGTGCCCAGCGCAAAGCACAGGCCCATGGCGGCCAACGTACCGCAGCCCGCCAGCACAGCGGGCAGAGATCTGCCCGGCCAGACCCACCGCACAGCCACCGCAGCCCCCAGCGCACACAACAAACAGACGCTGCGCAGCGACAGCGCCCCGAAGCCATGCAGCAGCACCCCCAGCGCGGCCCCCGCCGCACAGGGAGCAAAGCAGTCCTCCGCAAGGCCCAGCACAAGGCCCAGCCCAAAGGGCATCAGCGCTCCGTACAGCACCGCCCAGCCCCCGGCAAACCCCAGGGCCACCGCTCCCAGCCGACGCACCGCCGGGCGCAATACTGCCCGCGCTTCCAGCGCCGGAGCCCCGCTGCGCCGGGCTTTTACCGTCAAAACACTCGTCCGCTCTGTCATCCAGAATTCCCCGCTTTCCGGCGGGGCGTTTTGGTTCTGTTCCCCGCACTGTGTGCATATACTGTAGCGCGGAGCGGCGGCAGTTTTTGCCGCAGGGCGCAGAACCGCCCCAAACCGGCCCAAAGACGCAAAAAAGCCCTGCAGCGTACAAAAACGCTGCAGGGCTTTGTGTTTTTATGGAAAAGATCAGCCGTTCAGCTTCTCAATGGCCGCTTTGACGCGCTCCACGGTCTTTTCGCGGCCCATCATGCAGGCAAGGTCGGTGCCGCCGCCGGGGGTGCGCTGCTTGCCGGACAGGGCGATGCCCAGCGGGTACAGCAGCCAGCCGTTCTTCTTGCCCAGCTCCTCAGCCTTGGCCTTGCAGGCGTTGAACACGCTGTCGCGGTCCGCAAAGTCCAGTGCCTCGTCGCTCAGCACGGGCAGCAGGGCTTCCAGTGCCTCTTTGGCGGTCTCCGGGGTGGTCTTCTGCTTCTTGTTGGCGTACAGGCTCACATCGTAGTCGGGCATGGCGTCAAAGAAATCCAGCTGCTCCGGGATCTCGCCCAGCACCTCGCACCGGGGCTGGAGATTTGCGCACAGCAGCTGCTTGTTGATGGGGCTGTGCACGGCGCTGTCGATCCAGGGCTCGGCCTTCTTCTGGAACTCCTCGGGGCTCAGGCGGCGGATGTACTCCGCGTTGATGGCCCGCAGCTTGAGGGGGTCAAAGATGGCGGGGGACTTGGAGATGCCGTCCGGCGACCAGATCTTGACCAGCTCCGGCAGGGAGAAGATCTCCTGCTCGGCGTACTCGCCCCTGGGGCTCCAGCCCAGCAGGCAGATATAGTTCAGCACAGCCTCGGTCAGGTAGCCCTTGGCCACCAGGTCCTGATAGCTGGCATCGCCATTGCGCTTGGACAGCTTGTTCTGGGCATCCTTCATCACCGGCGGGCAGTGGATGTAGGTGGGGATCTCCCAGCCAAAGGCCTGATACAGCAGGTTGTACTTGGGGGTGGAGGACAGATACTCACTGCCGCGGATGACGTGGGTGATGCCCATCAGGTGGTCATCCACCACGTTGGCAAAGTTGTAGGTGGGCATGCCGTCGGTCTTGATGAGGATCTGGTCGTCCATCTCGCTGTTGTTCACCTCGATGTGGCCGTACACCACATCGTCAAAGCCGGTCACGCCCTCGCGGGGGATCTTCTGCCGGATGACATAGGGCTCTCCGGCGGCCAGACGCTTTTCCACTTCCTCCTTGGGCAGGTCGCGGCAGCAGTCGTCGTAGTGGGTCATCTCGCCGTTGGCGCGCTGCTCGGCGTGCAGGGCTTCCAGACGCTCCTCGGTGCAGAAGCAGTAGTAAGCCTTGCCCTCGGCCACCAGCTGCTCGGCATACTGCTTGAACATGCCCATGCGCTCGCTCTGCACATAGGGGCCGACGGGGCCGCCCACATCCGGGCCCTCGTCCCACAGCAGGCCGGTCTCGCGCAGAGTGTTGTAGATCACGTCCACAGCACCTTCCACATAGCGGCCCTGGTCGGTGTCCTCAATGCGCAGGATGAAGGTGCCACCCTCGTGCTTTGCCATCAAATAGGTATACAGCGCTGTGCGCAGGTTGCCCACATGCATATAGCCGGTGGGCGAGGGGGCAAAACGGGTGCGGACTTTGTTGCTCGGCATAGAAAAACGCTCCTTTTATACTCATGCAAAAAATGCGGATAGCTACGTCTTAGTTTACCTGTTCTGCTGCGATTTGTCAACGGAGGGGCGTGTTTTGTGCGAAGGCCGGGTGTTTTGGACACAAGGCGGGACATTTTGTCGAAATCGCCCGCAATCATTGACGAAGGCTGTATTTTTTTGTATACTAGTTTCAAACGGTGCTGGCACAATTTTCCTGTTGTGCCAGCTGCCTGCCTGTATGGAGAAAACGTTGAAGGAGAATGATACCTATGAAAAGCACCGGGATCGTCCGCGGCATCGACTCGCTTGGCCGCATCGTCCTGCCCAAGGAGCTGCGCACCACCCTGCATCTGGACGGGGACACCAAGCTGGAGATCTTTGTGGATGGCGACGCCATCGTGCTCAAGAAGCACCGCCCCGCCGGCAGCTGCGACTTCTGCGGCGACGTGGACGCCAACGCCATCCAGTTTGCCGGGTACTGCATCTGCCCCGCCTGCCGCCGCAAGATCGGCGCGCTGTAAACCAGAACCAAAAGGAGGCCTGCGCCCATGAGCCGCATGACCGATTTTACTGTCCCTTCCACCGTGCCCGGGCGCACCCTGCATGCGTTCTGCTGTGAGCCGGAGGGCGAAGTGCGGGCGGTGCTGCAGCTGTCCCACGGCATGGTGGAGTTCATCGACCGGTACAAGCCGCTGGCGGAGTATCTGGCCGGGCAGGGCATCGTGGTGGTCGGCCACGACCACCTGGGCCACGGCGGGTCCATCCGCACCAAGGCCGACTACGGCTACTTTGCCGAGCCGGACGGCAACCGTGCCGTGCTGGACGATCTGCACGCCATGACCCTGCGCACCAAGGAGCGCTACCCCGGTGTGCCGTACTTTCTGCTGGGGCACAGCATGGGCTCGTTCTATGCCCGGCAGTACCTGTGCGAATACGGGCAGGAACTGAGCGGTGCCATCATCATGGGCACCGGCCACCAGCCCAAAGCGCTGGTGCAGTTTGCCCGCAGCACCTGCCGGGCGCTGGCGGCCGTGCACGGCTGGCAGTACCGCAGCAAGCTGGTGGCCAACCTGTCCTTCATGGGCTACAACAAGGGGCTGGAGGGCCGCACCACCCACGACTGGCTCAACCGTGACGCCGCCGAGGTGGACAAGTACCTGGCCGACGAGCGCTGCACCTTTACCTTTACGCTCAACGCCTACTACAGCATGTTCAGCGGCATCCTGCGCCTGCACGACCCGGCTTTTCTGGCCCGGATGCCCAAGGACCTGCCCCTGCTGTTCCTGGCCGGCACCGCCGACCCGGTGGGCGACCGGGGCAAGGGCGTGCTGCGTGCCATCCAGAGCCTGAAGGCCGCAGGCGTGCAGAACATCCGCTGCAAGCTGTACCCCGGCGCCCGGCACGAACTGCTGGTGGAGACCAACCGGCAGGAAGTGTTTGCCGACATTGCCGCCTGGCTGAACGATCAGCTGGGCTGACCACACTGCACCGCACCTTCTTTGCATTTTTCAAAGCCGCTGCCCATTTGCCGGGCAGCGGCTTTTCTGCGTTCTGCAACAAGAAATTTCAATGCGTATCAAGACTATTTCAGCAGTGCAACAATAGCGCACATTTCTCTCTGCATTCTGCGTAAAATCTTGCTGCGTTTTTCTGCATTTTGCCAGTTATTCGCGTATTTTCGTAATCTAATTGACAGCGCAGCTAGAAAATGGTATATCATAAACAGAGTTTATTGCTCTGTTTTATCTCCGTATAGATACAATTTATAGTATCTTTTGTGTGCAGAGCGAAAGGAGCGAATCTTATGACGAACAAGAAATTCAAAAAAGCCGCCATGGCTCTGGCCCTGACCGCCTGTGTTGCCGCCACCCCTCTGGCCGCCAATGCAGAGGCTCCGGAGGACGCAGCTCTGACCCCTGCCCCTGCCGCTGTAGACCAGGCAGCTACCGCCGATGACACCGTCGCCCCCAAGGCTGACGAGGCCCCCAAGGCTGACGAGGCCCCCAAGGCTGACGAAGACGACAAGGCCGACGTGGACGACAAGGCCGACGTGGACGACAAGGCCGACGTGGACGACAAGGCCGACGAAGACAACAAGGCTGACGTGGACGACAAGGCCGACGTGGACGACAAGGCCGACGTGGACGACAAGGCTGACGTGGACGACAAGGCTGACGTGGACGACAAGGCCGACGTGGACGACAAAGCCGACGTGGACGACAAGGCTGACGTGGACGACAAGGCCGACGTGGACGACAAGGCTGACGTGGCCGCTGACCCCAACGCTCCGGCCGTTCTGACCCCCACTCTGGAAAATGCCGCTCTGGAAGGGAGCGACCCGGAGGCAGGGATCTCTGCTCTGATGCCGGAGGGTGCCGCCCCGGCTGTGGAGGACACCACCGTTGCCAACGTGCTGGACAAGGATGGCAACATCCTCAAATCTTATGACAGCATCGACCAGGCCATCCAGGAGGCTGCCGATGGTGCCACCGTCCAGGTCATCAAGGACACCACCACCCAGGGCATCAACCTCAAAAAGAACCTGACCATTGAGGGCGTTGCAAGCACCACCAAAAAGCAGGACGCTGAGGGCAATGTGGTGGAGACCACCGAGAAGCCCAAGCTGATCTTTGAGGACAAGGGCATCGCCCTGTGGAGCAAGTCCCTGACCTTCAAGAATATGCAGGTGGTGCTGAATAGCATCGGCTCCACACCCTACACCGCAGAATGGAACTGGTCCACCGTTTGCGCCAGCAAGGATTCCACCCTGACCCTGGATAACACCGACATGACGATGGACGGCACCGGCACAGCCAGCAACGTCCACGCCATCTACTTCACCGGCAACGACAAGCTGAACATCCAGAACGGCTCCAACCTGACCATCCAGAACTATAAGCAGGACGCCTTGGAGTGGGACGGCGGTGACGGCGGCTACAATGTCAACATCACCAATGGCTCCAGCTACACCTCCGACCACAACCGCTCCGGCTTTACCGGCACCTTCTATGTGACGGTGGACGACAGCACCGTAAAGGTCCTCAACAGCACCGGCAACGGCTCCAACGGCTCCCACTTTGACATCAAGAACGGCTCTGACGTGGAGTTCAGCAACAACGGCAGCCACGGCCTGTCTGCCGGAAACCTGAACATTGAGGATTCCACCGTCACCGCCAACAACAACGGCTATAACGGCATCATCTTCACCGGAAAGGGAACCATCAAGGATTCCACTGTTACCATCACCGGCACCAAGGGCAAATCTTACTGGAACGCCGGTATGCGTCTGTTCAAGAGCAACGCCACCATGGACATCGTGAACAGCACCGTCACCATCAAGGATAATGAGGTGAGCGGCATTTTCTGCGACAGCGGCAGCAAGCTGACCATTGATGACAGTTCCAATGTGACCGTTACGGGCAACAACGCCGCACAGGAAAACTGCTCTACCAAGAAAGACCTTGCCCAGAGCGGCGGCGGCCTGGTGGTGCGCGATGGCGCAGAGGCCAAGCTGGGCGCCAAGACCACCATCAACAACAATCACGCTACCGTGGCCGGTGATGATATCTTTGTGGAAGAGGGCGGCAAGCTGACCTTCTCGGTGACCAATGCCGGCACCGGCGACACCCTGAACGACTGCGGCGACAAGATCGACGGCTGGTATACCGATGCCAACGGCCAGCGCTGGAACTTCCACGGGGAGGAGCCGTTCTTCCAGAACCTGCTGGACAGCGGTGCCGAACTCACCCAGAACGAAGATGGCACCTACACCATCACCGCCGGGGAAGGCGGCCTTGCCCTGAAGGCTGCCCACGCCGAGCTGCCCGCACCGGAACCCGATCCGGAACCCACCCCGGATCCGGAACCCACGCCCGATCCCGACACCCCGGACACCCCCGTCAGCCCGGAGGACCCCACCACGCCTCCCGTGCAGGACGCCACCCCGGACGATGCCGAGACGCCCGTGACCCCGGAGAACCCCGCCAATCCTTCTGTGCAGGATGCCACCCCCGACAGCACCGTGGCCGCCCTGCCCAAGACCGGCGTGAACTGGTTCACCGCTCTGGCCATGGCCCTGAGCGGCATGGCCCTCACCGTAGCCGGTGCGTTCACCAGCCTGTTCGCCAAGAGCAAGCACTAAAGCCAACCCCCAGTGAGCCGTAAAAAGCTCGCTGTTCCTCGCACACAACAACAATGCCCCCGGAGAGTTCTCCGGGGGCATTGTTGTTTCTATCGGTTTTTATTTTCTCAGCCAGCCGTCCACAGCGGCCACCAGCGCCTTGCCGCGGCGGCCCAGCAGGCGGGGCAGCAGAACGCGGGCCATGGCCCACACGCCTGCAAAGTTGATCAGGATGACCACTGCGGTGATCAGGCCGGTCCACAGGCCGTACAGCGGGGTCTCGGCCAGCAGCACAAAGGCCTCGAACACCAGCAGACCCACGTTCAGCAGCACCCGGCCCGGATGCACATGCATATGGATCATGCGGTTTGCGTCGATGGAGCGCAGGGTAAACACCAGCGCCAGACCCAGGAAGGAGGCGTAGGTGGCACCGATGGGGCCCCACCACTTGATGAAAAAGTAGTTCATGACGCAGTTGCTGATGGCACCGGCCATCATGGTGACCATGCTGCGGCTGGACTTTTTGGTCACCACATACACGCTGTTCATGAACTGGTTGAAGCAGCTGCAGGTGGAGGCCAGCACCAGGAAAGGCACAAAGTGCCAGGCATAGTAGTAGTTGGACTTCATGACGTGCATCACCGGGCGGCACAGCCAGATGATGCCCGCCGCACAGCAGAACAGCACACTGGAATAGGTGCGGAAGATCTTGGTGAAGAACCGAGCCCGGCCCTCCTCCTCGGTGACAGCCGAGAGCTGCCAGGCGTCGTAGAAGATCAGCCCCAGAGTGGTAAGGATGGTGGGCAGAAAGTAGCCCGTGGAAAGCAGGCCGCTCCAGGCGTTGCCGTCGTGGCCCCCCAGGCCGTCACACATCCGCCGCACAAAAAACAGGTCGGAGGCGTTGATGATCCAGAAGCTGATCTGCGCGGGGATCATGGGCAGCGAGAAGTGGAGCATCTGCTTCCACAGGTCCTTGTTGATGCCCTTGAGCTCCACATCATTCCACAGCTTGCCGGTGACCATGAGGAACAGCACGCTGACAAAGTCGCCGCTGATGATGGCCAGCAGGTAGCCGTTGGCACCCCACTTGAAGCCCACCAGATACAGCACGTAGAAAGCCATGGTGGCCACGGTGCACAGCACGCCGTCCACGGCCACCAGCTTGTTCCACTGGCGGCTGCGCACGAACTGGG
>ERZ827363.3377-NODE-3377-length-12188-cov-11.660513_pt1 | contig 12188 bp, 8 predicted proteins | sample MGYA00519776_ERZ827363 | MGnify/ENA primary metagenome ERZ827363 (study PRJEB31778, sample SAMEA3449288) | human gut metagenome | biome: human gut; feature: human-associated habitat; material: faeces | place: United Kingdom | collected 2010/2012 ...
ATCAGTGGGGCGAAGATACGCCTATAGAACTTCCCAAAACAATATGGAAGGAACTAGAAAAACTATTATTGGCATACTGCGAGCAAGAAATCGGTAAACCATTACAAAGCGTTAAGTTTTTAAATTCCATAATTTAATGATAGTAAAAAGGCAGTTTGAGAGATCAAACTGCTTTTTTATATGTTATGAGATGTTGAATGGATATATCATTTTTCAGTAAGCATAACTAGTATATATTTTCTGTATCTCAAGATACGTATGAAAAAATATAATACTAATAGACAATTGTGCATCTGTAGTTGACACTTTTAATAACAATTATTTATAATATAACAATGTTATATTATATGTTTTTATAGGAGGTCATTATGCAGCTTTTGGGAAATCTCAAAATACATTTTCTTGCGCTCGTACTAACCGTAGTCGCTGAATTTATAGGCATAAAAAAACTAGGTCCTGTTGTATTATTGCCATTATTGTACACATTGATTCTAGGTTTATTAATTTCTATTCCTAAATTTAAAATTCTAACCATTAAACAGATGGAAAAATCTGCTGATTATATCGGCATCGCCGTTATGATCTTGATGGTAAAAGTAGGTTTAGGTATTGGTCCAAATCTTGGTATTCTTACAAGTGCAGGCTGGGCATTGTTATTACAAGAGCTTGGTCATTTCTTTGGTACTATTGTATTTGGTTTACCAGTAGCTTTGCTTGTAGGTATGCGTCGCGAAGCAGTAGGAGCTTGTTACTCTGTAGACCGTGAGCCCAACGTAGCGATTATTATCGACAAATTCGGCTTTAGCTCTCCAGAGGGCCGTGGTGTTATGGGCATGTACATCTGTGGCGTTCTTATCGGTGCTATGTGGTCCTCCGTATTGGCTGGTATGTTGGCACAATCTGGTTGGTTCCATCCATTGGCATTGGCTATGGGCGCTGGCGTAGGTAGTGCTAGTATGATGGCTGCCGCTACGGCTCCAATCATTGCAGTATATCCAGATTACGAACAACAAATTATGGCTCTTGCAGGGGCTGCAAACTTGTTGACTACCGTTCTAGGCGTATACTTTGGCCTATTTGTTTCTTTACCAGTTATGGAAAAAACATACAACTTCTTTACCGGTCGTACCCGTGAACAGGATTTAGCAGAGGAGGCAGCAAATCATGAGTAAAAGCGAAAAATTAACACAATTTGTCATCGTTATTTGTATTGCTGCTATCATCACTGCAGTAGGTAATGTAATGGATGGTAAACATCTATTTAGCGATAGCTTAGTTGGCGTAGCTATCCTAGCAGTCCTTGCTACAATTGGTGCATTGATTTCTTACTTGCCATATGCGAATAAATTGCCTATGGTATTCTGGGTTTCCTTAGTCGGTGTTGTTGCATCCTTACCAGGTATGCCTGGTCAAGAATGGATTATAGCTAAAACTAGTCAAGTTACATTCCTTGCTACTACAACACCAGTACTTGCTTATGCAGGTTTATCCTTAGGAAAAGACCTTGGTGCATTCCGTCGCTTATCTTGGCGCATTATTCCTGTTGCACTAGCTGTAACAGCGGGTACTTTCATCTGTGCAACAGCATTAGCCCAATTAGTACTTCACTTAGAAGGTTTAATTTAATACTAAATCATAATGTTAGATGTCTAAATTATGTTAAGATATAATTATAGATTTATAATTTAGAAGATATCTATATATCATGATGACATGATCGACCGTATTTTATACGGTCGATTTTATAAAGGAGATAGTATGAGCCGTATGACAAAGGAAGAAGTAAAACAACGTGTTTGTAAAGCTATTGTTGATGCACAACCGCGTTTACGAGAATTGGCTGAATCTATTATGGCTGAACCTGAACTAGGTTTTAAAGAGGTAAAAACATCTAAAAAGGTTCAAGCAATGTTTGATGAACTTGGCATCTCTTATACTACAGGGCATGCATTGACAGGTGTAAAAGGTAGAATGAACGGCCGAGATAGTAAATATACCGTTGCCATGGTGGGGGAATTAGATGCCATTCTCTGTCCTCGCCATCCTCGCGCCGATGATTTAACAGGGGCTGCTCATTGCTGTGGTCATAATGTACAAATTACCAATATGTTTGCTGTCGCTATGGGCTTACAAGCGGTGATGGATGAGCTAGCTGGTGATGTCGTATTATTTGCTGTTCCTGCAGAGGAAATGATTGAAATTGATTACCGCAATAAATTGCGTGAACAAGGAAAACTCAAGTATATGGGCGGCAAGCAACAGCTTATCTATGAAGGTGCTTTCGATGATATCGATATGGCTATGCAAATGCATGTGGAGACTGCCAAAACTCCAGCTGGTGAAATGGGGCTTGGTAGTACATCCAATGGTTTCGTATCTAAATTGATTGAATATCACGGCAAGGTGGCTCATGCGGCGCAAGCACCTCATGAAGGAATCAATGCTCTTAATGCTGCTTTAATGGGCGTTATGGGGGTTAACTCCATTCGTGAAACTTTCAAAGAAAGCGATTATTTCAGATTCCATCCAATCATTAATCAAGGTGGTACACTGGTGAACTGTGTGCCGGATTATGTTCAAGTTGAAAGCTATGTGCGTGCCTCTAATATTCAAGCTATTGTAGATGGTAACCATCGTGTCAATCGCGCCTTAAAAGCCGGTGGTGATGCAGTAGGGGCAACATGTATTATCAATGATCTACCTGGCTATTTACCGATGCGTAATGATGAACGTATGAATGCTCTATTACGTGAAAATTCTAATCCTATCTTTGGTGAAGCCAATGTATACCAAGGTCCACATATTACAGCTAGTACAGACATGGGGGACGTATCTCACTTGATGCCGGTTATCCATCCATGGGTTGGCTGTATCAGTGGTGTACTACACAGTGCAGAATATGAAATCTCTGTACCTGATGTAGCGTACATTAAAACAGCACAAGCCTTGGCTATGACAATCGTAGACTTACTATACGATGATGCTGCAGGTGCCAAGGATGTATTAGACAACTTTATACCAGCATTAAATAAAGAAACTTATATTGAACTCTTAGATCGTATTGCTAAGGGTGAATAAAATAAACCACCTATCGAAGATGAATTGATTATCTTTGGTAGGTGGTTTTAATTTAAATTATCTATTGACTTTCGAAAAAAAAACATAATAAAATATAACAAATGAGTTTATTTTTTACTGCTAGAGGAAGTATATGAAAAAGAGAGATTTACTTTTCTGTCTAAGTTTAGCTTGTATGCTACCATTACATATTTATGGTGCGAGACCGATTGATACACAGGCACAACTAGATAGAGCGAGAGAACAGCAATTAGCGAGAGAGGCGCGGCTTGGAGAGGGACGAATTACAGTACAAACAGGTGGATTAGATATTACATCTGGATCTTTATCATCACAAGGTGGTTATACAGTACCGGCACAACAGCCAGCACATGTAGGACCATCTTTTTTTGTATCTCAAATACGTATTGTTGAAGAGCCTATTAGTCAATCTACACAATTAACATATGATGATATGACAAATTCAACTATGGATCAGACTACGTTTGTAGATAATAGTTCTGCAGCAAGTACACGATTGATTAAAGGTCCATTGTATTATGAAGCTCAAAAAAAGAAACTTCAATTAGATGTACCTAAAAAATTTGGTTTTCTACGAAAAACAATTAGACCATTTATGAATCGTATACTTACCCTTGAAGATATAAATATTTTATCTAATAGACTAAATAATGCACTAATTGAGCATGGTTATGTTACTTCTAGAATTGGTATTCCAGCTCAATCCTTAGCTTCAGGTAATTTACAATTCAATTTACAACTAGGTCGAGTAGAATCTATATTATATAAACCTTACGTACAGCCATTACCATGGGAAAATGCATTTCCGATTCGTAAAGGAGATATCTTAAATATTCGGAATATAGAACAAGGTATAGAGCAAATGAAGCGTCTAGGCTCTCAAAATGTGTCTGTTGAGCTTGAACCTGGTTCAAAACCATTGGCTACAAATATTGTACTTGAAACCACTAAAAAGCCACCTATCCATGGGATGGTGTCCATAGATGATTCTGGATTAAAAGAAACGGGAAAACTTCAGTGGACTGCGGCCATTGGTATTGATCGTGTTTTTAATGCCAATGATTCTTTAAATTTAAGTATAAATCGAGACGCAGCTCAAGACGGTGAACATAAAGGCACTAGAAATCATAGTATTTCGTATTCTATACCTAGAGGAAAGGATACCTTTAGTATCTCTTATAGTGATATGAAATATCACCAAACGATAAATTCTATGGCTACACCATTTATTAGTTCTAGCCATGCTAAGACTGTTAGAGGTTCATGGAATCATGTATTCCATCGAGATCGAACGACTAAACGTAGTTGGGACATTATTATTAGCAAGCGTAATGCAAAAAATTATATCAATGATGTGGAGGTTGCTGTACAACGCGCAAATACAGCATTTGTAGAATTCGGTATATCAGAACGAAGATATATTAAGCAAAATACGTTATATTCTAGGGCAGCTATTAAACAAGGTGTTGGCTGGTTTGGTTCACAACCTGAATATGGTAATGGAGCACCAAGTACTCGATTTACACAACTTTTAGTAGATGTGGATTATCAAATGCCTCGTACATGGGGGCATAGACCAGCAAGCATTACTACATCATTCCATGGACAATGGACATTAGGGGATAAACGTTTATTCTCTAGAGATATGATTAGCCTTGGTAATCGATATACAGTACAAGGGTTTGATGGTGAGAATACATTAATGGCTGAAAGCGGTTGGTATATGCGTAATGAAGTTGCTAGCTATATTCCTAAATGGAAATCAAGTATTTATGCTAACGTAGATTTTGGCGCTGTATATGGTCCGAGCACAGATGTATTAACAGGTAAATTTATCGCTGGTACTAGTTTAGGGATGAAAGGGCAGTTTAAATCTGGATTGTTTTACGATGTGTTTGTCGGTGCCCCTTTATATAAACCAAATGGTTATAGAACAGACTCTGTAACTACAGGTTTCCAAGCTGGTATACGATTCTAAATAGTTTGAGTATATGTATTAATAGAGAGAGTAATTATGAAACAAAAACGATTACAATATAAAATTGCCGTATGGCTTACTATGGGTTTAATGATTGTAGACCCATTAGTAGTTCCATTTGCCTATGCTGCAAATCCTATTGAGGTTGACAAAAATGCACCACATGAAAGACAAGCTACGGTTGGTCAAGCTGGTAATGGTATTACATTAGTAAATGTTGCAGGCCCTAGTGCTGGTGGAGTATCTAGAAATGATTACACTAACTTTAATGTACCGCAAAATGGTGTAATACTAAATAACTCCAACCAAATGGCTAATACAAAATTAGGTGGCTATGTACCTGGTAATCCTAATATGATGCGCGGTTAAGCCAATGTTATAGTTAACGAGGTTACATCACATAATCCAACTGAGATGAAAGGGTTTATTGAGGTAGCAGGTCGTAAAGCTTCAGTGGTTGTAGCCAATCCAAATGGTATTACTGTAGATGGCGGTGGCTTTATCAATACAGATCGGGCAGTATTAACTACAGGTAAAACAGAATATGATTCAAAGGGAAATTTAAACTCCTATCGTGTAGAGCAAGGGCGTATTTCTATTAACGGTAATGGTCTTAATGCTAAAGATGCTAATTCTCTACAAATTTTAACAGAAGCAACCAATGTAAATGCTGGAGTATGGGCTAATACAATTGAAACTCGTACTGGCAAGAATACAATAGATGCTAATACATTAGACACTCAAAAAATCGGGGATTCTAGCAATATTGGATTAGATGTTTCTGCTATTGGTGGTATGTATGCAAATTCTATTACCATGAAAGGTACCAATACTGGTCTTGGTGTAAATGTTAAAGGTGTAGTCAGCTCTACACAAGCATCTAGTATTACTAGTGATGGCAAAATCATAGTTGATGGTGGTGTTACAAGTAATGGCAACACTACTTTATCAGGTCAAAGTATTGCCATTCACAATAATGGTGTGGTTCAAGGTGATGTATCTACGACGGTAAATAGCAAAGAAGCAGTAAATAATAGTGGTCTTATTAACTCAGGAAAAACTACGGACATAAAAGCTAAATCCGTAGATAACAATGAAGGTGGACGTATTTACGGTGATACTGTAGCTATTGATGCCAATACAGTTATAAACCATACAAATTCTGAAATAGAACAACGCTACCATAAGGCTGGTAAGGCTTTAGAAAAGGCTAAAAATGATCTAGATGCTGAATGGAACGCTGATATCACAAAATATAAAACTAAAACAGAGTTAGAAGCACATCGTCAACGCATTAAAGAGTTAACGAATGCTTATGATGAGGCACAAGAGAATGTTACTACTATAAAAAAAGAATTAGATACGCATAAGTCTGGTGTCATTGCAGGCCGTAATCACGTTGATATAACTTCAGATACCATAAATAATACGGGTAAGGGATTCATCTATAGTGGTGGCACTATGGACCTAACAGCTAAAGAAGGTATAAGTAATACGGGAGCAACTATTAAAGCCGTTAAGGATATTGAACTAGATACACCTGTAGTAAATAATAAAAATGTTGCATTAGGTGTTAAGCGTGTTTCAGATGGTATTACTAAAAATCCTGATAAATTAAAAGTTACTCATCCACATCATAAATTAGAAGGCCAAGTCTTTGATAAGTCTGAATTCCCTTATGCTGATTATAAAAGTGGCTATGGTACACCTCATGTAAAACCTGTTAAGACTGCTGAAGATGAAGCTTATAATAAAGAAATGGATAAGCGTGAAAACCGTGTTAATGAATTTACTATTATCCGTACCGAAACAGAGCATACTCATAAAGAGGTTACAAATGATGATCCAGGTGTTATTAGTAGTGGCGGTGATGTTGTAACAACAGGCATTCTCCATAATGATAATAGTAAAGTGATTTCTGGGGGCACTGTTCATGCTAAAGGGTCCATACAAAATATATCAGACTCAATAAGTGATAAGACATTCATAACGGGTACTACACAAGAAAGTTATACAACAAAAGTTGATAAAAGCCATCACATAGGGCGTAAAAAGAAACGTAGAAAGTGGAGACCTGAAGTCTATATGACTCCAACTATTACAGAATCAAATGTAAAGCCAATTGGTACAGTTCAAGAGCATGCTGAAGATACATTTTCTAAAGCTACTATTGCAAAGGTTAATGATAGTTTGGATCCCTATGGTTTAGGTGGTGGCAAAGGTAAAGAAAGTCATACTATAGATGGTTTATCTTTACCAACAGAGGCACTATATCAAATTCATCCAGATATTACAGCTAATGCTCTGATAGAAACTGATTCTGCTTTTACAAATCGTAAGAATTTTTTATCTTCTCAATATATGATTGATGCCTTAGCGAATGATCCGGAAAGACGATTAAAACGTTTAGGTGATGGATTCTATGAGCAACAACTTATTAATGATCAAATAGTATCCGCTACAGGCAAACAATATTTAGAAGGTTATACAGATAATGAGGCTGAATATAAAGCGTTGTTAGAGGCCGGTATAGCCTTTGGTAAAGCTTTTAAATTAGCTCCAGGAATTGCTTTATCTAAAGAACAAATGGAAAGTATAACGACTGATATGGTGTGGTTAGAAACTAAAACAGTTGTAGTAGAAGGAAAAGCTCAACAAGTTCTATATCCTAAAGTATATTTAGCGAAACAACCTGCAAAATCTGTTGATGCAATGGGTGGAATCATAAGTGGTAAAGCTATTGTTAGCAATACTAATGCAGACATTCTAAATCAAGGCATTATGACTGCGGATACAATTGTATTAGGTGCTCATGATGTACAAAATACAGGCCGTATCGATGGACGTAAAGTGAATATTAAAGCAACACAAGATTTAACAAATACAGGTAATATTCATGGTGATAAACAGGTTACTATTAATGCTGGTCGTGATATTAATGTAGGTGCTCATGTAGATAGATTAGAACATCACGATATTATTAGTCGTCAAGGAACTATTGGTGTAGCAAAAGATGGTGATTTAGTTTTATCTGCGAAACGAGATGTTAACCTTAAAGGTGCTATTGTTCATACTGGAGATAATTCTAAAGCAACGATTGAGGCTGGGCAGAATATTAACTTAACAACAGAAGCATTATCCTCCAAAAAGGATATGACTGTTAATAGTGATAACTATAATCGTACCGATCGCCGTACAGAATTAGGTACAGCTATTTTAAGTGATAGTCATGTTAATTTACGTGCAGGAAATGATGTAAATATCCGTAATGGTATTGTTAATAGTGAACATGGTGTCACATCTGTTGAAGCCGGAAATGACGTTAATATTACTAATGGAAAAAGTTATAGCCGTGATGAATATGGTCTAAAATACAAAGAAAAGAGTTTACTATCTCGTACAACTAATATCATACGTACAGATCATGAGCATACAGGTGTTTTATCTTCAACAATTGGTGGGGATACGATTAATGTGAAAGCTAATCGTAACGTTTCGGTAACAGGTTCTAATATTTTAGGAACAAAAGATGTGTCCGTATCTGCGGGTAATGATATACTTACAGATTCAGGCGAAGAAACTCAACGTGATGATGTATATCAATATAGTAAAAAATCTGGCTTAATGGGTGCTGGTATAGGATTTACTATTGGTAGTAAAAAAGTGACTGATACAACAGATGGCAGATATAAAACTCAAGTTGCAAGTAACATTTCTTCCTCAGATGGAGAGATTAATGTTAAGGCTGGTAATGCAATTCATAGTACCACGACAAACTATTTTAGTAATCAACCTGCAGACCTTTCTGCTCAAAATGTGATTGTTGATGGAAAGCATAATACAGCACATGTTGTTCAAAGTCACGAAGAGAAGCGTTCTGGTCTTACTGTAAGTGTTGGCGGTCAAATTGTTAATGAATTAAATAATGTTCAGCAACTGGGTAAACGTGCTAACTCTAGAAAAAATAGCAACTTATCTACATTAGAGTATCTTGAAGCTGCCAATACTTTAAAACACGCTTATAATGATGGGGCTACTTATAATAATGCTAAGATAGAAAAACTTGTAGAAAAAGAAAAAGCTATACTGGCTAAGGCGGATGAACTCAATACAGCATATCAGGCAGAACATCCTGAAGAGAAAAATGCTATGCATCCAGATGTTAAAACTGCGATCAATAATATAAATAATAGGGCTAAAAAAGATCGTTTACTCAATATACATGTTGGTGTTGGTTCGAGCAAATTTAAACAGGTTAGTGAACTTAATCAAGAGAGTTATATAGGTAGTACTATAGGTAGCAAAAATAAGGTAAGTATTACTGCAGATAGTGATAATAGTGATAAAGGCAATATTCATATTACAGGTAGTGTAATAGAGGCTCCAGAGGTTAATTTAAATGCAACAAATAACCTAAGTTTAGATGCAGGAACAAACTCTTCGGTACAACGTGATACATATACAAGTTCAGGATGGTCTGTTGGTGCTACAGTTAGTCCTCATGGTAATGGTGTTATTGGTTTAGAGGCTAATGTGTATAAAGGTAAAGAAAATGCATTAGAGACAACTAAGACACATACTGGAACCATTATTCGTGGTAAACAAGTCAATACTGTCTCTGGAAATGATACAGAAATTATAGGTTCAAAGGTCATCGGTGACAGTGTGACTACAAAAGTTGGACATGATTTAAAAATTGAAAGTTTACAAGATACGAATGACTACCATAAGATAAGTAAAAATAAAGGTATATCTGTATCATATGGAATGAGTGGCTCTGCGAGAGTTGGATTTGATAATTCGAGAGGCACTACAGACAGTCACTATGCAAGTGTTACAAATCAGGCTGGTATATACGCAGGTGATAGTGGATATAATGTACAGGTAAATAATGCAACTACACTTACAGGTGGTATAATCAAAGGTAGTACTGATAAATCCAAGAATAAATTATCTTCTAAATCTTTAAAAATGAACGATATTCAAAATGAAGCATCCTATTCAGCAAAGACCTCTGGATATAGTTTGTCTACGACTAAACAATCTAAAAATAATCCGATAGGTATTACTGGGAGCCCTAAAATGGGGATTCCTGTGAAAGGTAATTCTAAATCAACTACTCATTCTGCTATCAGTGAAGGTATCATTGAAATTGCAGAGAAAGAATCTTTAGAAAAGATTAATCATGATACAGAACAAGCACTTAATAAATTAGCTCCAATTTTTGACAAGAAAACAGTAGAAGAAAAACAAATTCTTTTATCTAAAATTTCTGATCATGGATATAAATTAATTGGTGATATTGCGCTTCATGAGCAAAATGTACTAATTAAGAAAATTGAACATGCTGAAGAAATAGGTGATAAAGAAGAAGTAGCAAAACTACGTAAGAAGGCTCAGATGTGGGGTGAGGGTGGTATGTATAAAGTAGCCTTACATGGAGCATTTGGAGCTGTTATTTCAGATTTATCCGGTTATAATGGATTAAAAGGATTTAAAACGAGTGCGATTAATGAAGCTAGTCAACCCATTTTAGAAAAAGTTGGGAATCCTGATCTTCAAAAAATTATTAGTATAGTTATTGCTAAAAGTATTAATAGTGAAAATATATCTCCAGCTTTAGTAAATTCAGCAATTGAGAATAATTGGCTTACACATCATGATCAAATGAGTTTAAAAAATGATTATAAAAATTATAAAGATGGAGTAATTAGTCTGGATGAATGGGTTAGAAAACTAGCTTATTATGATACTTTAATGTGGTATGAATACAATCATTTAAACATATATAATACAAATAACGAGATTTCTAAGGAGCTATATGGTTATCTAAGTTCTGATATAATTGGATCAGGTTCATTTTCGGATGTTATGAACAATTTAGTATATAAATATGTTACATTAAATGGATTGGAAGATTCATTTTACATTTATAAGCAAGAAGCAAGTGAGAAAATAATACGATCTCGTGAATCTAATAATAAATACAAACTTAATGCTCCAAATATTTGGAATCCTGGCTCAAATTCTAATTGGGGAGAATCTTTAAATTCTGTTCAAACCACTAATAACAATGACAGTTACATAATGCCATACCAAAATGGTATCCAAAATCCTGATAAACGTAGTAACTTTAGGCTGGTTGGTGACGATACATCTAATATCACTGGTTTTCATGCTAAAGGTGATAAGGGACACTTAACCTTTACTAATGGTATAAATGCCGGAGCTAATGGTGAAATAAGTATTTTTAGGGTACATCATGAGGTTGAAAAAAATGCTGCTAAAATTGAATTAAATGGTGACATATTCTATTTGGCTGGTGATGTAGATGGAAAACTTGGTCAAGGTAATATATATGTCAAAGCAGGTGCTTTGGCCGCACTAGCTCATGGTAATGCAAGTTATTCATTAGATTTTGGTAATTTTCTTATTGTTGCTGAAGGAAATGTATATGGCGGTGGACTTGGTGCATCCTTTGAGGGAGGTATTGACAGAGAAAAAGGAAAAGGTAAAATTAAATTTGATATAGTAGATGGTGTTGGTGCTGGTGGGAGCATTACTGTACAATTTAAAAATTAAAAGGAGATAATAGTATGAAACGATTTTTTTTCTATGCATTTGCATTGTTTGTATTAATTTCTATAATTTATTCAATTGTTTATGATTTTATGATTGGTGCTGAAATTCATTATGATTTTTATGGTGCGTTTTTTATTTGTTGGTTAGTTTTCTTTGGTATCTTAAAGCTAGTATTAAGAGTATAAATCTATTAGAGTTATATTAAATATAGTTTTTATAAGTAATATAGAGATTACAATTCACGTAATTTAATTGACAAGTAAAGGGAATAACATAATGCGACGATTAATAGTATATGGATTTGCAGTATTAGCTATACTTAATATCTTATATGGAATAGTAGATGATATTTTAACAGGTAGTCCGATCCATTATGATTTTTACTTAACTTCTTTTGTTTGTTTCTCAATATTTTTTATTGTGCTGAAACTAGCTTTACGCGTATAAAATAATAGTTTGACATTCTTCCCTCTATATTGCTACAATATTGTGTATAATATATGCGATGAAGCAGAGTAGTAAACCTCTC
>ERZ827363.3378-NODE-3378-length-12186-cov-2.945182_pt1 | contig 12186 bp, 13 predicted proteins | sample MGYA00519776_ERZ827363 | MGnify/ENA primary metagenome ERZ827363 (study PRJEB31778, sample SAMEA3449288) | human gut metagenome | biome: human gut; feature: human-associated habitat; material: faeces | place: United Kingdom | collected 2010/2012 ...
ACAGTTTGACGCTGGTTCCCGCTGTTCCGGCAACCTGCGTCTCCGCCGGAAATATTGCCTATTACCGCTGCGCGGAGTGCAGACAGATGTTCAGGGACGACGGAGGTGCTGAGCCAGTGACAGAGGCTGAGGTCAAGCTTTCCCCGTTGGGGCATACCCCATCAGGCGATTGGAGCCACGACGAGAGCAGCCACTGGCATGAGTGCCAGAACAACTGCGGAGAAAAGCTCGACCTTGCGGCCCACGTTTATAGCGACGAAAATGACAGGGACTGCAACACCTGCGGCTATATCCGCGTCATAACACCGTCCCACACCCACAGTTTGACGCTGGTTCCCGCTGTTCCGGCAACCTGCGTCTCCGCCGGAAATATCGAACATTATCGTTGTACTGTCTGCGGCAACCTGTTCGGCGACAGCAGCGGAACGCGGGAACTTACGGCAGCGGATGTCACGACTGCCAAGCTTCCTCATACGCCGGAGACCATCCCCGCCGTTCCGGCGACCTGCGAGCAGAGTGGCATGACGGAGGGCAGCAAGTGCTCCGTGTGTCAGGAAGTGATCACGGCACAGACGACGATCCCTGCGCTGAACCACGACTGGCAGGAGGCGACCTGCGAAACGCCCAAGACCTGTACACGCTGTCATGTTACCCAGGGGAAAGCCCTTGGCCACGACTGGGGCCGCTACATCGTCACCACACCCGCCACGGAAACCAGTGAGGGCGAGGAGACGCGCACCTGTCGGCGAAACGACGCCCACAAACAAACCCGTACCATTCCAAAGCTGCCCGCCAGCACCTACGGCGTCAGCGGCGAGGTGCATGAGAGCGATGACAAGCCTGCCGTGGGCGTGAAGGTGACGCTGGTGCTGGGCGACCGGCTGATCGACTCGACAAAGACAGACGACAAGGGCAAATACAGCTTTGGAAACGTGGCTCCCGGCGTGTATAACCTTGTGGCTGAAAGGGGCGGCATCATCATGACGATCAAGGTTGAGGTCGTAAGCAAGGATGTTGCGGTCAGCACGATCATCATGCCCCAGGGAAAGACCAATTCCGTGGTAGAGGTCAAGTCCGACAAGCTGGAGGAAACCGTCGAGGCGGTGGTCGGCAATCTTGAAACGGTGTTTAAGACGACTGGTGATGACAAGCCCTTTACCGACAAGGATCAAAACGTCGTAAATAGCGGCGGCAGCGTGGAGATCAAGCTGACCGTGACGAAAACGGACACGGGTGCTACCTCTGAGAAGATCAAGAAGCAGCTTTCTGACAAAACAAATGTCGGCCTGCGGCTGGAACTTGACGTCCATAAGACGGTGACGCCCAATGGCGGAAATTCAACGGTCACACGGATCGAAAATACGGATGTTCTGCTGGAGACCATCATCCGGCTCCCCGCCGCCCTTCAGGGGAAGGACAGCTATACGGTGTACCGTCTGCACGGAGCGGCCGTCCAGGAACTGACCGCCAAGAGAAACACGGACGGCGAGTATATTGAGGTCAGCCCCGACAGGACAGCCATCACCATCCACGCAAAGCTGTACTCCGAATATGTGATCGCCTATCAGGAGCGCGGCGAAACCGGTGGAAACGGTGGCGGAAACGGCGGTAATACCGGCGGAAACGGCGGCAATGACAATGGAGGCGGTCACGATGACAACGATGACGGCTATACCCCGCCCAGTGTTCCGGCGCCGCCGGAGACGAATATTGGCTATCGCGCTTGCCGCAGGGACGACTCCTGCCCCATCTGGCCCTTTGCGGACGCCGCGCCTACGGCGTGGTATCACGACGGTGTGCATTACTGCCTTGAGAACGGCCTGATGCGGGGCGTTTCCGGCGGGAAATTCCTGCCGGACGGCATCACCACCCGTGCCCAGCTCGTCACGATTTTGTGGCGGCTGGAGGGCGGCCCCGAAACGAACGGCGCGGTGCGCTTCGGCGATGTGGCCGGCGGCGCGTGGTATACCCAGGCCGTCCGTTGGGCGGCGGGCTGCGGTGTGGTCAAGGGGTACGATAACGGGTGCTTCGGCCCCGATGATGCCGTGACCCGCGAGCAGATGGCGGCGATCCTGTACCGTTACGCGCAGCACAAGGGCTATGATGTGAGCGCCGGAAAGGACACGAATATTCTGAGCTTCAACGATGCCTTCGCCGTCAGCGAGTACGCCATCCCCGCCATGCAGTGGGCCTGCGGCTCCGGCATGGTGCGCGGCATCGCGCAGAAGGGCGGAATGCTCCTTGCCCCAATGGATACCACCACCCGGGCGCAGACGGCCACGCTGCTCATGCGCTTTCAGAGCGCCTTTGCCAAGGAGCCTTGACCCACTTTTGACCCAGAACGCGAAAAAAGCGGGCAGGGCTGGACGGTAACAACGGAAGATCCGCCGAGCGAATGGCGGTAAAAGCACAAATCGGAGCCGAAACGACTCCGATTTTGCTTTGAGACAACCTGCGATCCTGCTGGCGCTGGAGCACGGGGAACCGCTGGATGAAGTGGTCTACTGTGAAGTGATGTTCGATAAAAGGACCTCCGGCGAGGTGCCGGAGCATCGGGCATTCATCTATGAGACTGCGATCCCCAGACTGGAACAGTTGGGGGTCCCTGTCCGTGTGCTACGTTCGGATAAGACCTATCTGGACCTGTTTGCCGGAACAGTTACCCGCGGTCCGAAAAAAGGCCTTCGGCGCGGATTCCCTCTGTGCGGGCATTGCTACGTTCAGCGGGACTGTAAGCTCCGTCCCATCCGCCGGTATAATAGGACTCTGACGCCGGATACTGTGCAGTATGTGGGCATCGCCTACGATGAGCAAAAACGGCTGTCACGCTTGAAGAATCAGCAGGTGTCCTTGCTGGCAAAATACAAATTTACAGAGGAAGATGCAAAGCAGCTCTGCCAAACGGCAGGGCTGCTTTCACCTGTCTATGCGTTTACAAACCGTGGCGGCTGCTGGTTCTGCCCGAATGCCAAGCGGAAGGAACTGCGGCACCTTTATGACAACCATCCGGAACTGTGGGCGAAAATGCTGGAGCTGCAGGCCATGCCGGGAAAGGTGTCCGAGAAATTCAACCGCACGGATCGCTTTTCCGACATCGATGCGGCATTCCGAAAAGAAGATGCCCTGTGCCAAAAAGCGGCATAAAAAGAAAAGGAGATGAGAACCATCAGCAATCAAAAATATGAGATCACAGACATGGCCCACGAGGAATATCCGTTCCTGCACCGCATCCGTGCGCTGCGGGATATCTGCGGCGAGATCCGCGCAGGCGACATAGGCGGTTTCGTGGAAAGCGAGAGCAATCTGTCCGCGGAGCCGGGAGACTACGCATGGATCTTCGATGACGCCATTGCAGCGGGTGACGCCTATGTGGATCGGGATGCCTGTCTGCGGGGCGATGCCATTGCCTGTGACAGAGCCTATATTTCCAAAGGCAGCGTGATGAGCGGTCACAGCCGCGCCGAGGACAACGCCTATCTCCGCGGAGCCTCCATGACCGGAAAAGCGCTGGCTTCCGGAAACGCGCAGATCATTCACGATCCCCATACGATGGGGACTCCCATCCTGTCCGGCAACTGCAAGGTGTATGGCACGATACAGGGTGATGTCCGCGTCACCGGCTCCGCCGTGATCCTACCCTGCGAGGAAGTCCGCAACGATACAAGGGATACCTTTGTCCTGAGCGGCAAGAGCCGCAGCGTGATCCGCGGTATCGGGCGTGAGACCTTGAAACCTCTGCAAAAAGAAGTAAGTCACATGAAAACAAAAACGCTAAAGAAACGAGGTGTGGAGCGATGACCGTATATGAGCAGGAATTGCGAAAGCTGTTTGAACATAGCAATCTCGTGGATCGGCCTCAATTTTCCGGGCGTGTGTGCGTGGGAGATCTCGGAAAGGACCTGCGTGTGCGGGCGGAGTTTCTCTCTACCCATATCTCCAGCCAATATGACGCCATCCGCCTCACGGTGCTCAACCGCACGGAGGGTGTGGTGGACCGGACGCTGCTGCGCTTTCAGGATGTCTGGGGCAAAAAGCAGGTGCCGAACAACCCGAACTTCCGCAGCGGCGTCATTCCCCACCTGTGGGATGACTACGGAAAAGTGGAGTGGTACGCCTATCACCCCACTGCCGCGGACTATGCCGCTCTGCGGGATGCCGTCGGTCAGTATCTGTCCGCATTCCGGGAGCGCACGTCGGAGCTGGAACGGAGCGGCCCCAAGCTGGTCTATATCTGTGCTCCGCTGCGGGACGATGTGACAAACAATGTAGAGTTTGCGCGGCAGAAAGCGCAGGAGGTGTTTGCGGAGGGGAATATCCCCATCTGTCCGCATCTGCTGTTCCCGCCTGTCGCAGATCCCACCAATCCCGCCCAGGACGAGAAAGCCAGGGCGATGGGACTGCGCCTGCTGGAATCCTGCCAGCAGATGAATGTGTACGGTCCGGTCTGGACGGATGGGATGTGGCAGGAGATCTATAAAGCCGGTGAGCTGGGCATCCCCGTGATGACGGATCAGACAACCATTGGCCGGACGCCGCCTGCACGGCATCCCAAAAGAAAGGAGAGATAAATGCCAATTGAGAGGATCACCGCGGACGATCTGCGGGATATGGAGCATCAGGAGGGACTGGTGCTGCAGGGCTGTGGCGGCGCGGCGCAGGAGTGGCTGGATGGCATCAACGACCTGCTGACGCAGGACGGCATCCTGCAGAATGGCAGCCGCTTTGAAACGGTCAAGGTTTTTCAGCACGATGGACTCACTAATCTGCTGTTCCCCTTCGAGGACATTCAGGTGGACATGGGGAAACTGGCGATGTGGCGTTTGCAGACCCACGGCGCATTCGGCGGCACATGGCTGTCCGACTATGTTCCCAACAGGCTGGGCGGATTTCGCTCCGCCCGGCAGGAGAACCCCCGCCCTCTCTGCCCTCTGCTGGGGCAGGACGGCAATATCTTCCATCTGGTGGGTATTGCCGCCAGAGTTCTTCGGCAGAATGGCATGGCGGCAGAAGCGAAGGAAATGCAGACCCGCATCATGGGCGGAGCGTGCCACAGCTACGAGGAAGCACTGGGAATCATCAGCGAATATGTGGAAACGGAGCTGTCTCCGCCCCGCGAAAATCGAACGAAAAAGAAGGAGAAGCATGAGCATGAGCGATAATCAGAAATGGAGCATCCTCCAAGGTGACGCGCTGAAGGTGCTGGGGACCTTTGATCCCAACACCTTTGACGCGGTCATCACCGATCCGCCCTATGCGTCCGGTGGACGCACCCAGGCGGAGAAAAACAAATCCACCGCCCGGAAGTATTCCAGTATGGGCGAGAATGCGCCGCCCCCTTTCGATGGGGACGCCAAGGACCAGCGCTCCTGGACCCGCTGGGCGGCAGAGTGGCTGTATGAGGCAAGAAAGGTATGCAAGAGCGGCGCGCCGGTTTGTATGTTTATTGACTGGCGGCAGCTCCCGGCAGCCACCGACGCCCTGCAGTGGGCTGGCTGGATCTGGCGGGGCACCGCTGTCTGGGATAAGGGCAACAGCCGCCCGCAGAAGGGGCGCTTCCGCCAGCAGGCGGAGTACATCGTCTGGGGATCCAACGGGGACATGCCCATCAGCCGGCCTGTGCCCTGCCTGCCCGGCGTGTTCAAGTACGGCAACCCCCAGAACCGCATCCACCTGACGGAAAAGCCCCTGCAACTTATGCGGGACATCGTGAAGATCACCGAGCCGGGCGGACGGATCCTGGACCCCTTTGCCGGCAGCGGCACCACGGTGCTGGCCGCTGTGCTGGAGGGCTACTCCGCCACCGGCATCGAAGTCACGGACGCCTATGCCGCACTGGCCAGAGGCCGGATCCGCCAGGCGCTGGAGGACGTCCAATGACACGCCCTTGCTTTTCAACCGTGGACGGCAAGGACGTCCAATGACACGCCCTGCCATTGAAGGGAGGTCTGCACCATAGCAAAAGAGCAGCAAGCACGATTTTTCAGAAAGGCGGCTTCTGTTGCTGATTTGCAAAACGACACCCCGATCATCAAGACCGCGCCTTTTACGGTGGTGCGGGAGATCATCCTGCCGGAATCCAAATACCGCCGCTTTCAAGCGGACCTGCTGGCCGAGGCCCCTTTCATCGCCGCAAGGACCCAGCTCACCGGGTACAGCGAGAAGTTCGGCCGCTTCCGCTGCCTGCTGGTCACCGCCCGCAGGCGGCAGGACGGCATCCTCGTTGACAGCGAAGGTTACACCTACGCCCGCTATGCGGCGTATGTGCGGGACAAGCGCGAACTGGATCTGGCCGGCGTCCCGCGGGATAACCTGGACTTCAAGGCCCATGAGCGGTGAGCATTTTTCTTTTCCGCAGGAGAGGGAATTGAAATCCACCTACCGCTTGAAAATGGCCGCGCCCTGCGCGGCGAGGCCACCGCCGCCTTCGGCGGCGATGGCGCAAGCATAGCATTTGTATGACAAATGCGCTTGCAGGGGGAATCCCCCTGGCCCCAATGCCGCCTGCCGGCGGAAAAAGGAGGTGACGTGTGCAGGAAAAAAGCAAATTTCTCTCCGTGCGGCTGACCGCGGAGGAACGGGAACACCTGGACCGGCTGGCCAGAGAGTCCGGCCTGTCCCTGAGTAACGTCATCCGCTCCTGTATCAACCGCACGGAGATCCGCCAGCGCCAGCCGGCGGAAATCAACGACTTATATCGGGAGATCAACCGGATCGGCGTGAATATCAATCAAATCGCCCGGAGCGTCAACGCCGGCATTGCCACCCGACAAGACGCAAAGGAGGCGCTGTTCCTGCTGCGGCAGGTGTACCTGCTCATGGAAAAGGTCGCGGATCTGTAATGGCGGTTACGAAGATCCTAGCCCGCAAGGGGCGGCTGGATGTTGGAGTCCGCTATGTCCTCAATGGGGATAAAACAGAGGAACAGGTCCTGACCGCCAGCCAAGGCTGTTCTACGGAGCACGCCGTCAGCCGTATGATGAAAACCAAGCGGCACTATCGTCAGATGGACGGCGTCCAGTATTATCACCTCATCCAATCCTTCAAGCCCGGCGAGGTCACCCCGGAACTGGCGCTGGAGATCGCCAGGGAGTTCGCCGCAGAGCATCTCTCCGGCTACCAGGCGGTCATCGGCGTCCATGTGGACAAGGAGCATATCCATGCCCATACCATCTTCAATTCCGTAAATGCGGATACCGGCGAGAAGTACCACAGCAATGCCCGCAGTTACTACAGCCATCTCAGACCGGCTGTGCCGGGAACACGGCTTGTCCGTTATCATGGAGGGCAAGGGAGAAAAGGCGGTCAGTTACATCGAGTGGCTGCGGCAGAGCAGGGGCCAGCCCACCTTCCGCTCCATGCTGGAGGCAGATCTGCGGGAGACTATCCAGGATGCCAACGACATCGGTCACTTCTTCCTCATCATGGAGCACAAGGGATATGAGATCAAGCATGGCGCCCGTTTCCGTCTGCGGGGCCAAGAGCGGTTCATGGTGCCGGGCCGGAAGAATCCGCTGTTCACCGAGGACGGCATCCGCGCCGCCATCGATGGGAACTTGGACGAGATTGCCGCTGGCAATCGTCCGGCGATTATCTACCGGCCCCGGTATGAGCCGTACCGCAGGCGCCAGCCCCAGAAGTATACCGGATTTATGGCCCTGTACGTCCACTACCTCTATCTGCTGGGCAAGGCCGGGCAGCGGCAGTATCCGCCGAAGATGACGCCCCATCTCAGACGGGAGATCATGAAGTTCGAGAGTTACAAGGAGCAGTTCGCCTTCCTGCGGGCGCATGGTATTACTACGGCGGAGGATTTGAGTGCCGTCCGCGCCCGCGCAGAGGAAACGCTGGCCAGCCTGATGAAACAGCGCACCATCCTCAACGTGCGGAAGAAGAAACGGCGGGCGCTCTACGACGCCCTCTCCGACGCGGAGGCCCTCGCCCCGGCAAGGGATTGCTATGAGTCCGGCATGCCCGGTATGGAGGAACAGTTCGCCAAGTACATGGACGCCGTCTCCACTCTGGAGCAGTGCGGGATCCCCAGGGAGCAACTCATGGCGGAAAAGGCTGAACTATACCGACAGTTGGCGGACGTCAACCGGGAGATCCGGCAGGCGCGGAAGGAGATTGCTATGTGCGAAACCATTGAGAAAAACCGGCCCCAGATGGAACATGATATTCAGGTGGCCGAGAGGCGGGGGCGTCAACAGGAGATGGAACTTCCGTCCCGGTAGTTCGTTTCCAAACCCGACAGCGAACCCAGCGCAGCGGATTGCTGTCGGAGGGGCGGAGCAGCGGAATGAGCGCACCCCGGCGCCTGCGCTGGGGCAAGGGATATGGAGCTTGCGACGACGAAAGGAGGTGGAACGAGATGAATATCGGAGGCGGTGAGGCTGCGGACCAGCTGGTCCGTATGCTGCTCTCCGGCGGAGAGGTGGCTGTCCGGCTGGGCGGTTCGGCAGCCAAGAACCTGCTGGCTATGTCACTGGCCTTAGCGAAAAACCACAAGAAGATCAGCGGCAAGATCCGCATGGGCAAAATGCTGCAGCAGACACGGGATCTGCGGGTGTTTCCCATGACGCAGGAGGAATACCGGGATTTCAGGTATAAGGCGCGGGGTCCAAAACTGCTCTATGCAGCCATCCAAAACTCCAGGGACACCAATGATCTGAACAGCATGGTAGACGTTATCATGCCATCGTCTGAGGTGGAACGGGCCAATTTGGTGTTCCAGAAGATGATGTACCAGCAGCCGGAGTCCCCTCAGAAGGTTCAGCCGGAACGGGAGCGGCAGCCGGAGAAGGAACCTGGAACGCCAAAAAAAGATTCCCGGTCGGGACGCGGCTTGCGCGATACAGACATCAGCTCGCCTACGCACGCCAGGAGCGCGGCGAGGATGACGAGTGAGGATCGGCCCTCCGTTGAGGGTCGCCTGCAGGACTATCGCACACAGTTGGAGGAACTGCGGCGGCGCGCCCCGGCCAGGCAGAAAACCAAGACGCGTACCAAGACCAGATAATTGGGTGCTGTTCGGGGAAAGTGCTGGATATTCTGGGCCGGTTCAGGTATGGTTGCGTTACTGAAAAAGTGAAGGAGGCCAGATACCATGAAAGTCGTTTACTACTACAGAGGACGCACCGGCAGCGCAGGATTCCTGCTCCCGGAGGATATGGCACTGCTGAAAAGGCTGTTTGCGCACGGGAGCCTGCCGCCCAAAGCGCAGCTGCGAGGGAAACGCTGCTGGCTGTATCTCCGGGTGAACACGAACAATCCGGCAGCAGACGAGATCGGTATCAGCGGACAGGACACTTACCTGCGCCAATTTGCGGAAGAAAACAGCCTGCAGATCGTCGGCGTATACAAAGATTATATGTGCGGATGGGACCTCCGGAGGCCCAGCCTCCGGTTCCTGGCGCGGGAGGCTGCCGAAAAGAAAATGGATTACATCCTGTCCTGTAAACAGGATCGGATCTACCGGGGCCACGACCTGCGGGGCCTCCTGCAGTATGAGGATCACATGCACGCCCTCGGTGTGGACATCCTGTATCCCTTCGAACAGGACTAAGCAAACAGGCATACATCCAATCAGCCTATGGGGCGTACCAATGCGGTGCGCCCCTGTTTTTCAGTTGGAGGTGAATGCCGCTGAATAAACCGGGCAGATCGGGAGGGATCCTCCCGTATCTGTTTCTCTACATCCCCGTGGTCTGGGCCGCTCTCCTGATTGCCCAGTCCCTCGGGAACGGCCTGCCGGAGCTGCTGACGAACCTGACCGCGGCCCTGCAGACTCCTTTGAAGATCCGCTGGACGGAACACAGCCTGATGAGCATCCTCGCCTGCACCGGCGCGTACATCATAGGCATCTGCCTGTATTGCACCACACAGGGCCGCACCCGTGACGGCGAGGAACACGGCTCGGCACAGTGGGCGTCTCCCAAACAGGTTAACGCTATGTTCTGTCAAAAGCAGAATAAGCCCCTGACACAAAATGTCCGTTTGGGGCTGGATACCCACAAGCACCGCAGGTCCCTCAACGTACTGGTCATCGGCGGCAGCGGCGCGGCCAAGACCCGCAGCTATGTCCTGCCTAACATTTTGGAGGCCAACACCAACTATGTGATCACCGATCCCAAAATGGAGGTGCTGACTGCCACCGGCGGCTACCTCAAAAGCCAGGGCTACGATGTGCGGGTGCTGAACCTTGTCAATCTGGAGCAGTCGGACGGATACAACCCCTTCCGCTATATCCGGGACGAGAAGGATGCCCTGCGGCTTGTCAATAACCTCATTCAAGCCACAACACCCAAGAACAGCCATGAGTCGGATCCGTTTTGGACCAAGGCCGAAACGGCGCTGCTGCAGGCCATCATCCTCATGCTGTTTCAGGAGGCGCCGGAGTCCGAGCAGAACTTTTCCATGGTCATGCGGGTGCTGGAATACGCGGAGGTAAAAGAGGACGACGAGGACCACGTCTCGCCGCTGGATCTGCTGTTCAGCGCTATGGAACGGGAAAAACCGGACAGCGTCGCCGTCCGGCAATATAAGGTCTTTAAGATGGCCGCGGGCAAGACTTCCAAGAGCATCCTTGTGTCCACCGCTGTGCGTCTGGCCCCCTTTAACCTGCCCCAGATCCGGGCCATCACGGACCACGACGATATGGACCTCTACACCCTGGGAGAGAAGAAATGCGCCCTGTACGCTGTTATCCCGGACAATGACAATACCTATAACTTTTTGGTAAGTCTGCTTTATTCCCAGGTGTTCCAGACCCTCTACTACTGTGCAGACCAGATCCACCACGGCCCGCTGCCACGGCATGTCCACTTCATCCTGGATGAGGCACCCTCGGTCAACCTGCCGGGGCTGCCCCGCGAACTGGCAACCATGAGGTCCAGAAACATCTCCTGCAGCACCATTATCCAGAACATGGCGCAGATCAAGGAGCAGTTTAAGGACTCCTGGGAAACCATCCCCGGCAACTCGGACACCCTGCTGTACCTCGGCGGCAACGAGTCCAGCACCCACAAGTACATTTCCGAGGCCCTCGGCAAATCCACCATCGATACCAAGACTCATGGGGAAACCAAAGGTAAGTCCGGCTCATGGTCCACCAACATGCAGATCAGCGGCCGGGAGCTGCTGACGCCGGACGAGGTACGGCGGCTGGACAACCGGTACGCCATTCTGCTCATCCGCGGCACCGGACCGGTCATGGACCTGAAATACGATTTAATGAAACATCCCGCCGTCCGGCAAACCTCACTGGCTGGCGGGCCACCCTATATTCACCACAGGCAGAACCAAGCACCGGTGATTTCTGGACATGAATTTTTTGCGGCATTTTCCACCGATGACACCAATGAAAACAAGGAGAATGCAGCATGAATCATAAATTCGAAAAGCGGGTCAAGCGCATTTACGCCATGCTTTCCTGCTTTGTGCTGGTCGCGGTCATGACCGTCTGTCCTGCCTTCGCGGCGGACGATCCGCTGGCGGTTGTTACAAATCTGAGCGACTTCATTTTTTCCCTCATCCGGGCCATCGGCCTCATCCTGCTGGGCTTCGGCGTCCTCCAGCTGGGCCTGTCCCTCAAGAGCCACGACCCCTCCCAGCGCGCCAACGGCATGCTCACCATCGCGGGCGGCATTGTGATCACGTTTACCAAGGAGATCCTTACCCTCATCACCGGCTGAGTGGGCAAAGCGGGAGGGCGCACACAGCGTCCTCCCGCTCCCTTCCCACACGGAGGTGATGCACAATGGGAAGTGGAAACTGGATCGTTGACAACCTGAATTCAGCCCTTGCTACCTGGAATGAAAAACTCACCGAGATTTGGACGCTCATCTCCACGTCGCCGGAAGAATTCAAAGGCGGCGGGATCTGGGACGTCATTCTCAACATCCATGACGCGCTGAGAGCCATCGGCTACGCTCTGTTGGTACTGTTTTTCGTCGCCGGCGTGGTCAAGACCTGCGGCAGTTTTACGGAACTCAAGCGCCCGGAGGTGGCGGTCAAAACCTTTGTCCGGTTTGCGCTGGCGCAGGGGGCTGTCACCTACGGTCTGGAGCTGATGATGGCCCTGTTCAGCATCGCCCAGGGCGCGGTGTCCACCATTATGGACGCCTCCGGCCTCACGGCCATGTCCGACACGGCCCTGCCAGACGAGATGGTGACCATCATCGAGGACGT
>ERZ827363.3382-NODE-3382-length-12171-cov-2.365220_pt1 | contig 12171 bp, 7 predicted proteins | sample MGYA00519776_ERZ827363 | MGnify/ENA primary metagenome ERZ827363 (study PRJEB31778, sample SAMEA3449288) | human gut metagenome | biome: human gut; feature: human-associated habitat; material: faeces | place: United Kingdom | collected 2010/2012 ...
AGCCGATTACGCTTTTATGGATCTACGGTTCGTCTTTATGTACGATGTGATTCACTCCCTGCCGCGTCAGGAAATTTTCCAGATCGTGCTTTCGTTCCAGCTCATAGTCTAAAGCTGCGTGCATATCACCGTTGCACTTTGCGTCTGGAATCCTCTGCACTGCTTTGGCTGTTGCTTCTGATAAGCAAAGAGAGCCGTCTAAAGCTCGCAGCATCATGTACTGCAGATCTTCACGGTTCTTTTCTTTCTCATCCTGTTCTTTTTGCCTGCGTGCCCGTTCGATCTTCTCCGCTTCTGCCCGTTTCTGGATACGTCTTTCCAGAAGCCAAAAACAGAAAGCAACGATCGCAGACGGCACACCGGCAGCAATCAATAATTCCATTTGCACCTCCTTCCTTTCACGCTATTTCATCATCGTCGATATCTGCGTACTTCCGGCATGCATGTTCGATGACGTCAAGATCTGTCTCTATTTCTTCCAAACTCTTTGTCGGCGTTCCTTTGGCAAGAAAAATCAGATCATAGATTATCGACCAGAGCCTTGAGATAATCTGCAACTTTGTCATCATTCCTCCCCTTGATTGTTATTTTTCTCTGTGTTCTGATCCGATCCTGATGTTTTTTCTGCTGCATAATTGTCATATTCAGTCCAGATGTCATTTTCAAATTTATCAACAATATCATCGATATCTGTTTTGTTCTCTCTGTACTTTCTTCCATTATTGATGTAGCGATTGATGATTGGAACATCCGGATGTTTTGCATCCATATTGGCGTCCATAGACACAACGGTCTCGCCGTCAACTGTGATGATTCCAGAATAATGAATGTCCTTTGTGTAAGTTGCTTCTACTGCCATAGTTTTGCCCTCCTAAAAATTAATTTGTATCTCCAGAGATATTATCTCTCATGGATTCAAGTTCACTTCTTAGATCCGCAACCTCTATTTCAAGGTTCGATCTTCTTTCTTTTTCGAGCTGTAGCTCATGCGTTATTACCGCAATCAAATTGGTATATACCATACTATAGGTATCAATATAGCCATCCTCAGTGTTCTTCCTGTCGTGGTGTACCAGATCCAGCTCGTCTTCTCGGATTCCGAGTTCTCGCATGGCTTCTACGACATCCTGTGCGACGAATCCATAACAAATGCGCCCATCACCGTCAATCATCCGATACTGAACTGGTTTTAAGCGATCGAACAGCTCTGAATGAATATCCGTCTTATTGATCTTGCTCTCACCGAGTGGAAATATGTTTGTTTTGGCGCGGCGATCGGATGTGACCTGTGGGGAGTTTTTAACAATCAAACGCTCCCATACTCTTCCACTATCTCCTAACATAATCTTTTCGGAGTACGCCTTGGTCGGTGCGAACGCTCCAGTATACACTCCTCCAGACCAGCCACAGCCATAAAATTCGACCTCTGCCTGATAACCTTTCTTCTTTGATTCAAGAATAATGCTACCGTTACCAATATCGAAGTTTGCTTTGTTGTTGGCATCCGAGTAAGTATTTACAACAAAAGAATCGTCAACAGCTCCGGCTATACAGCTTCCAGAAGAACTTGATGTCTCCAATACAGATTCGTGGACACCTTTAATATCTACATATTCGCTCTGGATTGACAGAGCCGCATTGCCGGATTTTGTTTCAACCAAAATCTTACCGACACCGCCACATAACTCAATAACCGCATCTTTTGCGTTCTTTCCAAGCTGTATCAACTTATCACCATAATATGCGAGTGTCGTTCCTGCCCGGTTAAGAATCTCAAATGCTGATGCTGAAATCTTAGTCCGATAGCCAGACCAAGTTCCGCTGGTTTTATTACCAACTTCCAATCCGGTCCCATCAGTAAACTGCATAAAGTTGGTGGCTGTTTTTGCTGCTTGTAAAGGATTCGCATTAATTGAACCAGATGGTAAAGAAGCTAATTTGGTTGATGTCCACGTCACTGTATATGGACCAGAACCTTGAGTATAGTTAAATACTCTCAGATGTCCATACGGTTCATTTAATCTTGTTATAAGGCCCCACGTTGAAGTAGTCTTTTTATAAATCCATAACGACCATCCGCCTGAAGATCTTAGGAAATCCAATCCAGGATCTGAGTTATTTGCAGAGATAAAACTAAACTGGACATCTGTTGTCTCAAAACCTCTGCCACCAAGTTTAAATGTTGTTGGATGATTTGCATACCAACCTGTGATCTTTATTGTGGCAAATTCGACATAAAGATTTGTCTCTCCGTTTCCATTTACCGTATGCACTACCTGATTTGCGTCCTTACCTGCAGCGCCCTGTGGACCTTGAGGACCTGTTGCGCCGGTTGCACCTTTATCTCCCTGAGGACCTTTATCGCCTTTTACACCTTGAGGACCTTGTGGTCCCTGAGGACCAGTTGCTCCTTTATCCCCTTTATCACCTTTGGCACCGGTTGCACCTGTGTCGCCTTTGCTTCCCGTGACGCAAACTGCTGTTGTCGTTGAAGTCGTGTTGTCAGTATAGGTAATCACCGATCTCGTCCAAATATATTTACTGTTCTCCCATCCAGGATAAGTCGTGCTCCACGATCCGCCGGACATGGCTGTTGCTGACGTTGATTTGTAATACTGTTCTACAATAGATTTAACGCCTTTACCGGTTGCACCAGTCCCTCCAGTATCTCCTTTGTCACCTTTGGCTCCGGTTGCTCCCTGTGCTCCTGCAATGCAAACTCCATTTTGATTTGGCGAATACGTTCTGTTACCAGCTCCGTCCGTTGTTACCGTACGGCTCCACATATACTTTCCATTAACCCATGTTGGCGCTGTCGTCGACCATGATCCTCCAGAAAGAGAAATCGGCGATGTCGAAAGATAATACTCCACGTCAACAAAAGACACATAATCCTCAGGTGCTGGAGTCCAGTCAGTTGCCGTATTGCCTTTTTCGATCTTAAGGTTTTTAAACTGATATGAGACCCCAACATTACTGTTCATTCCAGTAAAATATGTATTCTGTGAAGTTCCGCTAGGCAATGTTGCTGCTGATTTTACAACCCATACCAGTTTTGTCCATACATTCGCAACTGTTTTGTTGTTTACGGCTTTACATGATTGTATCAACATGTTTGAACTGTCACCATGTCTAAAGCTTGGATTCATCGATGTAGAAACACTTGCTTTGACATCTACGGATACGGTATAATTCGTGTCAGCCTCCCATTTTGTGCGTCCAATATAAGAAAACTGTATTACAGACCATCCGGATTGTTTTACCGAATCTCGTGTAAGTTTACATGTATTAACTCCAGTTTCGTATACAGATTCTTTGGAATAGCCGCCAGCTTGCATTGACCAACTCCATCCGGTTGTTCCTTTATTGGTATTGGTCGCCAAATTTCTTCCACCAACGACGATTCCCTCTGGAGTGCTACCAACATTATAAGCAGTTGACGTAGTATTGTCTGTGTAGGTAATAATTGTACGAGTCCAGAAATATGGTTTGTCCGCACTTGTCGCCGGAGGAGTTGCTGACCATACTCCAGTAGGAATCGTTGTTCCTGAACTTGCTTGGTACGTAACCGCCGTTGACTTAACACCTTTTCCAGTTGCCCCGGTATCGCCTTTATCCCCCTTACTGCCTGTGGCACCAGTTGCACCTCGCGGGATAATTGTATGACTTATACATAAACCTTTCAGCTCACCGGATGCCGTATTACTCCGATAATAAGCAACATGCGCATTTTTTGTATCTGTCGCCGTTCCAACGATTGCAAACATATCACCAATCCGGCAACCGTTACGGATACCAGATGTGCTGGACCAAGTTTCTTCGTGATTAATCGTTCCATATGTTGTCCACCGAGACTCTGTGAAGGCATCTCTAACCACATTTGCCACAAGACTATATCCCTGTGAACCAGTAGCCCCTGTAGCACCTTTGTTACCATATACACCGATAACTCGTTTTGTTGTGTCTACAGTTGTCCCATTTGTATAAGTAATTGTCTCGTAGTTCCAGAGATATTTATTGCTCTCTGTCATTGTCGGAACGGTGGATGACCACGATGTAGGAACAGTCGAATTGGATGTGGAGACTGCATAGTGCTCAGTAATGCTTTTAATGCCATTTCCGGTTGATCCGGTATCACCTTTATCCCCTTTACTTCCCCGATCACCGTATGATCCAATGATGCAAGGCGCAGTTGTACTCGCCACGGTTCCGTCGGTATACTTCACAACCTCATAATTCCAAAGATACTTCTTAGCCGCAGACACCGACTGGACAGCTGTTGTCCATCCACTCGTCGCCGTTGTAACTCCGCTGGAAGATGCCGTTGCCAGGTAATAATTGACTACTGATCCAATACTCTTTCCATTGGTGCCATTTGCACCATTGGTTCCCATACGGCCGACACTATATATCGTGGATGTTGTGTCGTCAGTGTAAGTGATGATTGTACGTGTCCACAGATACTGCCCCGCGGATGCAGATGGCACAGACCCAGACCATGTGCCAGTTGGAACTGTTGTTCCGGAAGTTGAAACCTGGTATGCAACAGATGTCGATTTAACCCCCTTACCCGTATCACCCTTATCACCTTTGGCTCCAGCCTCGCCTTTGATTTTCGCCCACTTATACATTCCGACACTTGTAGGATCATCTTTTGCATAGTCCACGCATGTTCCGATATAAGCGCCAATATCCTCACCACTGTTCCCGGTGAATGTCTTCCCACCGTCATTACTATATTTGATGTGCAGATAACTGGTTTTCCCGTCTGCTCCATTGGTACCTGAAATTCCCTGTTTTCCCTGTGGCCCCTGCGAACCTTCCAGCTGCTGCCAGCTGTACTTCTTCGGATCATCCGAATCCGTCTGTGTAAAATCCACATACGTTCCAATATATTTTGACGGTGTCTCTGTCATCTGAGACGCATAGGTCGGATTCGAAACCGCAGAATATTTGATGTGAAAATACGTCGTTTTTCCATCTTTTCCGTCAGCGCCTTTGGGTCCCTGGATTCCCTGATCACCCTTATCGCCCTGCAGGCCGCGCAGTCCTTGCTCGCCCGGATCTCCCTTATCTCCTTTCGGCCCCTGAAATTTGCTCCAATGATACTTCGCCGGATTGGTGCTGTCAGCCTTGGTAAAATCCACGTATTGGCCTATATACGTTTTATCGACGGCGTTGGTTGTCGAAAAGCCTGTCTTTCCATCCGCGCTTGTTGCATAAGCGATATGCAGATAACTGGTTTCACCATTCGCACCGTTTTCTCCAGGGGTTCCATCGGCGCCGTCCTCTCCGTCATCGCCCTGAAATTTTCGCCAGGTGTACTTGGTCGGATCTGTACTGTCCTCCAATATATAGTCCACGTAGGTACCGATATATTTTCCTGTATCCTTCCGCAACTGATTTGCTGTCGGGTTCGGAACATCAGCATATCTCACATGGAAGAAACTAGTCAGACCATTCTTTCCGGGCTCTCCCGCAATTCCCTGATCTCCAACAACCTTTACCCAGGCGTAGACGCTCGGATCTGTCAGAACCGGCTGCTTTGTCGTCCGATTGTATGCAATACCCATGTATGCTTTTCCAGCAGATTTGATTGATATTCCATCGCCCGTTTCTGTATCAGCAAATACAACCCATGTGTAAAATGTCCGGTTCTTTGCCAGTTTCTCAAACTGCGCAGCCAGGTTCTCCATCTTCTCGGAAATTCCACTTGATTTAAGCTGATATTCGCCCAGTGTCGCTGTGTACTCATCGTTGCAGATGGAAGATTCCAGCTTCATGATCCGCGCGGACAGATACAATTCTCCGGTGTCATCTACGATATTGACTGTATCGCCGATCTTGATTCCATCCGGCAGATATGCCAGCTCCACTTCATAGGATACCGCAGCATCATAGATCTTTTTCAACTTGGATACAGCACGGTTGCACAGCTCCGACTGGCTTAAAGTATCATAAGTATACGTCTGGACGATATGCCCAGTTCCATTCCCTTTCTCGGAAAGATACCGGCTCCATTTTGCCACCGCGCTCCGGGAATAAATCGTGCTGCCGGACAGATAAATATCACCGTCATCATACTTATACCCTTTCAGATTGATCGGCGTTTCACTGTCTTCCGGATATCCGCCGGTAACGGAAAGTGCCGTAGCCAGATCTTCTACTGAACTTTTTACAATGATATTTTTCACTTCCCGGTTGATCCGAAGTTCTCGCCCCTGATCTACGCCGCGCTTCTTATGCAGGTTGATATATTTGTGCTTGATTTTCAACCGGTCGATTTCAAAAGTATAGGAAACTTCCGCGTCAAACTGCGTGGCAACGCTCAAAATACGCTCAGAAGCGGTGGTCTCACCCTCCCAGGACAGTTTCCGGTTATAATTGCTGACCTCATTGATTCCAATTTCAAAGCCGGAATCGTCGCTGAATTTTTCAACATAGTAGCTCGCTGGATATGCCTTGTCTGCTTTGTATTCGCCAACTGTCTCGTTCAGGAGATCCATACCGGCATCCTCGGCATAGATTTCTACTTCCTGTTTGAAAATATTTTCTTCGCTGGTAATGATCGTATAAAATTCCTGCTCATCGCCATTCTTCCGAAGAATATAATTGCCAACAGAACCATACTGTTTCGCATCATTCCGCGTGCTCGCCGTGTAATTCAGCGTAAATTCTAGTGTAGCAACACCTGCTTCCACCTCTTCTGTTTTCAGATCATCAGAAATGTACAATCCCTTCGGTAGCTCTGTGCTTGCCTGCCCAAGGACATTCATATGTCGGTCCGCAAAATATAAAATCATAGAAACACCTCCCTGTATTTCATTGTGTATGTTGGCTGTGTTGCCCAGTCCGATGCAATGCATTGGATCTGATTCATTCCAGGCTGTAGGCAAAAGTTCTCCCAATCGTTGCCCAACGCACCAAGATCCTGTCTCGGAAGTCCCTGTAACATGACCTCTCCATTGCTACAGTCAGCTGTCAAAACCTGATTTACCGAAAATTTATTCGGAATATCACGCCATTTTTCTACATTGTCAATTCTCACGAAGATGCCGCGGAAATAATTTCTGGTGACAAGCTGATTTCCTGTATTTCGACTTCCCCACTGTCCCAAATACAATTTCACTGTTGCCACTTTCACATTTTTTAATTCTGGAACTGTAAATTCCGGATAACTGCCCTTCCAGAAAAAACGTATTTTCTCTCCATGTTTCATCATGTCGCTTGCGCCATACGTTTGGCTGTATGGGTTTGCATCTTTTCGATGGCAAGGTTCAAAAGTATATGTTTTGACGATACGCGGGTTGTTTCCACCTACCCACATATTCATGTGCGCTGTGTTTCCGATCGTATCGGTTTTGTATATCTCCTGGCAGCAGATCATTTTTCCGTTCGCATCGCAGAAAGCAATCGCCTGGCAGCCCGTCTGCCCCATAAGACCAGTTTCAAACCAGCTGTTCATGTAACAATAGAGGTGCGTCGCTCCCTTTGCTCCATTGGAATCTACCACATCAATAGATTTCATAGCTCCATTCCAGCCGTTTGTGTTTGGACTTACATATCCACTGCTGGCCAGATACAGACCTTTGATGCTGTCTACGCTCATGACACCCAGCTTTCCAGCCGTCTTGCTGTTACTGTATAAGAAGTTGCTCCCTGTATCATCTTTCCACGCCGCATCCTGTGACCAGACATATTGGTCAGCATAGCTTGTTATCAGTTCGCTTTTTTTGTATGTTTCTCCGTTCAACTCATCCGGATCACCGAACTGAAGAATTTTCTTGGAGTCATTTACAAAACCTACTACTCCATTTTCACTGTGCATTACTGCCTGAAGCTTTGGAAAGGCCCGATAAGTGCCGTTGTACGACACAATGAACGTTTTTCCGTCATCCGCAGTCGGATTCACCGTAAATTCTTCCACCGAATACTTGAATGGATCCGCGCAGTAAAATTCCAGCTCCGCAGTGATCGCATTTCTTCCCGCCGGCACTTCACTCGTTCCCTGCTTTGTTCCGATATAATATTTGTCCGGTTCATCTGCAAAAATAAGGGTTGCCTGTTCTGCATCCAGAAGAGCATTCAGTTTGTTGTAAGCACTGCGAAAAGCTGCATTATCTTCGGCTACCAGCTGATATCCCACTACAATAGTCCTTGGCTGATAACGCTTTCGTCGATACTTTGTACCGTCAGACACGCCTGTTTCCAGATCTGTAATCTCCGTCCCTAAAACTTCCCGGCCAGACACATATAGTGTCCGGTAGCCGGGAATCACATTTTCCAAATAGTTTCCATTAAACATGAGAGCCTCCGAAGGCAGGTTCTGCCCTGGGTACCGCTCTGTGGTATCTACAAAGTTATACATTAGTTCTCCTGCCTTTCTTTCTGTTCTCCCTTGTCTCCTGTTTCTCAATTTCTTCTCGTGTATACGTTGCAGTCGCTTTTCCAATCTCTCTTCCGTCCAGATTAACCGGTACGTAGATGGTATACTTTCCGCTGCTGCTGTACTGGTAACTGTCGTTCAGATCTTCATAGCCTGTTCTAAGGCTCATCCCGATTTCCGGCACAGGTGCAAGCTCTGGAATTTGTATCAGTTCCATAGTTGCCTGTTTTGCTTCCTGGACATGATCCATAAGCCCGTTGATCCAGCCGATTCCAAAATAACTACCAAGCTTATCCGCAACCCGTGACGGACTGTGAATCTGTGCTTTCGCGCGGATTGCCGCCTCTGCAGCAGCCGCAAGCTGTGCCGCCACTGCCCTTACATGTCCAACCTGGCTTGCCATACCATTTGCAAGACCCATGCCGATGTATGCGCCGCTGTTATAGGCCCCACCTGCCGATGATCGCATGGTAATTACGATTGAATTTGACATTGTTTCTGCTGTAGAAACCGCCCTTGACATTCCAGCTGAAACGCCATTATTAAAATTATTTCCAACCGCATTTCCAGAAGTCTTCGCTTTACTTTCTCCTTGGGAAAACTGCTTAATCAATGCACTGATCGCAGATTTCGCCTTGTTTCCCAATGCATCCAGCCCAGAATTCACAACATTCACGCTGGAGCGCATACCTGTAAGCGATTTTTCAGCGCTTTTCGCATTTCCGGCGATTGACTTCATACTGGAATTTACTGATTTCAGAGCAACTACCATAAGACCGCTTCCTGCGGCTCCGGCCACCATTGCCGCTGCAAATACGCCAACTGTTACAGCTGCCGCGCCAGAAGATCCTGCCAAAATCACAAAAACTGCACTGGCCGCAGTACCAGATCCAAGTAATGCCGTCACTCCAGCCGCACTGGCCTTTGCGCCAGCCGCTACAAGTGGAAATGCTGCTCCCATAATCGTCAAACCTGCACCTGCCATCACAAGCGAAGCTCCAAGCACCGCTGCTCCGGCAGACAATGCAATTACTCCTGCGGCTGCAGCCAGTGCAGTTACGCCGACCAACGCAAGACCAACTCCGAGCACGGTTGCGCCAACTCCTCCAACAGCAGCTCCGGTGCCAAAGACAATCATACTCGCTCCAAGCTGAGCAATTGCTACCGCTCCCTGCGCTCCGTACTGTGCAATTGTAGGAAGAACAGCGGATACAACAGCCAACGCTGTGCTTGCAATCAATGCTCCTGCTGCTACCAGAACAATGGCAGCCCCAAATGCGATAAATCCAACTGCTCCTGCTGTCAATGCAGGGCCGAGAGCGGCAGCGCCTACTGCCAGCAGGGCGATAGCTGCAACCATGCCAACCATACAGCCAATAGCCAGTGGGCCAGCATTCGCAAGATTAATGGCCGATAAAGATAACAGCCCCATTCCGGCCGCCGCAATCAATACAGCGGCTCCAAATGTGACAAATCCAACTGCTCCTGCTGAAAGTGTTGGTGCTACACTCTTGGCCACCAGCATCAAGCCGCCAAGTGCAACCACCATTCCTACCATTACGCCGATAGCCAGCGGACCGGCACTCGCCAACTGAATCGAAGAATATGCCAAAAGTGCCAAACCTGCGCTAATCATTAGCACAGCCGCTCCCAACGCCAGAAGCGCCGGTACCATCGCTGTTAATTTCTTTGAACCGCCGGACATAGATGAAAACATTTTCGTCATACCAACTGCGAGCCCTACTACCACGCCAATCAAACCGGCAAAAACAGCTATTGCCCCCGGACCAGCATTGGCTACTGCAATTGCCGACTGTGCAAGCAAGTAGAATCCTGCGCTGATCGCCAGCACTCCAACGCCCATCATCATAAAAGCCTTGGCAGACGCTACCATTTTCTTCGCACTACCGCCGCTGGATTTTCCAACCGCCTCCTGGCCTTTTGAAACACCAAATAGCCCAGGTGCGATTTTTCCGAGTCCAGCCTTTGCCAGCCCTCCAACAGCTCCTGTAAATGCGCCAACAAACGGTGCTACAGCCTTAACGATTTTAAAGCCTTTATATGCAATCAAGAGTTTCGGAAGTGCCACCGCTACTTTTGCAATCGCGTCCGAATGTTTTTCCAAAAATCCCGAAACTGCTACAATTCCATCTTTGACCTCTCCCAAAGTGGTAGAGAAATTTTCAATACTTTCTGTGCTACCAAAAGAACCTGAAAGCTTCTTGATATCTCCTATGATCGCCCCAGCCGCATTGCCCAGTGCCGTTCCCGCTTCCAATGCGTCCGTTTTGAAAATATCCCAATATGGTTTTGCTTTCTCAACCATTGATTCTATTTTATCGACAGCCTTTTCGATCCCTTTTCCGCTGGCAAGCTTTTCATCAATTTTTCCAACCGTCTCAGTTGCGATGCCAACCAAACCTCTCATTTTTCCGCCAACCTGGTTGAATGCAGTAATTCCAAGTCCTTCCATAGCAGACTGCAGTTTCACGACATCGTGCTGAAGATTATCCATTTTGATCTCTGCCATTTCTTTGGCTGCACCGTCACTGTTATAAATGGCATTGGTTAACTTGTCAAAATCCTCTGGTGCCGCACTCACGATTGAAAGCAGACCTGACATACCCTCTTTTCCAGCTAACGTAGCGGCGTATTTGGCCTTTAACGCTCCCTCTGCTCCATAAGCCTTTTCCGTTAAATCTGCTAATGCTTCATTATACTTCTTTTCTGTCAGCTCTCCATTGGCATACTTTTCGTCAAGTTTTGCAAGGTTCTCTTGGAACTGATCCATTGGCATTTTGCATTGTCCAAATGCACCGCGCAGATCGGTTACAATGTCCATCAGAGACTTCATCGAGCCATCACCATTCTGCAACGATATGCCCAAATAATCCATTGCGTCACTGATATCATCTGTTGGCTTTGCAAGATTCGTCAGAATAGTTCGAAGGCTACTTCCGGCCATGCTGCTTTTCAATCCTGATGAAGCCATGAGACCGAGAGCGATGGCTGTATCTTCTACACTATAGCCTAAAAATAAAGCAAGCCATTTAACAGCTTCTTTAATAGCCATAATAAATCATCCTCCATTTTTACATCTATAAAATGTACCCTTAGTTTATCATACTAAAGTCAAGAATTCAATACTTACTGCACATCAAAATAGGAATAAATATATGTAACTCAAAGGTTAATTTATAAACATTATGTTAGAAAAATTATTATTAAGCCAGTATTTTTCCTTCCGGAAATAGTTTACAAAAAATAAATCGTAATAGCGGACCTACAATCAATAACTGAAACGGCAAAGCCATTGCTAAGTTTCTGGGAAAAATCATTAAATATTGCCATCCAATGGTACTCCATTTCCCTGTTCCCATACAAGATTCAATTGCACCAAAGACAGACATAAGAATGACCATAGGTAAAATAGTGCAGCATGTAATTGATATAATAATTTTCCATGATTTACTTGTTGGCTTTACAAGAAAACGAAATGCAAACCTCTCTGCAAATTTGGAAACAATGAATTTTTGGAATAAAAACGCTACCAAGTATGCAAGCGGAAACGCCAACCAAGCCTCCTGTAACACTTCTAAGGATAGTCCCCCGTAAACAATAGCCATATTATTAAGTACACATCCAAATGGTCATAATAAAAACCAGCGGCACCGAATAAATTAAATCTTCCCTTTTATTCTGTGGCATTATAGATACCTCCATTTTACATTTTGCATTGATATTTATTGTATACATATTTTGGGACCTGATGTAATACCCTATTT
>ERZ827363.3385-NODE-3385-length-12168-cov-13.526459_pt1 | contig 12168 bp, 26 predicted proteins | sample MGYA00519776_ERZ827363 | MGnify/ENA primary metagenome ERZ827363 (study PRJEB31778, sample SAMEA3449288) | human gut metagenome | biome: human gut; feature: human-associated habitat; material: faeces | place: United Kingdom | collected 2010/2012 ...
TTGGCATGACAGCGGCATGGTGGACTGGCTTTTACCACCAACGGCAAGGAACGTGAAACATCTATGCACCCGTTTGGCCGTGCCTCCCCTTCGGTCATCAACCACCTGATTAAGGCAGGGAGCCTCTTATCCCCCACATGTTCCAGCGGAGATATTCGAGCAATGCCATCGATCTCATAGGCAGCTACCCCATGAAACCTAGAGCAAACCCCGGGAATCGAACCCGGCAACCAAAAGGCTGTGCCAACAGGATTGCAGACCAGCCCAAAATAATAGGTACGAGTCCATATAGGCCACGCCCGGGATAGACCGGTCGGACTGCTGACCGTACCGCATCTAGAATCCTCACACTCCCCTTGTGAGTGGACGGCCAGACGTTGATGTGGCTTAAGCTAGCTTCACCGCCATCAACATCAATCCAAGGAACATTATACACAATATGTAGGGTGCAACAACGGTTGCAACCACTAAATATGTGAAGACTTCGTGAGTAACGGGTAATCCAAAAATGTTCCAGCGAGCATTCAGCGTCAGCACTAGAGAGCCAGCGGCCCCGGTTTTTTGGGCCGGGGGGAGGCTCCCCCACCGGGGGTTTGTTGTATGTTGCAACGGTGGAATGTTTGTTCGATTGACGGATTGCGTGTCGTGTGCTATCAGGCGGGCACGTTCCTTTGTTTGCACAATTGCATGTGTGCATGATCGTGGCCGTGCCGTGCCTGTGGCCGTCGTGCATGGCCGTGCATGGCCGTCGTGCCTGTGGCCGTGGTGTCGTGGCCGTGATCACGGCCGTGCCGTGTCCGCCGTGGCCGTCCGTCATGTCGTGGCTGTGGCCGTGATCACGGCCGCCCTGGGCGTCCGTCGTGCATGGCCGTGGTGCCGTGGTTTTTGTGTCGCCGTCGTGTGGTTGCGACACGCCGATGAATGCTAGTGTTTGCAACGGTTTATGTGGTGTCTGCGTTGTCTCGATTTGCTATCTGCCTGGATAGCGTATATAGTGGGAGCCATCAAGCAAACGACAACGAAAGGAACAGAGATGAACGAGAGGCCACCACCACGGAGACCACCACCGCAAGGACGGTGACACGAAGCCCCCTAACGGGCGCGGCATGGATGATTGATAATTGAAGAGTGGACGCGACGAAGACGCGACGGATTGCGACTAGGCATGATGCACCCTCACATCACGCAAGGCCGAACCGTCGTCGAGTCGCTAACGTGGTGCGATTGCCGGCATGGAATTGTCTCGCACTGTCTGAGTGGTCTACGATGGCCTTAATCCAAGTTAGGAGTAAGGGCCATGAGTTTGAAAGAATTAAGGATGAAGCGCGGTCTAACGCAACGTGAGTTAGCGCAACGTAGTGGCGTGCATCATGTCGAGATTGCGCAGATTGAGACAGGTAAACGCAATGTTCGGGCGGTGTCGCTTGATACTGCACTGCGATTGTGCGATGCTCTCAAGATCGCTAATCCGCGCAAATTGCTTGATTCTGATTCTAAGTCTTCGGCGGATTGATTGAATCCGCCAGGGCTAGCGTAGTCTTTATGGCACGTCTAGCCCACGAATGAGTGGGGGCCATGCGCTACCAACACATGGCCCCAATTGCTCAGTAAATGTAACCAATCAATTAACCAAGCGGCTCTAAGTCTAGCAGGGCCGCTAGATAGGAGTATCAAAATGTATTCGATCGATGAGACTTACAAGAACATCGAAGCCGAGTTTAAGCCCCGCAGCAAGTGGGACCAGGGCGTGAAGGAAACCGCGCTGGCCGTGCTTGATTCGCTCGACATGCCCGAAACGGTTCTTCCCGATCGCTTCGGATCGCGTCGCGCGCTGTTGTTGAACGGCGCGGACAATTGGCGGGAATACAGTTACGGCGGGTGCGCTCTCGTGTACAACGTGGATATCGCCGCCAGGTTCTTCACCCCGTCCGAAATGCGCCGGTACATGGCAGACGGGCATGATGCAAGCATGGCGTTCCGTGGCGAGCCTCTGCTTGACTTGCAGGCGCGTGCCCTCAGCCAGGCGGAGCGTGTTATCAGCCGGTACGCGCGGGAACACTGAGGGGCAAGTCATGTGTGAGAAGTGCCCCATCGATCAACGTTACCCGTACTACGGTTTTCCTGTGACGCCCGATTCCCGCAAGCTGCGGGATGAGGCCGAGCGTTACCGTGAGATCGCTATCCGCTGTTTCGTTGCCGAGAGCGATTGTGCCGACGTGAAGCGGGCGGATGCGCTGTGGCGTGAGATGTGCCGTGCCAGTGATGAGGCGCGGTTTCTGTGCAGCAATGCGCGTCGTTTGGAGATGGAAGAAGCCCTACAGTGTCGGGCTATCGAATATCCCAATTGTCCTAACCGCAAGCGTATGCGCTGACTTATTCCAGGCTTTCGGGCGTGAGCCTATCAATCACGCCCGTTCTTGCCCTGTCGGGCGCTATCAATCCTTTTTACACAATCGAGGTGTTTTAAAAATGCGTAAGAAGATTACTCTGCTTGTTGCCGTCCTGTTTGGCCTGTTGGCTTTTGGTGTTGCCTGTTCGCCAGTGTTGAGTGATCAGCCGGTGGCTGATCCGCATGGCACGCCTGAGCAGCAGTGGACGTGGTGGCGTGAGACTTATGCCACGAAGGATTACGGCCAAGCCGACCTAGCGAGTTACCGTGAGTTGTCCAACATTCCGCAGTGCGGCATGGAGGACGGTAGCACTGATGCCGGTCACGAGCGTATTTGCGAGTGGCGTGGCACGGTTGACGGCAATCAATCCGGCACGTCATATGTGCTTGTGAGTGGCAGCAAGGTTTTGGAATGGTGAAACCGCTCAGGGCCGTACGGTTGAACGGCCCAATCAAATAATCAAGTTTTTTATACAAGGGAGTTTTAAAATGTCGAACAAGGTTAACGGCCTGTGGGCAGTCAATTCGTCCAGCGTCTTCATGTTCTTTGATTCCGTCAATAGCCCGAGCGTATGGCGTTTCGAGATGAAGGCCGGTGTTGAATCATGGCGGATGATTCCGGGCGTCCGTAACGCTCAGGCGGTGCGTGGTGTTGCCGCTGCGTATCGGGCCGATGGTGGCACGTGGCTTGACCCTAACGGCTCCGATTATGCTCAGGCGGTGAGTGAGATTGGTGACGTGCCGTCGATCGTGGAACGTGGCGATTGCATGGTTTCCACTGATTGTGGGGATTATACGGCGCATGGCGTGAGCCTGTCCGACGCCGACCGTGAGCATGGTTGGGAATTGTCTTATGAGGATGGCGGCATGGTTGTGTCCCGTGACATTTCATTCCTCACACCGGCCGAGCGCGATCATCCCGAGATGTGCGAAACCTACGATGATTTGCCGGTTGTCCAGCCGGTTGACGATAAGCCGATGCCTGAGCTTGACGGCCACACGATTGTTGACTTCGTAAAGGATTTCAACGACGTGTACGCGCTTCTTTCCAAGGAAGAGCCGACTGTGTACCGTCTCGCCACTTCCAAGTTCGACAATGGCGAGTATCCCGAGCCTGTTCTTAAGGCGTTTAACAGGTTCCGTGGTGATGTGGTCAGTTCCGACCGTGAGGGGGCCGCGTTCATCATGGCGCTGGATCAGCTCACGCGCAAGACGGTCGAGCCTGAGCCTGATACGGTTGAGATTCCCGAAGTTCCGCCCGTCCCGTCCAAGGATACGCCGAAGGTGATTGCGCAGCATGGCGTCAAGGCGCGCGTGGTCACGATTCCAGGTGGCAAGTCAGTCAAGGAGTTGGCTGACGTGTTTGGTGGATATGTGCATAAGCCGCGTGGCTTCCGTGATTCCAAGGGCCGTCGCGTCGCATACGTCGCTTACAGCGATTCCGATGGCGTGGTTGCGTACCGCGACTACTACCAGCGTGGCAGTGACCAAACGTTGGAAGAGTCCGTGGCCGCGTACCTCTCTCAGCATGAGATTGTCGAGGTGGCCTGAAATGTCACGTGTCGTCATCACAGCACAGCAGGTCAAGGCCGCTTTGGAGGCTACCGGCTATTCGTCCATCGAGTCGAACATTCAAGCCGTATTACAGGAGATCGGCAAGCGTCCCGCATTGATAACCGCGTATCTCAGCACGGTTATCAACGCGGCTGCCGACAATCTGCCTGATCCGCGTCATATGGATTGCCTGTTCTGAAAAGTTTGGCCGGACGGTATGCCTAGTACCGTCCGGCCATTGCAAACAGTAATTAACTCAACCAAACCATTTGCAAGGAGATTCTACCATGTCCCGTCATTATTACGCTGTTTATTGGCCTTACGGTGTCAACACTTTCAATTTCGACCATGAGCCGATTGGTACTGTTATCCCGTTCGATACGGCTAAAGCGCGTAACGCTTACGTTGCTGCTGACCGGTTCGACGGTAATTTTCATAGGAGCGTGCCGGATTATCGATTGACGCGCAAGATGATGCTTGAGGCGCTGAGAGAGTTCCGTTCGTTGGATTCCAAGGGCTACGAAGGTTGGCGTGTGGATGGCGTCTTCCATGAGTCTCTTGGTGATGCGTACAAGGCGATGTTCGATGCTGATGCGCAGTTGCGGTATGAACTGTTCGGTGACGTTGATTCGAGGGAGGCGTGAGTGTCATGGAAACGTTGAAATTGTGGGCTGATTTTCACGTTGGTCAGCAAATGTACGCATATGACCATTTTGATGTGGTCGAGCGTAAGAGTTATTGGCGTCCCGTGTCGAAAACGTATCTTGTGTACGCGTGGCTGCGTGACTTGATTCGTGGAATGCGTGATGCGCGATCGGGTGGATTCCAGGGTTGGTTGTACTGCGTTGTCAAGGATGGCGGGTTCACCACTCAGGAGTTCATGGGTCTTAATGACGAAATCGAGGTGTTGTGATGATTGACGTGAATATGCTGCCACGTGAGCTTACCGGCTATGTCGGTCATGTCTGCGGCCTGTGGTTCGGCAGTTATTTTATTGATTTTGAGCCTGTGTTCGTCCATTCCACGGCGGGCATCATCGGTGAACTGTACGAATACCTGGTGGATACGGTTCAGGACAATTCGATGAATGGCGGCTTGGATTATGAGGATGCGGAAGAGTGCGCAAAGTTGGCGGCTACCGTTCCGTGGTCTATGGAAGAGATTGACCGCGTGGCGGAACAGTCTTTCCGCTACGTGTCTGACCGAACGTTGCAGGTGGCTTACGCCTTGTGTGTCCTCACTTTTGATGCGATGTTCCCGCAGAAAATCGAGGTTGTCAAACCGGACGTGCGGGAGACGTTGTTGAGCGTGGCGTTCCCGCATGATTGGCAGCGCCGCATGGCGGAGTCTGACCATGATCGCGTGAGCGCGTATCGCATGGGTTTGGAATGCGTGACGAAAGCGTATGACAAGGTTTTCGACAGCGTGGACGTGCCGGAATGATGGATTATCCATGAATCCGGTTCGGAAACACCGGATTTGACACGCTGCAAACAATATTCTAAAAATAATTTCCAACAGGATGCGTCTAGGCATCCTCACAGACTCAAGGAGACTGAAAATGATTGCAAGAGAGTTCACGTATACGGCTGACCGTTTCGACGCTGATGTCGAAACGCAGATGGCTACGCTTGAATGGTTCACCACGAAAGCTAACGGAAGTTGCGGCAGTTATGAGCATCATTCATTGCGGATGCCGCATGATGGCATATCCGCTGGCGTGAATCGAGCGTTGGATGTGATGCGTGAGGATTATCCCGGTACCAATCCGAAGATCCGGCGTCCGATTTATCGGAATGGACGCTTCTACGCGCAGTTCGTTATCGATGTCAATGTTGACGACAAGTGAGAAAGGATTCTGAAATGAGAAGCTACAAGGAAATCGCAAAGGAAACCGGTACCACCATCGCGGACGTGCGCGAGGCCATGAGTCTTGCGGAGAAGCGCGAAATGCCGGTTGACCACTACTACGACGATTACGATAGCCGGATAAGTCTGACATTCTCGCCTGCCGACTATGGGCGGTGTGAGGTCATTGTCAAAACGTTCTGGGCCATCGCCGACAAGTGGGGGCGCCCAGGGAACTGCGGTAGCGGGCGCACTCGCGAGGAAGCCGTCATCAACGCCCTTAACAATGGACTCCGCGCATGAAAAATGAGGGTGGCTGGCATGTAGTCAACCACCCTTGAAGTCCACTCTCGTGGAAACTTGTTGAAGTCGAGTTTGCAAATGAAACCTCAACGAAGAACCTCTTTTGGAAGGTTGGTAATCATGGTATCACAAAAACTACGCAGGAAGTGCGCGGTTCCGAATTGTCAGATGGTCGCGCAATGCGGAGACTACTGTTTCCGCCATTACAACCAGTGGATTTACCGTCGCAAGAAAGACCTTGCGCCCGGAGATTCCCCTGATGGCTGGCCGTGTCCAATCTGCGGCGAGAAGCTAGGCAATCTGGCGGCGCACATGAGCAAGCATCATGGCATCAGCTTGAGGGAATACTATCGCCAGCATAACGTGCGATGCAGTGTTCCCGATTGCGACCGTCTTGCGGAGATGCGTGGAATGTGCCGGATGCACAGGCGACAGGTCAAGGAGGGTAGGTTTTGGAGAAGAAAACATTAGGCAAGGCCCAGTTTCGTGCGACGAGGGAACGTTGTGGCATCAGCCAGCAGATGCTCGCAAGCAAGGCCGGTGTCAAGGTGTTGAGCGTCAAGCGGTGGGAGAAGCCAGGCGAGGCCGAAGCGCCGGCTGACGTGCGCGCCTGGCTTGGACATATGCTTGACTTGCACATCCAGGCGGTTGAAAGCGCTTTGGATGCGGTGGACGAAATGACTGAAACGCAAGGACACGCGCCCAGCCACGTGGACCTGCTCTATTACCGTTCGCAAGAACACTACGACCGTTACGGACGGGACCAAGGCGATTACGCCATCGTCAATGCCCGCAGCAGGGAGATAGCAGCGATCCTTGAAGCGCAGGGCATCGAAGCGCGGTTCCGGTATCCCGAGGATGATGAAGCCGGTTTCCAACGTTTGGCGAACACTCGCTAAACGCATTTGTTGTTAACAGGGCCATTGTAGACCACTCAGACGTTGCTTAACGCGCTTTGCAACCAGTTGTCCAACAATTCGGCTTCGTTGACTGGCTTGAAACGCCATGCGTCTAATCCGACGTTGATCTCATTTTGATGCCTGCCGAACTCAAGCGGGTCATGCGCGTGCGTGTGTCCGTGCAGGAGCAGAGTGTTGTTCATGTATGGTATCGCGTATTTGGCTAGATTTGGGTCGTTCCAGTTGGTTGAGAATTGATATTTTGGTTTCGCTTCTTTGAAGTCCTCACGCCATTGGAAGTGGCTTAGCAATACTGGATATGTTCGGGTTCCGTCTCCGCTTGTGATGTCGGTTAGTCCGACTTGTCCGACTTCCACAAACACGCTTGCCAACTTTTCCAGCGTGCGGCTGGAACTGTGTATTTCGTGGTTGCCGAGGATCAAGTGTCTGCGTTTGCGTGGAACCTGTAGATTCTGGATGCGCATTATCGCCTGTTCGACGCTCCACGTGCTGCCGGAACTGATGTCTCCGAGGATGCAGAGTTCGTCTTCCTCGCCAACATACGTGTTGATGCTTCGGATGATGTCGGCATCATGCTTCCGCCAGTCAACACAGTTCTTGAGCGGCTTATGCTCATGTTCGGCTTGTTGTTTGATCGATGCATCCTTAGCGTATCCGGGTAGCGCGTATCCGCGTAGCGCGGCCACGAACGGATGCGCGAAATGCAAGTCACTAGTGAACCACTTCATCCTTAACACCGCCCTATTTCATTATCCATCACATACTGCTTATCCCATTTACCCAATGCTTCCAAAATGTTCGGCAGTCCAAAATAGTCGTAGTATTCGCTGTAACGTTCGCCGCTTTTCGTCTCGAATGCGATGGTCAGCATTTCGGGGTCATCGCCACAGGTTTCGCAGACCGCTTCGCAGAATGGTAAATAATCGTAGCCGACTACTCGTACCGGCTGATAGTCGCTTCCGTCGAACAGTTCCGGTGATTCGACTTGCAACACGCGCATCAGCAGTTCGTTCGTTGATTTTCCAGTGGTGTTTTCCGTCATACTCCCCTACTTTTCGTTGACTTCGATTACCAGTTCCGTGTCACCATGAACGGTCGCCTTGATATCGTCATTGAGCTGATTCGACAAATGCATGATGATGTCGGTGACAGTTTCGTAATTCAGTTTCGGGGCAATGGTGATGTTCCCATAGCCGTTGGGCACGGCTTCGATATCGTTGCTGTACACCGGCATGGAGTATTGCGTCGTTCTTAACTCCTTGAGTTTTCCTGACATGACGGCTTCACCATCGTCCAGAATGGTTACCTTCTTGCCTAAATGCGTGGCGTTCAACTGTTCAGCCTTGATGATGACCTGTTTGCTCATTCCGAATAGCCTCCGATGAATTTTTGGCAGTTGGAGTCCAACTCGAACTCTTCGACGTACACGCCCTTGTCTCCGTGAAGCTCTTTGTGTTTGAGTGCGAACTTCCTACGTTTGAGATTGCGCACACGTTTGACCGCATGCTCTCGCGTGGCGTAAACGCCCATGACACTGACAAAACTTCCATAGAATGGAATGTCCCCGTGGTTATCGATATCAGCGGTGACGATGTAGATTCTCATGCGGGTATCCTTTCGTAGGATACCGTGGATGTTTCCGGTGGGAACGTGGTGCCTTTGCTGTTTGTGATCCGTTCCAATTCCATGAACTCTTCGACCGATATGGTGACGCTGATGTTCGTGCAATCATCCGTTATCGTGACGTATTCAGTTGGCGTTTGATGCAGTACGCCGTTTTCGTCATAGGACACGGCATCTGTGTTGATGATTTTCAGGATCACGCCATTCATGACGTTCTCCCATGTGGTTATCAGCTGTGGCGGATTACGTATGCCCTCCGCTTCTGCCTTGTCTGTGCTTTCGTAGTGGAATCCGAGTTTTATCAGCTTGTCTATAACGGGGGTTGTTTTCTTGGTGAAGTCGAGTACCGTCATTGTGTCTCCTTCTGTGATTCTAGTTGATGCCGCTGCTGCCGAATCCTTTATCGCCACGTTCGGTCGAATCCAGTTCGTTGACTGGCTCGAATTGCATGTGCGCGTATGGTAGGAACACGATTTGCGCTATCCGGTCTCCCTCATGGATTTCAAACGCCTGTTCGTCCATGTTTCGGAGGATTACGCAGACTTCGCCACGATAGTTCGCGTCGATTACGCCGGGTGCGTTCATCACGGTGATGTTGTGTTTCAACGCCAAGCCTGAGCGTGGGCAGACCAGTCCGACATATCCGGCTGGAATAGCCAGTCTCACGCCCGTATGCACGAGTGTCTGACTGCCCGCGCAGATGATCGTATCCTCATTGCTTCTGAGGTCTGCTCCACCATCGTTCGTGTGAGCGTAACTGATGTTATTGGTTTTGCCGCTGATATGCATTTAGTCTCCGAACTTTTCGAGAATGAGTACGCCTATGACGCCGATAATCCAAGCGATTATCAGGATGATTGTGATACCGGCCAATGCGAGTAGTGGTATCCAAATGGGTGCGAGCACCCATATCCACGAGTATGGGAATTGGCCCCCGATTTTCAGGAGTGCCAGCATGCCGGACAACAGTAGGAGGATTAGTGAGCAGTCGATGTTGATTTTCAATTCAATCCTCCGTGTAGAAGGTGATCGTGTGGAGTTTCTTCTTCACGTCGAATTGTTCCCCGAACATGCCTGATTTTTTGACGGGTTCGATCACGTCGCGCATGTGATGCGCGTGATAAGTGACGGTCTTGCCCTTGTCGGTGATGCTGATAGTGGCGGTCATCGGATTACTTCTTCCACTAGGGCGAGATTGCTTGCCTGAATGGTTTTGCTGACGCCGTTGCGAAGGTTCTTGAACGTGAATGAAGATGGTTTCATGCAGTTCGCATCCTCGAAGTCGATGATGCATTCCATGTCATCCCAATGGTCAACCCATTTGGAGCCGGCCAATCTGGGGTCTGCGCGAGTGTAGACGATGACGCCTTTCTTATGGTCGGTGTGCGAGTATGCGAATCCGAGATCATTGAGTTTGACCGCGTATGGCGGGTTGGAGAGGTCGATTTTCACTTTGCATCCTTTCCAACGAGTCCCCAAATATCGTCAACCGGAGTGGTTTGCTGCATCAGCATGTACACGTCCGCGATACGGTAGATGGGATGCCGCCCTTCCTTGCGTACCGGGGTGAGCTTGCCCCTGTGCGCCCATGATTTCAACGTGTTCGCGGATACGAGGTATCCAGCCTGTTGGAGTTTGCTTCTGATGTCCGAAGCAGTCCCCGTGTAAGTGCTGTGTTTGATCTTGTCTTGCATGAGTGTCCTCAAAAAGTTGATGTTCCAAACGTTCCTGCATCCACGGCATTTGACTTGCTTTGCCGTCTCGTCAGCCGATAGTGGCATGTTGCAGTCGGTGTTGGGGCAATTGCCCAAGCTGACCGTATGGCCTTGATTCAACAGGCGCTGGCATTTGTCGCGGGCGATGCGGATTTCAAGCGCGTACACGGGTGTTGCCGTTGAGCATAGACACGCGGGTTCGCCTTGCTTGGTTTTCTTCACGGCTATCCGCTGCGCCAACACGTTCAACGGATCGTGATTCAGGTATTCGACGCCTAAGCATTTAGCGAACGCGGATAGTGTGCCCCACACGCTATCATCCCGTTCGTCTCCCTCATACAGCAGGTCGAACACTTGCTCCCTCAACGGTGGATTATCAGAGTATCCTCCCCCGCCACCATCAGCGTCATGATTCTTGTTGATGCGGTTCATCTTGTCGGTTTCCAAAAATCCGATGTTCTTCGTGAACCATTCCAAGTCGGCTAGGAGCCGCTGTTCACATTCGGGGCAGAGTTGCCTGGTATCGTCTCGTTCACGCCCGCAACGCAACAGTTTGCAGTCAGCCAATCGCACGCCTTCCAAAATCATGGTATGTTGATTCCGCACCGGTGCCCGAAGGCGTGCGATTAATGCCGGAACATGTCTAGTATACCGGTTGCACCCAACCTTGCAACCGGTATTGGATTAACGTCTCAAACAGTCTCCCGCTTCCGTTTTCTCTTCTCGGGATGAAGCAGGTAGTAGTTGCGTTCGTAGGCCGCCTGTTCCTCACGGCTGAAATGGTGGAATGTCGGACGATGCGCAAGCTTGTATCGGCGGTTGCATTCCAAGACTTGCTCACGGTGGGCCATCCGCCACTGTCGCGTGTGCTCACGTTTCCGTGCGAGCTGTTCCGCAGTAAGCTTGACCGGCTTTTTCGACGCTTTCGCCTTCTTCTTTCCGACTGGCGGCTTCTCAGACGGCTTGCGCCTACCACGACGAAGAACCGCTATGTCAACCGTGAACATTTTCATGATCTCGTCGGCGGTAGGCTCATTCATTCCGTTTGCTCCAATGATTTGCAGTAGTCTTCTCGATCACGTACAACACGACGGCCTCATTGTCCAATGCCAGTGGGTTCGCTGCCGTGACGTTGATGATTTTCCACCCATCATCCAGATAGTCGATGAGTTTTGAATCATTCTGCACACGCACGCCGTTACCGTTGAACTTCGTGTATACGGGGATTAGCTCATGTTCCATTATTTCGTTTCCCCGTCCTTGCCGCTAGCATTGTCCCAATCGCAGGAAAGACCGCCTCCCCCCTTGTAGACGTTGAACCTGATGCATGTCACGGCCCTACCGTCGTGCAACTCGATTCTGCACTCATCGACAGCGAAGTCGCCTCGCACATCAATGCAGTCACTACCGCCTTCAACATCGTCAGCATCCGCTTCGTTCTCGCATCCGGCCAGCGGGAAAACCATCGCTACGGCCATAAGCACGGCCATTAGCCCTCGTTGAATATTCTTGTTTCCTATCATTTCGTCTCCTTGATTGTCTTATCCCGTCGATTTCGACGGGTTTGAATGTGGTCTAGAAGTGTTTTGCCATCCAGTCGGCGATGAACAACGCGACGATCGACGCAAACGACGCGAAAGAAAGCAAACCGAAGACAATGGTGAAAACAATCAAAACAGCCTTCATTCCGTCACCGCCTTACGTGCCACTTCGAGCACTTCTTTCGCCCGCGCGATGTAGTCTTCCTGATATCCGCAGATTTCACCGGCGTAATCCCATGCATCGTCTTCGTCCTTCGCCACATAGTCGCTTTCGA
>ERZ827363.3392-NODE-3392-length-12159-cov-3.451256_pt1 | contig 12159 bp, 12 predicted proteins | sample MGYA00519776_ERZ827363 | MGnify/ENA primary metagenome ERZ827363 (study PRJEB31778, sample SAMEA3449288) | human gut metagenome | biome: human gut; feature: human-associated habitat; material: faeces | place: United Kingdom | collected 2010/2012 ...
TGTGAAGGTTTGGATGAAGCTACTGGTGAAAAAGAGTACACCATGCTATGGAAACAAAAATAAAAATCGAAATTTAACTATATAAAAAAGATGAAACGAAGGAGGCGGATTACTTAGAAAAGGCATGGACAGTACACGAATCCAAATGCCTTTTATGAGCGAAAGGAACAGAAAAATGGAAAATAACGAACAGGATTTTATAAATATTATCAATGCGACAGAAAATAATTTAAAACACGTTTCTTTAAAAATTCCCAAGAAACAAATCACAGTTTTTACCGGAGTATCCGGTTCGGGAAAGTCTTCTCTTTGTCTGGATACGATTGCGGCAGAATCGAGAAGGGAACTGAATGTAACATTTCCAAGTTTTGTGCAGCAGTTTTTGCCCAAATATGGCCGCCCGGAAGTAGACCGCATGGAAAATCTTCCGGTCACGATCGTAATCGATCAGAAAAAACCGGCTGCTAATTCGAGGTCTACGGTTGGTACTTACACCGATATTTATGCGTTGCTGCGCCTGCTTTTTTCTCGTGTCGGAAAACCTTTTGTCGGATATTCGGATAGTTTTTCCTTCAATCATCCAAGCGGAAAATGTGAGCGCTGCGAAGGTCTTGGAGTTGTGACAGAATTAGATATACACAAGCTTGTAGATTTTGATAAATGTTTAAACGATGAAGGGGTTATTAAATGGCCCGCATTTACAACCGGAGCCTGGAGATGGAAACGATATGCTTACAGCGGTCTGTTTGATCTGAATAAGAAGATTAAAGATTATTCAAAAGAAGAGATGGATCTGTTCCTTTATTCTCCGCAGATCCGTCTTAAAAATCCACCGGATAACTGGCCGAAATCTGCGAAATATGAAGGAATTTATCCGCGTATGTACCGCAGTATCATCACATCCAAAGAAGGGCAGCTTCATAAGAAAGAACTGGATCGGATTGTCAGCACATTTACATGTCCGGTCTGCCATGGAGCCAGACTGAATGCAAAGATCCGCAGTTGCCTGATCAATGGCAAGAATATCTGTGAAGTTTCCGATATGCCGATTCCTGAGGCAGCAGAATTTATCCGTCAGATTGAAGATCCGCTGGCACGTGACATAAAAACGGAGATCTTAAAACGGATGAATGCGCTTACTGAGATTGGTCTGGGTTATCTTTCGCTCAGCCGGGGAACGGATACACTTTCCGGCGGCGAGGCACAGCGGATTAAAATTGCCAGATATATCAATTCACCGCTTACAGATATGATGTATGTACTGGATGAGCCAAGTGTAGGACTGCATTCAAGAGATATCCAGAAGCTGAAAAATTCCCTGATCAAATTAAAAGAACATGGAAATACAGTTCTGATCGTGGAACATCACCGGGAAATTATTGCATTGGCGGATCATATTGTGGATATGGGACCGGAAGCCGGTATAAACGGTGGACAGATTATGTACCAGGGCAGTTACGAAGGACTTTTAAAGGCTGATACGGTGACAGGGCGTATGCTGCGGACAAAAACGCCGGTAAAAATGGAATATAGAAAGCCGACAGGCTGGTATCAGCTCGAGCATGCCAATCTTCATAATCTAAAGAATGTAAATGTGAAACTTCCACTTGGCGTTATGACAGTCATTGCCGGCGTGGCCGGTTCCGGAAAAAGTTCGCTGATGGAATATTTTACCAGCCAGTATCCGGGAGAGGTTATTTCAATCAGACAGAAAGATATAGGGATCAATTTAAGATCGACCCCGGCTACCTATCTGGACATTGCAGATAAGATCAGGGCTCTGTTTGCTAAGGAAAATCATATTGCACGGTCATATTTCAGCTTTAATTCCAAAGGGGCATGTCCTGTATGCCAGGGAAAAGGGGTTATTATATCGGATATGGCCTATATGGATTCTATTGAGACGGTTTGTGAGGTATGTCATGGAACTAGGTATTCGGAAGAAGTGCTGAAGTATCAGTATAAGGGAAAAAACATTGCTGAAGTTATGAATATGACTGTACGTCAGGCAATTCGGTTTTTTGAAAACACTGATTTCGTCAATAAACTCGATATGCTGGAGCAGGTTGGACTGGGATATCTGCATCTGAATCAGTCTATGACGACACTTTCGGGTGGAGAACTGCAGCGTGTAAAGCTGGCGGACAAGCTTGAAGAGCGCGGACAGATCTTCATTCTGGATGAACCGACAGACGGACTGCATCTGGATGACATCAGACGGCTGATGAAACTTTTCAACAAGATGACGGACCAGGGCAATACGCTGTTTATTATCGAACATAGTCTTGACGTTATGAAGGATGCGGACTATATTGTTGAACTTGGACCGGAAGGAGGTCAGGCTGGCGGCGAGATTCTCTTTACAGGGACGCCGAAAGAAATGTTAGAATCTTCCGGTAGTGTGACTCGTGAGTATTTATCAGATTGAGGAAGCAACTTATGTCAAATACGAATCCATTCTGGAAAATCACATCAAACCCATGCTGGGCAGCTGAGGATTATAATGTTCCGGAGGAAACTGCGAAAATTGCGTTTGATAGATTTGCGGACAGCCTGCAAAAGAAGGGGTATTGTGCAGCCGCCTCTATCCGTGGAGATTTCACCGCATTAGCGCAGATAATGATCTGCATATTTCAGAAACGGAATTATTGGCCTGTCTGGAAATGCTCTTTCTTGCACCGGAAGAAAGAGGAAAAGGAACGGGAAGAAAGCTGATGCAATATGGCATCGAAAAATACGGAATTCAGGAAGTAACGGTCAATGAACAGAATCCACAGGCTGTTGGATTCTATGAACATCTGGGATTTCAGACATATAAGAGAACGGAGTGTGATGAGGAAGGTAATCCGTATCCGCTTTTATATATGAAACGTAATATATGTTAGATCTATAAAGTGGAAAAATCATCTAGTATATGTTAATATAGTATCTAAGATAGGTTGAAACACATTTACAAATGAAAAGAGGCATGAAAAAGATGACAAAGGAAGAATGGTATCAGCAATTATTTTCCCGTCTGGAACAGTCCAAATTCAGAAACAGTTTTCATCTGAAAGAAAAGGACAAGGCATATATACGTGAAAAGGGTATGGATACCATCCGGCGTCACGCCGAAGATTTTATTGCAAAGAGAGAAGCACCTGCAGTGATCCCAAATGACGGAAAGCAGACGCCGATGCGGGGACACCCGGTATTCATAGCACAACATGCAACCGCGACATGCTGCAGGGGATGCATATATAAATGGCATAAGATGCGTCCGGGCAAAGAGTTAAGTAAGGTGCAGCAGGAATATCTGGTGGATGTCATCATGACGTGGATCGAGGGTGAGATGAAGCGATGAAACAAGATGATATGGAAAAAGAAAAGAAAAAATGTTCTGGAACATATCTGGAGGACAGCCATCCGGATATCTATCCGGAGAGCGTAAAAGAAGAAAGCGGTTATTATGTGGCAACAAAGAAGAAACAAGGCGAATATACAATAGAGGATTATCGGAAACTTCCGGAAGATGAAAGAGCCGAACTGATCGATGGAACGATATATGACATGGCAGCACCGCTTAGTGTACATCAGCTGCTGGCATCCAAGATATATAGTTCGCTTGCCGGATACATTGAAAAGAACCAAGGCGCTTGTATTCCAATGTTTGCGCCGGTGGATGTACAACTGGATCAGGACGATAAAACGATGGTACAGCCGGATCTTATGATCGTCTGTGACAGAAAAAAGCTTACCAGACAGGGGGTTTTCGGTGCGCCGGATTTTATTATTGAGATCCTGTCTGAAAGTACAAGGAAGAAGGACAGTTATCTGAAGCTTATGAAGTATCAGAAAGCGGGGGTAAGAGAATACTGGCTGGTGGATCCGGATAAGAAAAAAGTGATTGTGTATGATCTGGAGAAAGTCGAGATACCAGTGATATATGGATTTACAGATCAGGTACCTGTGCGGATATTCGATGGAAAATGTGTGGTCGATTTTTCCCTGATCTATGAAAATATCAAATTTATATATGAACAATCATGACAATTGCTTTTCGTACGAACAAAAATAAGCTACAATGAGCATATGAAAAGAAAAACGGATAAACAGGAGCAAAAAAGTATGGAACTTCGGGTATTGAAATACTTTCTGATGGCAGCGCGTGAAGAGAATATTACAAGAACAGTAAAGCTTCTTCATATTACACATCCGACACTGTCAAGACAGCTGATGCGTCCTGATCTGGCGCAAAAACGAAGCACTGTCAGAGACCGTAAAAAAATTCCTGGATGTATTCTCCGAAAAAAGAACATGATTTAAAAATCACAAAAAACTACGCAGCCCCGTAGGAAAAATATAATAGGATGCAGGTGACTTTGAACGAAGTGAACGGAACCAGCATCCTATTATATTTTTCCTACGGGGCTACATAGCTTTTAAGGCACACAATTTTTGAATCTAAACAATACTCATAAACCACTCCACCGTAGCCGGATCGTAATGTGAGAAGAACAGACTCTCTCCGCCATCCAGAGCTTCCAGTGTCTTCATATCTTCCTCAGAAAGTGTAAAATCAAATACATTAAAGTTCTCTTCCATATGTTCTTTATGAACGGACTTTGGAATTACAACAACGCCACTCTGGATCAGGAAGCGAAGAGCAACCTGTGCAGGTGTCTTTTGTTTTACCACGAATTTTGCAACGGATGTGACGTATCATCTGATCTGCCGGAAAGAGAAGGAAGAACTTGTGAAGAATTATAAATAGACAGAGCGGAGACTGGTGAGAATGTGTTATACTGGTCGGGAATGAAAATAAATAAAAATACACAAGAGATACATGGGAGAAAGATATGAGTGAGAAATCAATGAGCAAAGATACAAGAAAGAATGTGATACTGCTGCATATTGCGGTTATGTGTTTTAGCTGCTCCGGCGTGATCGGTCAGTATGTACAGGTTCCGGCGGTACAGGTGGCAATGGGAAGAGTCATCTGTTCGTCGTTACTTTTACTGGCAATATCGCTGGTGTGTAAAGACAAGCTGACACTGGATTCGAAGAAAGATTACGGACTTATGATTTTGACAGGTGTTGTGATGGCAATCCACTGGTCTAGTTTCTTTCAATCGATCCAGACATCGTCCGTGGCAATCGGGACCATTACATTTTCAACTTTCCCACTGTTTCTGACATTTCTGGAACCTTTATTATTCCATGAGAAGATACGCGGTAAGAATATTTTGAATGCTTTGATCCTTTTGATGGGAGTATTGATCACGATTCCGGAATTTTCAGTGGAGAATACAGTGACGATTGGAATTCTCTGGGGAATGCTGGCAAGTTTTACTTATGCAGTAATGACGTTATCAAACCGGTATTTTTCCAGCAGATACAAAGGACGTACCATCTGTCTGTATGAACAGGGAACAGCAGCAATTGCATTGCTTCCGGCGCTGGTACTGGTGAAAGCAGAATGGCGTCCGGTGGATTTCGCAGGTGTTGCAACAATTGGTTTTTTATGTACGGCGATTGCCTATTCTTTATATGTAACGGCGCAGAAAGGTGTAAAAGCGCAGACTGCGGGAATCATTTCCGGTATGGAGACGGTATACGGGATTGTATTTGCACTGATTTTCTTAAGAGAAATCCCTACGGTCAGAGAACTGGTCGGAGGTGCAGTGATACTTGGAATCGCATTTTATTCGTCCTTGCATAGCGAAGATTAATCATAAGAAATTTTTAAGAATTGTATCGGGAAATATTTAAATCATGAACGATATAGTAAGCATGCAAAGAAAAAGAGGGGAGAGACGAAAGAAATGGAGGAAGAAAAAATATTAGTAGTAGATGATAACAAAGAAATCGTCTACTCCATCAGTGAACTGTTAAAGTATGAAGGGTATGAGACTTTGAAAGCATATGACGGTATGGAAGCACTGGATATTATGGAGCGGGAGAATGTAGACCTGATCCTTCTGGATGTGATGATGCCAAGACTCAACGGTCTGTCGGCACTGATGAAGCTGCGTGAGAAAAGCAGGATTCCGGTAATCATCCTGTCGGCCAAGACGGAAGAAAGTGATAAGGTGTCGGGACTTACGCTCGGAGCAGATGACTATATTGAGAAGCCGTATAATCCTGCGGAGCTGATCGCCAGAGTGAAAGCGCATTTACGCAGATACCGCGCATGGAGCGGTGGAGAAACGGAGAAAAAGAAAGATCCGGATCAGATCGTGAATGGCGGTCTGGTACTGGATAAAAAGCAGAGAGTCATCTTTGTTGAAGGAGAAGAAGTGCATCTGACGGCAACGGAGTATAAGATCCTGGAGCTATTGATGGCGCATCCCGGGCAGGTATTTCCGGCAGAGCAGATCTATGAGAATGTATGGCAGGAAACAGCAGATTATACTGTAGAGAATACTGTAATGGTACATATCCGTCATATCAGGGAAAAAGTGGAGATTGATGCGAAGAAGCCAAGATATGTAAAGGTGGTGTGGGGAATTGGATACAAAATGGAAAAATATGGTAAAAGCAATTAAAAAGTTTATAAAAGAATATTATGATTGCGTATTTGGATTTCTGCTGTTTATAATTGGAAGCTTCCTGTTCTTTGTGGTGTTAGTGAACAGATATTATTTCAGTACATGGGGCGTATGGAGAATCGGCTTGATCGGCAATATCCTGGTGCAGCCGGGAATCTGCCTGCTCGTACGCAGGTATATGAAACTGAGATATCGGAACTGGAGTCAGAAAGGGAGTGCAGAGACCTATCTGCAGGATACAGAAGACAGTATCTATTATCAGACCTGGAAGGCGAAAGAAAAACAGTCGGAAAAAAGATTTCGGAATATACTGGCGGTAGAACTGTCGGCAGCAGCGGCATATCTTTTCTTTATCAGTTACAGCAGCGGATGGGGATGGAATTATGCAGCCGGATATATGATGGTAGCAACGGTGTTTATAGAATATATCTGCTGCCGGGAAGTGATCCAGAGATACTGGAGAAATGAGCTGGATCAGATCATGGAGCAGACGGAGAGCTTCTTTCAGAAGCGTCTGGAACAGGCGCTGGAGATTGAACGGAAGAGTCTGGAAAAGGTATCGAGAAGTGACCAGTTAAGAGTAGACTTGATCACAAATGTATCGCATGATCTAAAGACGCCGCTGACTTCCATCGTCGGATATCTGGAACTGATCAAAAAAGAAGAATTAAGTGATGTAGTGAGGGACTATGTAGACGTGATATCGACAAGAGCAGGAAAGCTTGGTGAGATGATCAACAGCCTGTTTTCGCTGGCAAAAGCGAGCAGTGGGAATGTAGAACTTCACAAAGAAACTTTTGAGCTTAATCGTCTGATGGAACAGATATTTGCAGATATGGATGACCGGATAAAAGAAAGCGGACTGAAATTTGTAACTCAGTTTACCGAAGAAGACACGGCAATTTATTCTGATAATTCTTATTTTTACAGGATCTGTCAGAATCTAATCGAAAATGCGCTGAAGTATTCGGCGAAAGGAACCAGGGTATTTGTCAAGACGTATAAAAAGGAAGCGGGAACAGATCAGAAAATGGTATTGGAGATTACGAATACATCCGGATATGAGATGGATTTTGAAAAAGAAGATATCATCGAACGGTTTTCAAGAGGCGACAAGGCAAGAACCAGTGAGGGTAACGGACTGGGACTTGCAATCGTAAGTACCTATGCGAAAGCACTGGGAGGAGAATTTGATATTAAGATCGACTGTGATCAGTTCAAAGCGATTGTTTCGATATAAGAAAATGTAATAAGAAAAAGAATCAGGATAGGTTCAGATAAGTTGAGAATGAAAAGGATGACATAAGTAGAGAGTCATCCTTTTTTTAATACCAAATATGCAAAAATATAAAGATAAATTAGGAAAAATCTGACGAAAATTCCGGATGAAGACATTCTAAAAAAGGATTTCGTTGACAAATAAATAAGTTTAAACTAACATTGGTTATAGGAAGGTAACTGAAGGGAGGAGAATTATGTTTCTGGAAATAAGAGGAATTAAAAAGTCATTCGGGACAGGCGACAGCCGTGTGAACGTGTTGAAAGGTCTGGATCTGGATATTGAAAAAGGAGAATTTTGTGTCTTGCTTGGACCATCCGGTTCGGGTAAATCAACACTTCTGAATATCATAGGGGGAATTGATGGTGCTGATGAGGGCAGTATCACGATTGAAGGCGAACGTCTGGAGGATATGACGGAGAAGAAACTTTCACTGTATAGAAGAAAGCATCTGGGATATATTTTTCAGATGTATAACCTGATATCGAATCTGACGGTACGGGAGAATATTGAAGTAGGGGCATATTTGAGTAATCATCCGTTAGATGTGGATGAATTGTTACATACGCTTGGTCTTTATGAACATCAGAAAAAACTGCCGAATCAGTTATCAGGAGGACAGCAGCAGAGAACTGCGATCGGACGTGCAATTGTCAAGAATCCGGATATCCTGTTGTGCGATGAGCCGACCGGTGCGCTGGATTATCATACGTCCAAGGAAATCCTGAAACTGATCGAGACGGTAAATCAGAGATATGGCAATACGATTATCATGGTTACACATAATGATGCGATCAAAGACATGGCCGACCGGGTAGTGAAGTTAAGAGACGGAATGATTCGGAAGAATTACAGAAATGAAGTAAAGATTCCGGCGATCAATCTGGAATGGTAAGGAGGACATAACAGATGAAAAGTCCTTTAAGAAAAAGATTGCCGAGAGAATTAAAAAGTGAATTTGGAAAGTATTTAGTTGTCTTTATCATGATGGCAATAACGATTGGTTTCGTATCAGGATTCCTGGTAGCTGATGGAAGTATGCTCCGGGCATATGATGACAGCTTTCAAAAATACAATATCGAAGACGGATATTTCCAGACGAAGAAGAAGCTGACTCCGGCGCAGAAAGAAGATATTGAAAAATCGGATGTAAAGGTATATGAGAATTTTTATATAGAGCAAAAGCTTACGAACGGAAGTACCATACGATTTTTCAAGAACCGGAAAGAGGTAGATAAGGTCTGCCTGATGAATGGGAAGATGCCGAAAAAGTCCGGTGAGATCGCTGTGGACCGTATGTATGCAGATAATAATGAGCTGAAAGTCGGGGATACGGTGAAAAGTCGAAAGAAGACATTCCGGATTACAGGTCTTGTGGCACTTTCCGATTACAGTGCATTATTTCAGAATAATAATGATACGATGTTTGATGCTGTAAAGTTCGGAGTGGCAATTGTTACAGACAAAGATTTTGAAGCATTGAATCAGGTAAAGGTACAGTATAATTATGCCTGGATCTATGATAAAAAACCTGCAACAGAGAAAAAAGAAAAGAAGATGGCCGAAGACCTGATGGAAGACATGGCAGATGTCGTGACGATAGAAAGTTTTGTACCACAATACCAGAATCAGTCGATCCATTTTACAGGGGATGATATGGGAAGCGACCGTGCGATGATCGTTATGCTGCTTTATATTGTAATGGCGATTCTTGCATTTGTATTCGGTATTACGATCAGCAATACGATCAGGAAAGAAGCGGGCGTGATCGGAACACTGCGTGCATCCGGGTATACAAGGCGCGAATTGATCTTACATTATATGGCACTTCCGGTTGTGATCACACTGATCGGGGCACTGGTCGGAAATATTCTCGGATATACAGTATTAAAGCAGGTATGTGCGGGGATGTACTATGGAAGTTACAGCCTTCCGACATATGTAACGGTCTGGAATGCAGAAGCATTCTGGATGACAACGGTTGTACCGGTTATTATCATGCTGGTGATCAACTATGGAATTTTACATTACAAATTAAGACTGTCGCCGCTTAAGTTCATAAGAAGAGATCTTTCTTCCAGAAAACAAAAAAGGGCAGTTCATTTAAGTACAAAACTCGGTATCTTCCGCAGATTCCGTCTGAGAGTTATTTTTCAGAATATCAGTAATTATTTGGTGCTGTTTGTAGGAATTATATTTGCAAATCTGCTGTTATTCTTCGGATTGCTGCTCCCGTCGGTACTGAACCATTATCAGGAAGAAATACAGGAAAATATGCTGGCAAAGTACCAGTATATGCTGGAGGTTCCGACGGATGCAATCAGTGGAAGTAAACTGGAAAGTTTACTATCGCTGATGCAGTATTCGAACGGCACGAAGACGGATAACAAGACAGCAGAAAAATTCAGTGCATACGCATTAAATACAATTCCGGGAGAGGCCAAGAGCGAAGAGGTAGTATTGTACGGAGTAGAACCGGACAGTAAGTATATTAAGGCAGATCTGGGAGATGGCGTATATATATCGACGGCATATGCAGATAAGTATCAAGTAGAACCGGGAGATAAGATTACATTAAAAGAAAAATACGAACGCAAACGCTACACATTCAAAGTAAAAGGAGTCTATGATTACAGCGGGGCAATCAGTGTATTTATGAGCCGTGACAAATTAAACGAGACATTTGATCTTGGAAGTGATTATTATACGGGATATTTTGCAAATACAAAGATTAAAGACATTGATGAGAAATACATAGGGTCTGTAGTTGATCTGGAAGCACTGACGAAGGTATCAAGACAGCTGGATGTATCCATGGGAAATATGATGGGACTGGTCAATGGATTTGCGATCATGATCTATATGATTGTCATTTATCTGTTGTCAAAGATCATTATCGAGAAAAATGCGCAGTCCATTTCCATGACGAAGATCCTTGGATATACGAACGGAGAGATCAGCAGGCTGTATATTATGTCAACCATGGTTGTGGTTGTAATAGAACTGCTCTTAAGTCTTCCGATTGAAACGGTGGTTATGAATGTAATCTTCCGTGTAATGATGATGGAAAGTCTGACCGGATGGATCACACTGTGGATCGATCCAAAGATATATGTGGAAATGTTCCTGACAGGATTCATTACTTATGGTGTGGTAGCACTTCTTGAATACCGCAAGATTAAGAAAGTTCCGATGGATGAAGCATTGAAGAATGTGGAATGATCAAAAGAACGCATAGAAACGTATGACAGAAGTAATTGAATATAAAAAGAAGAGGAGAGAGAAGAGAGAAGAGAAAAGTAGTTGCCCTAATGCTTTCTGGAATGATGATATCAGAGCTTCACTAGAATAAAAGAAAGGCAGAAAGGTGAAGTGAAGTTCATTATTGAGAAGAAAGGAATAAAATACTTGTGAAAATACACAAAAAGAAAATGGTAAATTTATTAGTTATGACGAAAAATAAAAAGAATATAGACAAAGACAGGTATTATTGGTAATATAATAACAAGTTTGTTATTACGTAATGGTAAGCAAGACTGTTTATAGTGCAAGAGATCAAGAGATTTTGTATTATGAGCAGTCTTTTTTTATCATATTGTATCAATGGTTGTTAAGATTGAATTAGAGGTGAGAATGGCTGTGAAAATAGTCAGAGTTCTGAATACGAATGCAGTTGTCAGTAGTGATCAGGAGGGAAGAGAACTGATCATAACAGGAGCAGGAATCGGGTTCAAGAAAAAGAAGGGTGAAAATCTGGATGAAGCACTGGCGGATAAAACTTATTATCTGGAGAGTGTCGATGACAGCAGGAGACTGCAGGAAGTAGTAAAAGAAATATCAGAAGAATTTGACTTTAAAAACACAAGTCAATTGAATATTTTTGATATGATATAACAAAAAAACTGTGGTGATTACTATTAAAAGGTAATCTACCACAGTTTTTTTACATTACTATATCAAATTTTAATTCGTTTATTTTACATATAGGATACAATTGATTTCCTATGAATACACATTTCTTTGGTGTATGTAGTATGTCATGCTTTAATAAAAATTCTAAAGTTGAACTTTCTTTAATGAAAACTTCATTTTTTTCTAATCTTAAATCTATGTCAGATGAACATTCTGCAACTTTATCGTGAACATCTTTTACTATAGACATTTGACTATTCTTATCTTTATGACTTACAAATAAGCATTTTAAATTTTCGTTATTAAACGGTAAAAAATCTTTTGATAGTTTTAACTCCATAATTTTATTTTTAGTGATAAAAACCACTAATACTCCCTTCTTTTTATTTTATATTATATTAGTTATTAAAAATATTTATATTAATTGCTAAAAATAAT
>ERZ827363.3406-NODE-3406-length-12137-cov-2.641119_pt1 | contig 12137 bp, 8 predicted proteins | sample MGYA00519776_ERZ827363 | MGnify/ENA primary metagenome ERZ827363 (study PRJEB31778, sample SAMEA3449288) | human gut metagenome | biome: human gut; feature: human-associated habitat; material: faeces | place: United Kingdom | collected 2010/2012 ...
TTGAAGGAGGAATGCTGGAAATCACAGCCGCTTATCCTGCCGGAGCTTTATTGGATACGTTGGCTAATCTGGCAGAAGCTGCCGACGGCGAACACGACGAGGCTTTCAATTTGTATCCGGCATTCGGGAAAATTGCCGAAGAGGAAGGCTTCAAAAAAGTGGCCGCAACTTTTAAATATGTGACCGAAGTGGAGAAGATGCATGAGCAACGTTACCTGAAATTATTACAAAATATACGGGATAATCTGGTCTTTTCCCGCCCGGAAGAAGTCCGCTGGTATTGCCGTAAATGCGGTTATGTACATGTCGGCAAAACTCCTCCCGAAATTTGTCCTTCCTGCCTGCATCCGAAAGGATATTTTGAACTGTTCCCCGATAACTATTAAAAAACGATTCGGTTGTATAAATCCGGCCTGTGTGAGGAATTTTTTCTTTACGCAGGTTTTTTGTTTCGAAGCGGGAGGTGAGGTCTTTAAAAATTTTCCGGTATCTTTGTAAAAATTTGAGCGGATGATAGCGGGAAATGGAACTAAAATGAAAGATAGGTGGAATATCGTTGGTTGTGTGTTATTTTGCTTTGTTGTTTTCGGTGTACAAGCACAACAGCAACATCCGGTAAATAAAAAGGCCTGGGGACTTTTCCAGCAGGCACGGGAGTCTTTTCGCGAAGGAGATAAGGAGAAAGCTTTGGGATTACTTTTGAAAGCAGAGACTTTCGATCAGGGTTTTTCACCCTTGTATCTGTTGAAAGCAGATATATACAACAAAAAAGGAGATAAGATTCAGGAAATCCGTGCTATCGAAACGGCTTTGGCTTTGGATTCTCTGAAAAGTCATCCTTATTATTATTTTATTTTGGCCGAATATTATTTCGATGAAGCCGATTACGGAAAAGCTTTGGCACATTACGGGCGGTATCTGAGTTGGGATAAACGCTTGCAGGTAAAGGCAGTGGCGGAGCGACAGATGGAAAATTGCCGGTTTGCCCTGGAGGCTTTGCGGACCCAAACCAAACAACCTCCCGAAGTGTTTTATGAGGCCGGATGCCCGGTGTATTGGCCGGCATTGGATGTGACCGGACAAACCTTCTTGTTTACCGAACAGGCCGGCGAACAAGAAACGATGTGGATGTTGCAAGGCGACAGACGCTATGCGTTGAATTTTTCCGATAGAGAAAATTATGGGGCTCCTTCACTGACAGCCGATGGGCGAATGATGTATTTTTCCAGGGAAAACGGCCGGAATAGTTTTGATATTTATGTGGCTTACCGCTTGTCGGATACGTCCTGGTCGGAGCCGGTCAATCTGGGCGCCCCCGTCAATACCGATGGCTGGGAGGCTCAACCGGCGGTATCGGCCGACGGTACACGTTTGTATTTTGCTTCTACCCGTGAGGGAGGGAGAGGGGGAAGCGATATTTGGTTTTCGTATTTGCTAAGGCGGGAGGCGGATGGACGACAGTTGTGGTCACAGCCGCGTTGCCTTTATTTTAATACCGGAGGAGATGAAATGGCCCCTTTCCTGTATTTCGATAATAAAACGTTGTTTTTTGCTTCCGACGGATATGCGGGGATGGGACGGAAAGATATCTATAAAGTGGACGTGGAACAGGTGACCCCACCGCTGAATATCGGTATTACAGTGAATACCCAAAGGGATGAATTCGGGTTTATGGTGGATGCTAGCGGTCAATGGGGATATTTTTCGTCGGATATCAGCGGGAAACGTTGTATTTACCGATATCGGCTAGGAGAAGAGGTGGCTTGTCCGCCTGCCTCTTATTTGAGGCTGTTGACTGTAAATGAAGCCGGTGAGCCGGTAATACCCGATGGGTTGACATTAACAGAAGTGGGGACCGGTGATACCCTGGCTTGTTATGACCGGGTCGATGCCCGGACGGATATGCTGGCTTGTATTCCTGTGAATAAATTATTATGGGTGAGCGCTGTTAAACAGGGCTATTTGTATTATTCGGATACCCTGCAAGTGAAAGAAAATACGAGAGAAAATCCCCGAATCTATACGCTCTGTTTAAGACCGATCCAAAAAGAACAGACATTGGTTCTCAAGGGAATTTTTTTTGATGTCGACGACTATCGGTTACGGCCCGAATCTTATCCGGAATTACGGCAATTGGTCGTGTTTCTTAAACAGAATCCTGAGGTAAAGATCGAGATATCCGGCCATACCGATAATACGGGGAGTGATCAACATAATTATCGGCTGTCGGAAAATCGGGCTTTCGAGGTGTATAAATATTTGTTCTTGAATCATATTCAGAAGGAACGGATGGAATATAAAGGATATGGCAAGGATCGCCCCTTGAGGGGAGAAAGGAGAATAGGAGGACGGAGATTAGGGTAAGGTGAAAAGAGAATAAAATATACGATAGGGTATGAAAAGATATGAAGTGAGTGGGTTCGGGGTAATGGAATATGAGGAGGTTGCTTCGACCAATAGTCTGGCGGAAAAATTGCCACTGAGTGAATTGAAAGATAAACAGGTGATTTTGACCTGGCGACAGACACAGGGGCGTGGGCAGGCTACGAATCGGTGGGAGAGTGCCCCGGGAAAGAATATTTCAATGACGGTGATTTTCCGTCCGGAGTGTCTGGAGGCAGGAAAACAGTTTGCCGTGTCGATGGTGATCGCTTTGGGGTGTCTCGATTTTTTAAGCCATTATGTCGAGGGGGTGACGGTGAAATGGCCGAACGATGTGTATGTGGGGGAAAGGAAGATTTCAGGTATCCTGATCGAACACCGGGTGGCCGGAGCTCATATTCAAAGTTCGTTGTGTGGCATCGGGGTGAATATTAATCAGGAACAATTTTTATCGGACGCCCCTAATCCGGTGTCTTTATTTCAATTACTCGGTCGGGAACTTCCCTTACAGGAGGTTCTGGAAGAGCTGTTGGAATGTATCGGGAAGAGATATGAACAGATTCATCGGTATGCCGAACTGGAAAATGACTTTTTACGGCATATGTACCGGTCTACCGGAATATATGATTTTGAAGATGAACGTGGAATCTTCCGGGCTTCGGTCGGAGGAATCGATGAATATGGCCAGCTGATCCTGAAAGATACGGATGGGCGGGAAAGGGTATATGCATTCAAAGAAGTGAGATATGTCTGCTGATTTCTCCTATACGTTGCGGTCTTGTGTTTTCAGTTGTTATACCGGATTTATTCCGGAAGGGCTGGGTATGGGCTGATCAATACCTCTCTGACTTTAATCTCACTTTCTTTTCGGATTCTTTCGACCGGGGAAGTCATTTGTTTTCAGGATTGATCCAGTTTATCTATACCTGTCGTTTCTACTTTACCCGTAAGCCTTTCCGAATAAGTATGCGGAAAGATCGGAAGCAGGTTACTTTCTGAAAAATGCTTGGAAAAACCGGAAAAAACCGAAAAACCGGGTAGGGAAATCAGTAAAATTTGATTATTTTTGCATGACAGTCCAAAAAACGGTTTATGCATTGAATACAGCAGGTGCTTTTTTACGGTCGCCGATGTGCCCATTGGGATTGAAAGTCCCGTGAACAAAGCGCCCCTGGCAGTCTTAGGCTTTATATACTTTAAGTGCCGAAAGAGCACTTTGGCAACTTTATGAACCGAATTGAAACAATATGTTTTAGTGCTGAAAGGGATGGACTTAATAAACTTTATAGATAAAATTTGATGGTTGAGAATTATTCGGAAGATTCGATCAGGACGCTGGATTGGCAGGAACACATCCGGTTGCGGCCGGGGATGTATATCGGTAAACTAGGAGACGGTTCGGCGCCTGACGATGGGATTTATATTTTGGTGAAAGAGGTGGTGGATAACTCCATCGACGAATTTGCCATGGGAGCCGGTACAGAGATTACGATTAAGGTAGAAGACCGTAAGGTGAGCGTTCGGGACTTCGGCCGGGGTATTCCTTTAGGCAAACTGGTAGATGCTTCATCTAAAATGAATACCGGAGCAAAATATGATTCGGAAGCTTTCAAAAAATCTGTCGGTTTGAATGGCGTCGGTATTAAAGCGGTGAATGCTTTGTCGGAGAGCTTTGAGATTCAGTCGTTCCGGGATGGCGAGACCAAATATGTGCGTTATTGCCGTGCAAAAATTGTAGAGGAAAGGAAGATCGAACCGACTGACCAGCCGAACGGTACACAGGTAACCTTTTTCGCCGATAAGGACATTTTCGGGAATTACCATTACATTGCCGAATATCTCGAAGCGATGGTGAAGAACTATGTATTTCTGAACACCGGTTTAACCATATTCTTCAATGACCATAAATATTACTCCAAGCGGGGATTGTATGATCTGCTGATGGAAAATATGAGCGGAGAAGGCTTGTATCCGATCATCCATCTGAAAGGTGAGGATATCGAAATGGCTATGACGCACGGACGGCAATATGGGGAAGAATATTACTCGTTTGTCAACGGGCAGCATACCACACAGGGAGGAACCCATTTGAGTGCTTTCCGGGAAGCGGTGGCCAAGACGATCCGGGATTTTTATAAAAAAGATTTCGAAATATCGGATATCCGTACTTCTATTATCGGGGCGATCAGTATAAAAGTACAGGAACCGGTGTTCGAGTCGCAGACGAAGACGAAACTGGGTTCGAAAGATATAAGGCCCGACGGTCCTACCGTACGTAACTTTATCATGGATTTCGTGACCAGGGAATTGGATAATTATTTACACCGGAATCCGGATACAGCCGAATTGTTGTTACGGAAAATCGTCGAGACGGAGAAAGAACGTAAAGCCATGTCCGGTGTGCAGAAGATTGCACGCGAGAGAGCGAAGCAGGTGAGCCTGCACAACCGGAAGTTGCGGGATTGCCGGGTGCACTTCAATTCCAATCACGAACGGAAAAACGAATCTTCGATTTTTATTACAGAGGGAGATTCGGCCAGCGGATCTATTACGAAATCCCGGGATGTGAATACTCAGGCTGTGTTCAGCTTACGCGGTAAACCGCTCAATTCCTACGGGCTGACCAAAGAAATAGTCTACAAAAATGAAGAATTCAATTTATTGCAGGCTGCTTTGAATATTGAAGACGGGTTGGAAGAACTGCGGTACAACAATGTCATTGTGGCCACGGATGCCGATGTCGACGGTATGCATATCCGCTTGTTGTTGCTGACCTTCTTTCTGCAATTTTTCCCCGATCTGGTGAGGGCCGGGCATGTATACATTTTGCAAACTCCTCTGTTCCGGGTCAGGAATAAAAAAGAAACCCGCTATTGTTACTCCGATGCCGAGCGTGAAAATGCCATCCAAAAGTTAGGTCCGAAACCTGAGATTACAAGGTTTAAAGGACTGGGAGAAATTTCTCCGAATGAGTTCGTACATTTTATCGGAAAAGATATTCGTTTGGAACCGGTACGTCTTTCAAAAGGAGATTCGATCGATGAGGTGTTGAGTTATTATATGGGAAAAAATACACCGGAACGTCAGGATTTTATTATCGACAATCTGTATATTGAAAAGGATGAATTAAGGTAATTTTGAAATAGTGTTATGGGCGAGGATATAATTGACATGGATTTGAATATGGAGGGGGGACGTAAAGAAACTGACGAAGAAGGGAAAGAGATAGCGGCCGGGACCGATCGTTCGGCCTCGGAACAGACAGCGCCTTACGAGGCTGAAGCGGCAGGAACAGAACAACACATAGAAGACGACGAGGAAATCCCTCAACTGATCATGGAGCATTCGGGAGAAGAAAGTGGGAAGATTCGTTCTATTCAGCATCTGGACGGGATGTACCAAAAGTGGTTTCTGGACTATGCTTCCTATGTTATTCTCGAACGGGCCGTCCCTTACGTGAACGATGGTTTGAAACCTGTACAGCGACGGATTCTGCACTCTATGCGCGAACTGGATGACGGGCGTTACAATAAGGTTGCCAATATTATCGGTAATACCATGAAATACCATCCTCATGGAGATGCTTCGATCGGAGATGCGCTGGTGCAACTCGGACAAAAAGATTTATTGATCGATTGTCAGGGAAACTGGGGAAATATTCTGACCGGAGACGGGGCTGCTGCTCCCCGTTATATAGAGGCCCGCTTGTCTAAATTTGCCCTCGAAGTGGTATTTAATCCCAAGACAACGAATTGGAAACCTTCGTATGACGGACGTAATCGTGAGCCCATCACCTTACCTATAAAATTTCCTTTATTGTTGGCTCAGGGAGTCGAAGGGATTGCCGTCGGTCTGGCTTCTAAAATATTACCTCATAATTTCAACGAGCTGATAGATGCCTGTATCGCTCATCTGAAGCACGAAGATTTTGTGTTGTATCCGGATTTTCCTACCGGTGGAATGATCGATGTCAGCAAGTATTGTGACGGTATGCGGGGAGGAAATGTTAAAATCAGAGCGAAAATCGAGAAAGATAATAATAATAGGGCACTAAAGATTACTGAAATACCCTTCGGACGTACGACCTCGAGTTTGATCGACAGCATTATCAAAGCCAATGAGAAAGGAAAGATTAAAATCAAAAAAATCGATGATAATACGGCCCGGGATGTTGAAATATTGATTCAACTGGCCCCTGGAGTCTCTTCCGATAAGACGATCGACGCTTTGTATGCTTTCACCGATTGTGAATTATCGATTTCACCCAATTCTTGTGTCATCGAGGAGGAAAAACCCCGGTTTATGCCGATCTCCGATATTTTGCGGCAGTCGGCAGACGATACGGTTGCCCTATTGAAACTGGAGCTGGAGATCCGTTTGAAAGAATTGCTGGAAGATCTGCATTATGTGTCTCTGGAACGTATCTTTATCGAAGAACGCATCTATAAAGACAAGCAGTTTGAAGAAAGCGAAACCATGGAGTTGGTTATCGCTCATGTACACCGGCGGTTACAGCCTTTCTTACCGGAACTCTACCGGGAGGTGACCGATGACGATGTGAAAAAATTGCTGGAGATCAAGATGAAACGAATCCTGAAGTTTAGCTCTGAAGAAGCCGATCATTATATCCGGAGTCTGAATGAAGAGATTGCTGTGGTGAAACATAATATCGAACACATCATTCCTTATTCTATCGCTTATTATGAACGGATAAAAGCGAAATACGGGAAAGGACGGGAAAGGAAAACGGAAATCCGTAATTTCGAAAATATCGAAGCCGCTAAGGTCGTCATCGCAAATGAAAAGCTTTACATCAACCGGGAAGAAGGTTTTATCGGAACGGCCTTGAAGAAAGACGAGTTTATCTGCGAGTGCTCGGATATGGATGATGTGATTGTCTTTAAGAAAGACGGTACCTATTATGTGACGAAGGTGGCCGATAAGATATTCGTCGGTAAGGATGTTCAATATGTGAATGTTTTCAAAAAGAACGATAAACGTACGATTTATAATGTCGTATACCGGGACGGTAAATATGGGGCTTCTTATGTGAAGCGTTTCAATGTTACCGGTGTGACCCGGGATAAAGTGTATAACCTGACTAAAGGTACCGCCGGATCCCGGATTTTGCATTTTTCTGCCAATCCCAACGGGGAGGCCGAAGTGATTAAAGTTTGCCTGAAACCGAAACCCAGTATAAAGAAACTGGTATTCGAATATGATTTTGCTGCGCTGTCGATCAAAGGGCGTGATTCTCAGGGGAATACACTGACAAAGAACGATGTCCACAAGATCAGTGTCGTGCAAAAAGGAGTATCTACTTTGGGCGGGTGTAAAATCTGGCTGGATGAAGATGTGTTGCGTTTGAATACCGATAGCCGGGGAAAATACCTGGGAGAATTCCAGGGAGAGGACCGGATTCTGGTTGTAAATAAGAATGGTACTTACCATACGACCGATTTTGATCTGAATAATCATTATGACGAAGGATATATCGTTTTTGAAAAGTTCGAGGCCGATAAGGTTTGGTCGGCGGTTTTCTTCGATGCCGAACAGAATTATTATTACCTGAAACGTTTCCGTTTCGAGGATTGTGTGAAACTGAATTCCATCATCGGTGAGGTGGAAGGCTCCCGTTTGATCTGTCTGAGTGACGAGAGACATCCTCGTTTTGAAGTGATATTCGGTGGAAAATATGAAGCCCGGCCTGCCGATGTGATTGTGGCCGACGAATTTATCGGTGAGAAATCATTTAAAGCACGCGGTAAACGGATCACAACCTTCGAGGTGAATGAAATTCGTGAAATAGAACCTTTGCTGAAGGAAGGAGAGGCCGACGAGATCAATACGGATATCGAATTTGAAGTGACTAATCCGGAAGAGATTGCCGGCGACGAACAAATGAAGCTCGATTTTGAAAATACGGATAATCCGGATGAAATATAATGTCGGGACTATGAAGTATTTTTTAGTCGGTTATATGGCCTGCGGGAAGACCCGCAGGGGAAAAGTGATAGCGGAAGAACAGGGGGTCCGGTTTATCGATTTGGATGCTTATATTGTCGAACGTGAAAATAGGAGTATCTCTGAAATTTTTGCTGCGATCGGAGAAGCCGGATTTCGAAGGTTAGAGACTTTTTACTTAAAAGAGGTTTGTGAACTATATCAGGATTTTGTCCTCTCGACAGGGGGAGGAACCCCCTGTTTCAATGATAATATGGCGTATATGAATGCGCAGGGAATCACCTTGTTTCTGAATACGGATACGGATACGATCGTAGAACGGCTGATTCGGGGAAAACATAAACGCCCGATCGTCAGCAAGCTCGAAGACCATGAAATCCGGGATTTTGTCCTCCGGCATTTGAAAGAACGCCTGCCTTTTTATAAGCAAGCCCAAAAAATTATCGTCTAAATAGTAGAATTATTCTGTCGTTACTTATTCGTCTTCGGTGATCGGAATTGGCGAACCGGTCTGACGGTATAAAACCCGAAATCGGAATAGATAGAAAAAAATAAACCTACGTTTATTAGTGTAAATATGTATATAACTGCCTTACTTCTTTTAGGGTGAAGGGCATTTGTCAGAAATGAGATGCTCCGGGCCCGTTTTATTTTTTCTGTTAAAATATCGGATTTAAAAATAACAGTCTGTTCATGTTTTTTAGTTTTGATTATTTCTCGGAATAAGAGATGAAAACGTATATTTGTTGCACAAAGTAACCTAAAATAATTTATCATGGGAGAGCGGATTACTTTTCGGCGGAACGAAGGGCTTATTACAGTAAAGCCTTATTGGAGGGGAAATCCTGTGGTAAAGGGACGTTTTGTGAATCGGCAACATCGCTCTAAACAGGGGATCGGTAATGTTTTGAAATGGCGTTTTTCGCCCAATCCCCAACGTAAAGAGAAACGGAACGAAAATTGGGAACCTCAACTTTTTCCACTGCATAGTTTACAAGGGATTAGCGGTGATGCGTTGGCTTGGTTAGGACATAATTCTTTCTTTATGCAGTTGGGGGGTAAACGGATCATGTTCGATCCGGTCTTTGGCAATATTCCGTTCGTCCGTCGTAAGAGTAAATTTCCTGCCGATCCGGATATTTTCAAAGAGATCGATTACTTGCTGATCAGCCATGACCATTTCGATCATATGGACAAACCCAGTATTATCCGTTTATATGAGAACAATCCCCGGATGAAAGTATTTTGTGGTCTGGGAATGAAGGATTTGATCCGGGGCTGGCTGCCCGATATTCAGGTGATAGAAGCCGGATGGTATCAGCGTTGGGAGGAAGGACGGTTGAAAATTACTTTTTTGCCTGCTCAACATTGGAGCAAACGTTCTTTAAACGACGGAGGACTGCGTTTGTGGGGAGCTTTTATGTTGCAGACCGATGACTTGTCGGTGTATTATGGGGGAGATACCGGCTATTCCTCTCATTTTACCGAAATAGAAGAATTGTTCGGTGCTCCGGATTATGCTTTACTGGGTATCGGAGCTTACAAACCCCGTTGGTTTATGCAAGCGAACCATATTTCGCCTTATGATTCCTTGACGGCTGCTTCGCAGATGAAAGCCCGGATAACGATCCCTATGCATTATGGGACATTCGATTTATCCGACGAACCCCTGAGTGACCCGCCTGCTGTATTTGCCGAAGAGGCCGGCAAAAGGAATATACAGGTAAAGATTCCGGCTTTAGGGGAAATTGTAAAGCTTCGGAAAAGATGATTTATAAATTCCTATTATATGAAAACAACTTTATTACTTATCGTATCTTTTATTTTTTTAGTTATGACAGCATGTAATTCAGAGAAAAAAGAAAGTAAAATCCAGACGAAGGATGCCTTGGAAAATATTATGGGCCGGAAAAGTGTAAGAAAATATTTACCCAAATCGGTAGAAAAGGAAAAAGTAGAGGTATTATTGAAGGCAGGGATGGCTGCTCCGAGTGGTAAAGATGTCCGGCCTTGGGAATTGATCGTCATCGACGACCGGGAAGTGCTCGATTCTATGGCTGCTGTGTTGCCTTATGCCAAAATGTTGAAAGAAGCTCCGATGGCTATCGTCGTTTGTGGGGATACTACTAAATCTTCTTATTGGTATCTGGATTGTTCGGCTGTTACTCAAAATATCTTGCTGGCTGCGGAAGCGATCGGATTAGGAGCTGTCTGGACCGCTACATATCCTTATGCAGATCGCATGGAAGTCGTGAAAAAATATACGGGAATCCCGGAACAAATTAATTCATTGTGTGTGATTCCCGTAGGATATCCGGCTATGCCTCATAGTCCGAAAGATAAATGGGATGCTTCGAAGGTTCATATGAATAAGTGGTAGAAGAAACGTTATCCTTATACCATTCGAATGACCTGATTTGCCAGTGATCTCGGGGTTAAAAGAAAAGGTGTTTATATACATGTTTATCCTAAACCCAGGTATATTTTTTCTTTCTGTTCCGATTCCGGATTTTGTGTCGTCAGACCGGTTCGCCTGGACCGGTCCGTTAAGGCTTTCCTTCACTGACCGGCAGAAGCGACCGGATCCCCGAACACGAACACCGGAGACGGATAAGTAACGACAGAATAATTCTATGTTTATAAGTGTAAATATGTGTATCATTGCCTTATTTAAATACCCTTACCCTGTCGCATAAAGGTTTGTATTCTTTCTTTTGGGGTGGTTCCAGTGGTAAACCGAAAGGCATTTGTGCAATCAATTCCCAGGTGGCAGGTAATTTCCAGGTGGCAATAACCTCTTCGTCGATCAGAGGATTGTAATGTTGCAGGGAGGCTCCGAATCCGGCGTCCTCGAGCATAGTCCAGACGGCCAGCTGATGCATCCCTGAGGTATGCTGGGACCATTGCGGAAATTTTTCATGATATAAAGGGAAAGCTTTCTGTAAACCTTCGATTATAGCGGTGTCCTCAAAAAATAATACCGTACCGTAACCGGCTGCGAACGATTTATTGATTTTTGCTTCGGTAGAAGCATAAGCGGCTGCCGGGATCGTCTTTTTTAGCGTATTCCGGACAATGTCCCAAAGCCGTCGATGCTGTTCCCTCAATAATAGTACCATCCGTGTGGATTGGGAATTGAAAGCAGAGGGAGTATGAAGAGCGGCAAAATCTAAAATTTCCTCGATCTCAGCATCAGGAATTGTGGTTTGATTATCTATCGCGTAATAACTTCTGCGATGCTTTAAAGCTTCTTTAAGGTTCCTTTCCATGATATTTCATTTTATGTTTACACGGTATACGTAAATTTTGCTATCTTTGTGGCGACTTTTCAAAAAAATGTTAGTTATGAAGATGATGGGTAGGATAATTTATTTTGAAGGCTAGTTTATTTTTCACTTAGCTTTCGATTCCCCCTTTTTTTATCGCCTATTGCTTTTTTAGCCTATAGCCTTTAAGCTATAGCTTTTTAGTCTTTTGTTTATAGTTTTTTTATCATGGATCTTTGGAAAAAGAAATTTATTATTATATGGTCGGGACAGTTGTTTTCTATCCTGAGTAGTGCTATTGTCGGATATTCGGTCATGTTTTGGTTGAGCATAGAGACTAAAAGTGCCGAAGTGCTATCCTATGCTGTGTTGGCGACCTTATTACCTCAGGCTTTGTTAGGACCTATAGCGGGTGTATATGTCGATCGTTGGAAAAGAAAACTGACCATGATCGCTGCCGATAGTTTTGTCGCTCTATGTTCTTTGATACTGGGAGGTTTATTCTATTTCGATCAGGCTGAATTG
>ERZ827363.3409-NODE-3409-length-12128-cov-3.773627_pt1 | contig 12128 bp, 7 predicted proteins | sample MGYA00519776_ERZ827363 | MGnify/ENA primary metagenome ERZ827363 (study PRJEB31778, sample SAMEA3449288) | human gut metagenome | biome: human gut; feature: human-associated habitat; material: faeces | place: United Kingdom | collected 2010/2012 ...
CGAGCTTCTGATCCCCGTATGAGAACCAGGACCCGCTCTTCTTGATAATTCCGTTATCGACACCCAGGTCGATAATCTCGCCCAGTTTCGAAATCCCTTCGCCGTACATAATGTCGAATTCGGCTTTCTTGAATGGAGGAGCAACTTTGTTTTTCACCACTTTCACGCGGGTGTGGTTACCGTAGATTTCCTCTCCGTCTTTGATTTGTCCTACACGACGGATGTCCAGACGCACGGAGGCATAGAATTTCAACGCATTACCACCAGTCGTCGTTTCCGGGTTCCCGAACATTACGCCGATCTTATCACGCAATTGGTTGATGAAGATACAGGTCGTATTCGTCTTATTGATCGCAGCTGTCAATTTACGAAGGGCTTGCGACATTAAGCGAGCTTGCAGACCCATCTTGCTGTCTCCCATATCGCCCTCAATCTCAGCTTTAGGAGTCAAAGCGGCTACGGAGTCGATAACAATGATATCTACGGCGGATGAACGGATCAACTGCTCGGCTATTTCCAAGGCCTGCTCACCGTTATCCGGCTGGGAGATCCATAGGTTCTCTACATCAACGCCTAGCTTCTCGGCATAGAAACGGTCAAAAGCATGCTCCGCATCGATAAATGCGGCGATACCTCCTTTTTTCTGAGCCTCGGCGATCGCATGGATCGCTATGGTTGTCTTACCGGAAGATTCCGGACCATAGATCTCGACGATACGTCCTTTCGGATATCCGCCTACGCCCAGCGCTGCGTTTAAAGCGATAGAGCCTGTCGGTATCACCTCGATATCCTCGATGCTTTCATCGCCCAGTTTCATGATCGAACCTTTTCCGTAGTTCTTCTCGATTTTATCCATTGCCGCACGTAAAGCCTTTAGCTTATCCGTGTTAGCGGCTGGTTTACCACCTTCTTCTTTCGCTTTTTCTTCGAACAAATTTTCTTCTTTTGCCATATGTGTCCCTTATAAATTAAGGATTTGATTTGCATGGTCTTTTGTCTTCACCTCTTTCGGTCCGATGATATTTGTAACAATACCTTCCTCGTTGATGATAAAGGTGGTCCGGAGAGTCCCCATGTATGAACGTCCGTACATTTTTTTCTCAGCCCACACACCAAACAGTTCTTGTAAGGCCGTGTCTGTGTCCGCTATTAAACGGAAAGGTAAGTTTTGCTTTTGTATAAAGCCTTGATGCGATTTGGCGCTATCTTTGCTTACTCCGATGATCTCGAAGCCTTTCGCTTGTAAGGCTTGATAGCCGTCACGTAAGCTGCATGCTTCCGCCGTGCAACCGCTCGTGTTATCTTTCGGATAGAAATAGAGCGCTACTTTTTTCCCTTTATAGTCACTCATCTTTACCTCTTTACCGTCTTGATCGGTTCCCAAAAACTCGGGAACCTTATCGCCTATTTGTATTGCCATATTACAATTCTAAGTCAATGTTAAACAATTCATGCCAAGGCAAACCTTGCTCATTCAGCTCTTTCATGAATGGGTCCGGATTGAATTCCTCCACATTCCATACACCCGGTTTCTTCCAAATGCCTTGCATAAATAATTTGGCGCCGATCATGGCGGGAACACCGGTGGTATAACTAACACCTTGCGCTCCTGTCTCTAGATAAGCGGCATGGTGGCTACAGTTGTTGTATACGTAATAAGTTAATTCCTTACCGTCCTTGATACCACGGATGCGGCAACCGATGGAAGTCTCGCCAGTATAATTCTCTCCCAGATCACCCGGGTTCGGCAGTACGGCTTTTAAGAATTGGATCGGAACGATTTCCTGCCCGTTGTAAAGGATCGGGTCGATACGAGCCATACCGATATTTTGGATGACACGTAGATGAGTCAAGTATTCCTGTCCGAAAGTCATCCAGAAACGAGCCCGTTTGAGGGTCGGGAAGTTTTTGGTCAAACTTTCCAATTCCTCGTGATACATCAAATACGATTCTTTCGGTCCTACATTCGGATAATTCAAGGCTTTATGTACGCTTAACGGATCGGTCTCCTTCCATTCCCCATCCTCGAAATATTTGCCACGTTGAGTAATCTCACGGATATTGATTTCCGGATTGAAATTGGTAGCGAATGCCTTATGGTGATCTCCTGCGTTGCAGTCTACGATATCCAGATAGTGTATCTCGTCGAAATGATGCTTTGCCGCATAGGCTGTATATACGCCGGTAACCCCCGGATCGAAACCACATCCCAAGATAGCGGTAAGACCGGCTTTCTCGAAACGATCTTTATAGGCCCATTGCCAGCTGTATTGATATTTGGCTTCATCAAGCGGTTCGTAGTTGGCCGTATCTAAATAGCTAACGCCGTATTCCAGACAAGCATCCATGATATGCAAATCTTGATAAGGTAAGGCCAGATTTACCACCAAATCCGGTTTGAAGGCGTTAAACAAGGCAACAAGCTCTTGCACGTTATCTGCGTCTACCTGTGCGGTTTGCACTTTTACGTTCTTGATATCGGCGGCGATCTTGTCGCATTTACTTTTCGTACGGCTAGCTACCATGATATCCGTGAAGACATCCGCATTCATCGCTATTTTCTTAACAGCAACGGTACTTACGCCCCCTGCACCAATAACTAATACTCTTCCCATTTACTAATAGAATTAATCTTGTTAATATACAGTTTACAAGGTTTTCAACCAATGGACAAATATACGGCTTTTCCTTGACAATCCCTATATATTTATTCATTTTAGAACGGAAGAGGGAAAAGAAAGATACAGCTAATGAATGTGAATAATGAAAATAGTCGTACTTTTGTCACATTTACTGTTTAAAGTTTGGACATGAGATTCTTAAATAATGTCGGGGGTGTTTTTATTCTGCTTTTATTAGCGTTGGGGTGTAAACCTGAGGCGAAGCGGAGCCGTGTGCTTGTGATCCAATCTTTTCGGTGGGATGATAAGAACTATCTGGAATTAAACTCGGATATCCGGAAAGAACTGAGAAAAAACCGGGTGAATGCGGACATCCGCACGTTTTATCTCGATTGTGAGTGCTATATGGCTGAGGAGGAAGAGGAACGGATGTATAACTTTATCGATACGATCCGTCTTTGGAAGCCCGACATCATATTGGTGAATGATGATCAGGCTACCTATACGTTGATGAAATGCGGCCATCCTTTTGTAAAGAAAGTTCCGGTTGTTTTCTCTGGCGTCAATTTCCCTAATTGGGATTTGCTGGAAGAATATCCGAATGTAACAGGTAGCTGGGATAAGATTGATTATGAGGAGAACCTTCGTTTGATCGATCGGCAAATGGGAAAGTCTCGCATTTATATCAATTATGATAAGACCTCCTTAGGGCAGTTGGCTTTCCGGGAGTTGATAAAAGCGGTCGATACGAGCCGATATGTATTGAATTATAATCAATTGGCTTTCCAATTAAATGACCCGGACTTTAAGGTAGATTCCATGACGTTTAGAACCGAGATGAGAATGAAGGCGATACGTCCTTCGAAAAATATAATCCATTTCATGCCTTTTCGTAAAGCCAATGGGGAGTTTTTATTGAGTAATATTAATGGTACCTATCCTTATTGCGTATTTTTCAATATCCGTTATGACTATACATCCGCAGGCTTGTCTAAGATGTTCGTGACTCCTTCATTTACGGCGGTGCGGGAAATCTTTAATATAAACGTGGAAGTTCTGGGAGGCTATTTTTGCTCGAACCGCATACAAGCGGCGGAACAGGCTAGGTTGGCGGCTAAAATTCTTTCCGGTACGCCTGTCTCTTCCGTTCCGATCGTAGAGAGTCCTAAAGAGTATCTGTATGATTGGGGGGAGATGCAACGTTTAGGTATCTCAAAGGAGGAGGTCCCTACTAATGTTCACATCATCAATATGCCTATTTCTGAACGGTATAAGATTGGGGTTTTTATCGCCTCTTCCTTGGGCGTGATCTTATTGCTGGCATTGATCGGTTATTTGTTTTATCTCTATTGGCGGGAAGCAAGACGAAGGAAAGAGGTGCTCGCTAATTTAAAGCAGGAGAAAGAGCATCTTTCTTTAGCGTTGGAAGGGGGGAATATATTCGCTTGGAAATTACAGTCTGGTACCTTCCGGTTTGACAACGAGTTCTTTAGCTATGTGAATATTTCTCCCCGGGAAATTCCTTTGGATGAGCTGTACGAGATGACTCATCCGGACGACAGGCAGAGTTTGCGATCCTTAATTGATTTCATTTGTACGGGTACGATCTCTCATCATATCCTTCAATATCGTTGCGATTTTAACGGGAAAGGTTACCAATGGTGGGAATTTCGTTACGGAAGCTTAGAGGATGCGAATGATGGGTATGTAATTAATGGCTTATGTTTGAATATCCAAAATATCAAGGATACGGAGGGGGTATTGATCTCTGCGAGGGAAAAAGCCGAGGAGTCGGATCGGATGAAGTCGGCTTTCTTGGCGAATATGAGCCATGAGATACGTACGCCGCTGAACGCGATTGTCGGTTTCTCGAATTTAATGAACTCGGAAGAGGTCTTGGAGCCGGAAGAGCGTGAGCAGTTCGTGAAGTTGATTAATACGAACTCCGACTTACTATTGAAACTGATCAATGATATTTTAGATCTTTCCCGTATGGAATCTGGAAAGATGAGTTTTGTTTTCGATCGCCATGATTTGAATGTCTTGATCAATGAAATCTATTGTACTTTCCAGTTGATGATGCCCGAGGGGGTAGAGCTACGCATGCGTGTCCCCGAGATCCCGGTGATTGTGGCGGTAGATCCTTATCGGCTGAAACAAGTATTGTCTAATTTTATCAATAATGCCATCAAGTTCACGACTTCTGGCTATATAGAAGTTGGATACTATTTCTGTACGAAAGGCGACTGCCTTCATATCTATGTAGAAGACACTGGTATCGGTATCCCTGAGGAGAAACAGAAGCAAGTTTTTGATCGTTTTTGCAAATTGGATGAGTTTGCGCAAGGCACCGGACTCGGACTGGCGATTTGCCAAGTGATAGCGCAGCGTTTCGGCGGTGAGATACAATTGAAGTCGGAATATGGTAAAGGTAGCCGTTTTACGCTAACTTTGCCTAAAGAACGTATAGGTTGACAAAGCATGGAACAAATAGAGGAACTTTCACGATTTATCAAGGAACATGCGTCGGATGATTTGAATCGTCTGTTGCTTTCCGCCTCTCGTTATCCGGGGATCGATATCCCTTTCGTGGTGGATCAATTAAAATCTCGGCGGCAGATCAAGGATAAACTACCTTCATGGTATCAAAACGATCGACTGGTTTTTCCGGCGAAGATAGCGGCGGAGCAATGTTCCTCGGAACAAACTGCCTTGTACAAACAGAGGTTGGTAGATCCACAGGCACATGTATGTGATTTGACCGGAGGGTTGGGGATCGATAGCTATTTCTTCTCTCGGAAAGTACAGCAGGTTACTTATATCGAACGCTTTCCCGCTTATTGCGAGGCGGCTATCCATAATTTCAAGGTACTAGAGGCTGATAACGTAACGGTATTGAATGGCGATTCTACGGAGTTGTTGGCTGAGATCGATGGAATAGATGTGTTCTATATCGATCCGGCTCGTAGGGGAGAAGGAAATAAGCGGGTTTTCGCATTGCAAGATTGCGAGCCGGATTTAACAAAGCTAGTCCCCGTCTTATTTAGTCATGCCCCAAGGGTGATCGCTAAACTATCCCCGATGGCGGATATTCGTATGACACTGGATTTACTTCCGGGTGTGACTGACATACAGGTTCTTTCGGTGAAAAACGAATGTAAGGAACTTTTATTTGTGCTGGAACGAGGCTCGAGAAACGGGAATCCTCGGATCTGTTGCGTGAATTTTATCTCGGAGGAAGAGTCGGAATCGTTTACGTTCTCATTGATGGAAGAGCGGGAAGCGGTCGCCTCCATCCGTGGAGAAGTCAAGCGTTATTTATATGAACCGAATGTCTCCATCTTGAAGGCAGGTGCGTTTAAAGCGGTCGCCACTCGTTTCGGATTGAGTAAATTGCATGTTAGCAGTCATTTATATACGTCGGATGAGGTAGTCCCTTGTTTTCCGGGACGTTCTTTTGTGGTAGACGAAGTGATCCCCTTTACGAATAAACAATGTAAGACCTTGTCGAGGCAGATTCCCCAAGCGAATATCACAGTCCGTAATTTCCCCCTCTCGGTGGAAGAGTTACGTAAGCGAACTAAAATTGCGGATGGAGGAACTATCTATCTTTTCGCTACTACTCTGGAAAATGGGGATAAGGTACTTATCAAAGCTCATAAGATATAGGATACTGCATGGGCGTTGCAGTGTTACTGCATAGGTGCTGCAGCATTACTGCATAAGGGTTGCAGTACTATTGCAAGGCCTGTTGCAGTGATATCCGAAGGGATATAAAAAAAGTGTATGATGTTATCACCATACACTTTTTATGATATGAGGTTTATATTACTTCAATAGATTCGCACGCATTTCCTCAATCTTAGCTTTTGACTCACGAGCCGTATTTATGGTTGCTACCATTCCGCTTAACGGAGCGATTGTAGTTCCTAATTGCTCCAAGTCTGGATAATATTTAGCTAAGTCGGCTGTGATCTGCTGGATGATACCGATACGTTTTTCCATATTCTCGCTCAAACCGGCGGAAATAGCGTCGCCTTTAACAACCAAGCCCGGGTTTGCGTATACAATGGCATATTCTACAGCCATGCCCCCTAACAACTCAAGTTCAACGTCAGCCTTATCATTTTCCATCATAGCGTCGATCAATTTGTTTTCTTGGTTTTTCATGAATTTGCTTAACTCCTCTTTGCTGGCGTTAGCGGGAGCGGACTCTTTCATGATGTCGATAGCGAATGGAATGTCCAGATCCGTAGTCAATTTAACCAATACGTTCTCGATATCTGTAGTCGGCTTTTTCATAGCCTTCAATACGTTCAAGTCTGCGAAGTAGATACCGCAAGCACGTGCTTTCTGGGCTTGTGTGTTCAATTCGGAAACCTTGCTGACCGGCAACATAAAATCAGTATTAGCGACAGAGATCGTAACCTCGCCGGTAGATACTTTGTAAGGCAACTCCGAATCCGGCATATCTTTCAAGAAACGAGTAACCTCGTCTTTCAACTCGGCAGTAAGCAGACCTTTAGATACTTCTCCTGCGATAGCTGCTTCTTCCTCTACTTTTTGCTCAGCGGCGTCTTGTTTTTTACTGCTGTTGCAAGATACCATTCCAAATGTAATCGCTGCTATGGTTAGCAGGCTAACAAAACTCTTTTTCATGTTATTCTTTATTTTTAGATTATATATTTTGTCATTAATCGCTCCCTTTGTTTAAATACTTGCCGGGAAACTCTGCGAAGATAGATATAATTACCAATAAAGCAAAGATTCCTAACATTAATAAATTAAATGTAAAAGTAGAAAATGTATAACCGGCGAATTTTTTCTCATGACTATAGAAAGGCGCACGTCCCCAATTATTGTCCGGTTCCAGATAAATCTGCCCGATTTTAGGATAGATCCGGTTGTGAGCCTCCTTATAGAATTGGGTACTGGTTGAGTTAAGTACCAGTTCCTCAATGGCCGAGTTATGGTGCTCTTTTTTCAAGGTGTTCAACCATTCGGAGCCGTGTTCTTGAATGACCTCTTTCCGTTTTTTCTCTAATAACGCCGTGAAATTATCGCTACGGGTATGCAGGGCTTTTTCCACTTTATCCATATAGCTCTCGTAACTCTCTTTGGACGTATAGGGGGCGATACGGGCGGCACGGGATAGTACGGCCAGTTCGTTGTGGATCGTCCGGGTGTTCTTTTCCCGTTTCTCCGGGATCAGGTTGAGGCTGTTTATGAGGCTGCGCACCTCGTCAGCATGGACATTCCGGTAATATTGCGCTAGGAACTTTTCTTTTTCGACCGTGAAAAATAGGCGGTTGTAGCTGTTGTTCCGGAATTGTTCCGTAACCAACGCCTCGAATGCCCAACGTGAGGGAATAACCTCACCGATAAGGGGCACTATGTTCCGGCTGGATGCGCTTCTGCTCAAATCGTCGAACTTGACAACTAAGCCGCAAAGTAAGATCTGCGGGATTAAAAGCAGCGGTATCGTTATATAGATCGCTACGATCGAGTTTAAAGATTGCGATAGTATCAAACCTGTCAGGTTGGCGAGGAATGAGGTTGCCCATAGCGTGATCCACCAAGTAAGGAACATCTCGCTTCCAATGCCTATCAATAAATTTCCTACCACTATGAATAGCAAACTTTGGATCGCTGAGATACAAAGCAGGTAGAACATCTTTGACGAGAGATAACTGCCTCGGCTCAATCGCAAGAATCGTTCTCGCTTTAGGAGCGTCCGGTCCTTGATGATCTCTTCGGCGCTGATGCTTAATCCCGTGAAAGTAGCGACAATCACCGCCATGAAAATGTAGGATACCAGGTTTTTGTTCGCCAGCAAAGAATACCCGTCATCGGGTACGAAGCGGGTGAGCAGGGCCACGATCACCGCCAATAAAGGAGTCTCCAGTAAGGCGATGCACAAATACTGCTTATTGGTCAGCTTGGTTTTTATGTTTCTTTCCAAGAAGATACAGAATTGCTTCCAGATCGAGGGCTTCTGCTGATGATTCGGGGGCAGGGGAGTAGGCTTAACCTCTTGGAACTTCGGGCGGGAAGCTACATATAACTCATGCCATTCTTTTGAAGTTATCTTCCGGATGTTTGTCTGGTTTCCGCTATCGTCTATCTTTTTTGCGTCGATAATGGTTAGGATTAGTTCCGGATTGATATTTCCGCAGGTGCCGCAAACACTGATGTCTTGATCTGTATAATTGGCGATCCGTTTGAAATAAGTGATCGCCTCGATCGGGTTACCGTCGTAAATCGGGTAACCGCCGGTATCTAATAACCATAGGCGGTCGAACAGTTTATAGATCTCGGACGAAGGTTGGTGGATATTGACAACCACGAGCCGTCCCCGGTGTGTTTGTTCCTTTAACAGCATGATGACCTTTTCGGAATCGGTGGACGAGAGGCCGGAGGTAGGCTCATCCAAATAAAGGATCGCCGGCTCACGGATAAGTTCCAATGCTATATTTAAACGTTTACGCTGTCCTCCGCTGATCGTTTTCCGGATTGGAGACCCGACGGCCAAATCCCGGATCTTGCTCAGATCCAAATCCTCCAGTATCGTATTGACACGATCCTCGATCTCCTTTTTGGTCAGGTTGGCGAAACAAAGGCGGGCGGTATACCATAGATTTTGGAATACGGTCAGCTCCTCGATCAGCAAGTCATCCTGAGGCACGAAACCGATCAATTGCTTGCATTCCGGATCACTCAGCGGATGTCCGTTTAGGCATACACTTCCCTCCCCGGGGATAATATTCCCATTTAAGATGCTTAACAAGGTAGACTTACCAACGCCGCTTCCTCCCATGATGGCTACCAACTGGCCAGATTCAAGGTTGAAAGAGAAATTGTGCATACCGTTCTCGCTATTCTTGAAGCTGAACTCGATATCCCTCCCGGTTAATAAAATACGTTCCTTATGCTCATTCTGATTGAATACATCGAGGACATCACTATAATAAACCGGCAAGAATAGCGGGCTTTTGATTACGCTGCTACGTTGCCAGCCATAGAAGATACCGGAAGTAAGCGGGATATCGTTCATGAATACCCGTCCGCTGCCTTGGTAGATAAAGACCATTCGGTCGAACCGGGTCAGTCTCAACACCCGTATCTCGCCCTCCAACCCCCTTCTGTAGATATGGTTGATGTCTTTATCGCTATCATCAGCGTTGATCGTAAGTATGGAGGGAGATTTTTTACCGACAACAAAGGCGTATAGATTGTCGAAGGTATCCGTGTCGATATTAAATATCGTAGCGATCTTATGGAAAATGGCTAAGTTCTCGTTCAATCCTTCATTGTTGCCATGGGCGAACTCCATGAAACGGAGAAGAAGCAATAGTTGGTCTTCTGCGATCAATTTGGGCTTGAGCTGGTTGCATACGTTAATAATAACGCTTTCTCTATCGATGTCGAACTCCGGGTCATCGTAAACACTTTGTATCTCATCAAATAGCTCCATATATTCTTTATGGGAGCGGATACCAAAATGACTGGTTAAGTAAGAATTGACAGCTTGACGTGCTTGATCACTTTCTATTTTTGCCAAGGACGCAAATATAGCGAACAAGTTTAGTAGCCCATTGAGTATAGTTTCATTCATTCATCAAAGTATTGTTTCAAATGTCTTGCAAAGATAAGGTAAGTGAAACAAAAAACAGGTCGAATGTTAGACTTTTTAAGCGGTCAAGTGAATAACATGATCAATAATTGGGCAGAAATCACCCGGATGAACATGGATAACGGGTAAACCGTAGCGTAAGATACGGAAGGCTCGTCACCCTCGACGGTCGTATTGGCATAACTCAAGGCCATCGGATTGGCCATGCTTCCGCATAGCATACCTATGTTGTGGGCGTAATCTAACTTGAAGAATTGCGAGGCGATGAACCCGACGATCAAGACCGGTACGATCGTCAATAGGAAACCGAGACCGATCCATAACAATCCCTCGGCACGGAAGACGGTCTCGAAGAAATGAGCTCCGGAGTCGATTCCCAGTCCCGCCAGATAGATCACTATACCAAACTGCCGCATCATCAGGTTCGCGCTCTGGGTGGTATAAGTCGTTAGGTGGAAACGGGGGCCGAACGCACCCATCAAGATTCCAACGATGATCGGTCCTCCGGCGATACCCAGCTTGATGGGGGTACTCATTCCCGGTATGGCAATTGGGATCGCCCCGATTAATACGCCCAGCGTAAGTCCTACGAATATGGCAAGCAGGTTGGGGTTATCCAGCCGTTTCAGCTCGTCTCCCAAGATCTTACCCACGTTATTCACGGAATTGGCCTCGCCTACGATCGTTAGTTTATCCCCAATCTGTAGACGGAGGTCACGGGAGGCCACCAGATCGATAGGGCCTACCCGGCGGGGACGGCCTGTCTTGGCACCGTACTCGTCGCCGGCCTCCCGCAGTTCCTCGGCCTCCGGGCCGAACCACTCGCAGGTGAAGGGGCCTTCCCCCACGCAGGAGGAGTAGGCCTTCACCACGCCCACCACCTCGTCCAGCTTGGCACCGGGCAGCCCGGAGCCCACGGGGGCGTAGGCGGCGATGGTATTGGAGGAGGTGGTATAGGGGTAGATGCCAAAATCCAGATCCCGCAGAGCGCCCAGCTGGCCCTCGAAGAGGATGGACTTGCCGTCTGCCTGCGCCTGCCGCAGCCAAGCGCCGGTGTCAGTGATGAAGGGACGGATGGCTCCGCCGAAGCGATCCAGCCATGCCAGCAGCTGGTCCATGGTGTAGCCCTCGGCACCGTAGACCTCCCGGAGGATCAGGTTCTTCCACTCCAGGATGTCCGCCAGACGGTCCCAGAGCTTGTCCGGATACAGCAGCTCACCGGCCATGATGGTCTTTTTCTGGTACTTGTCGGAATAGAAGGGGGCGATGCCCTGCTTGGTGGAGCCGTACTGCTTGTCCTTGAGACGGGCCTCCTCCAATGCATCCAGCTCCCGGTGCCACGGCAGCAGCAGGGAGGCCCGGTCGCTGACCAGCAGGTTTTCCGGGGAAACAGGCACTCCGGCGGCCCGCAGCGTCTCGATCTCCGACAGGAGATTTTCGCAGTCCAGCGCTACGCCGTTGCCGAGGATGTTCATGACACCCTTGTGGAAAACGCCGGAGGGCAGCAGATGCAGGGCAAACTTGCCCATGTCGTTGATGACGGTGTGGCCGGCGTTGCCGCCACCCTGATACCGGACCACGACGTCAAACCGCTGGGATAGGTAATCCACCATGCGGCCCTTGCCCTCGTCGCCCCAGTTGATGCCTACGATTGCACAATTTGCCATAGATACTGCCTCCTGACTTGGTATAAAAAAGAGAGTTTTTTCAAACAACAGCTTATTATAGGCGCACCGGAGCCATAGGGGAAGTATGGGTTTGAAATGATTGGCATAAGTGAGGCTAATGATTTGGCGCATCGAAAATGCACCGGCGGGGGAAGGAAAATCAGGGACACACAGCGCCCTCCGGTGGAGTCAGGGGAGGAGCGTCAG
>ERZ827363.3429-NODE-3429-length-12073-cov-4.268764_pt1 | contig 12073 bp, 8 predicted proteins | sample MGYA00519776_ERZ827363 | MGnify/ENA primary metagenome ERZ827363 (study PRJEB31778, sample SAMEA3449288) | human gut metagenome | biome: human gut; feature: human-associated habitat; material: faeces | place: United Kingdom | collected 2010/2012 ...
ACAGTATGGATCAGCCGGTTATTAAAATGTCTTCGGAAACGGAACGGGCGATGAAAGATCTGCGGAAATTTATGTTTGAAAATGTATACTTGAATCCGAACGCAAAAGGGGAAGAAGATAAGGCGGTACATATGATCGAACAGCTTTTTGAATATTATGCCGAACATACAGAAGTCCTTCCCCGGATTTTTAAGGAGGCTTTGGAAAATTCGGATGATGAGAAAGAACAGATCATCTGTGATTACATTGCCGGAATGACAGATTCTTATGCGGTTAAAAAATTCCAGGATTATTTTGTGCCCGAAGCATGGAAAATTTAAAAAAATAAAGGAAATCAAAAAGTTTTGTCGAATATAATATATAGGACAATCTTTTATGGAGGGTAAACATGTATTATCCGGATGAATTAATAGAGGAAGTAAGAACGCGAAATGATATCGTAGATGTCATATCCGATTATGTCCGTCTGCAGAAAAAGGGAAGCTCCTATTTCGGACTGTGTCCGTTTCATAATGAAAAATCGCCTTCGTTTTCTGTCAGCAGACAGAAGCAGATGTATTACTGCTTTGGATGTGGGGCGGGAGGGAATGTTTTTACATTTCTTATGGAATATGAGAATTTTTCTTTTGTAGAAGCAGTGAAGTTTCTTGCGGACAGAGCAGGAATCGAACTTCCGGAGATGGAATACTCGAAAGAAGCGAAGGAAAAAGCAGATTTAAAGTCTACGATTCTTGAGATGAATAAGCTGGCTGCAAAGTATTTCTACGTACAGCTGAAATCAGAGCGTGGAAGTCAGGCCTACAGTTATCTTAAGAACCGTGAACTCTCAGATGAGACGATCACAGCGTTTGGACTGGGATTTTCGAACAAATACAGTGATGATCTGTATAAGTATCTGAGAGAGAAGGGATACAGTGAAGACCTGATTCGACAGGCCGGACTGATCAACACGGATGAACGTCAGGGTGTGTACGACAAGTTTTGGAATCGTGTGATGTTTCCAATTATGGATGTCAATAACCGTGTGATCGGATTTGGTGGCCGTGTGATGGGAGATGGGAAACCGAAATATCTGAATTCACCGGAGACAGTCGTTTTTGATAAGAGCCGGAATCTTTATGGTCTGAACCGTGCCAGAACATCAAGAAAGCCATACTTTCTTCTTTGCGAAGGATATATGGATGTGATCTCTCTCCATCAGTCCGGATTTACGAATGCGGTAGCTTCATTGGGGACTGCATTGACAGCAGGGCATGCAGCTCTGATCAAGCGTTATGTCCAGGAAGTTTATCTGACTTATGACAGTGATGAAGCCGGTACAAGAGCAGCACTTCGCGCAGTGCCGATCTTGCGGGAGGCCGGGATTTCTGCTAAAGTTGTAAGGATGGATCCATATAAAGATCCGGATGAATTCATTAAGAACCTTGGAGCAGAAGAATATGAGAAGCGGATCCATGCGGCGCGTAATGGATTCATGTTCAGCCTGGAGATGCTGGAGAAACAATATGATATGAATTCTCCGGAAGGCAAGACAGATTTTTTCAGGGAAGTGTCGAGGAGACTGCTTGAATTCGAAGATGAGCTGGAGCGTAACAACTATATCGAAGCTGTTGCAACAGCATACCGGGTCAGCCGGGAAAGCCTGGAGAAGATGGTCGCAAAGATGGCTGTGAATGCCGGAATGGCGAGACCGGTCGCAAGACCGAAACGGGCAGAGGGATCTGAGAAGAAGCAAAAGGAAGACGGAATCCTTACTTCACAGAAAGCATTGTTGACCTGGATGATCGATGATGACAGGCTCTTTGATCAGATCAGTCAGTACATAAGCCCGGGTGATTTTACAGAAAGTCTGTATCGGACGGTTGCAGAACTTTTATATGAGCAGAGAAAACAGGGAGCCTTGAATCCTGCGAAGATCCTGAACCATTTCACAGAGGAAGAAGATCATAGAGAAGCAGCCTCTTTGTTTAATACAAGAATCAAAGAGCTGAGGACAAAGGAAGAGAGAGAACAGGCTTTACAGGAGACGATCCTGCGGGTGAAGAGTTATAGCATTGAGCATCAGACAATGAATCTCGACCCGACAGATATGCGGGGGTTACAGCATTTGATGGAAGAAAAACGGAAGCTGGAGAACCTGAAGAATTTGAATATTACAATTCAATAAGGATAAAATAAAACAAGACAGGCTGCGGATGCGCGCAGCGAAGGAAGGAAGAACACATGGACGATATTACACAGAAATTTCTTGATAGATTGAAAGACCTGGTTGCACTTGGTAAAAAGAAAAAGAGCATACTGGATGTCCAGGAGATCAATGATTTTTTCAATGATATGGAACTCAATGCAGATCAGATGGAGAAGGTATTTGATTACCTTGAGGCAAATAACATTGATGTGCTGCGCATTAGCGGAGATACACCGGATGAGGTGGATGTAGATCTGGATGACATTATCATATCTGAGGAAGACGACGTGGATATGGAGAATATCGACCTGTCAGTTCCGGAAGGCGTGAGTATTGAAGATCCGGTCCGTATGTATTTAAAAGAGATCGGTAAGGTACCTCTTCTGAGTGCAGAACGTGAGATTGAGCTTGCACAGAGAATGGAAGAAGGCGATGAGGAAGCCAAGAAAGAGCTTGCAGAAGCGAACTTAAGACTTGTAGTCAGCATTGCAAAGAGATATGTTGGAAGAGGCATGTTATTCCTTGATCTGATCCAGGAGGGTAACCTCGGTCTGATCAAAGCAGTTGAAAAGTTTGATTATCACAAGGGATATAAGTTCAGTACTTATGCTACATGGTGGATCCGTCAGGCGATCACAAGAGCGATTGCGGATCAGGCAAGAACAATCCGTATCCCGGTTCATATGGTTGAGACGATCAACAAGCTGATCCGTGTATCCAGACAGCTTCTTCAGGAACTGGGAAGAGAACCGCTTCCGGAAGAGATTGCCAAGGAGATGGATATGCCGGTAGAACGTGTACGTGAGATCCTGAAGATTTCACAGGAACCGGTTTCTCTTGAGACACCGATCGGTGAAGAAGAAGACAGTCACCTTGGAGACTTTATCCAGGATGATAATGTACCGGTTCCGGCCGAGGCAGCTGCACAGACACTTCTGAAAGAGCAGCTGGATGAAGTGCTGGATACATTGACAGAGAGAGAGCAGAAAGTCCTCCGTCTTCGTTTCGGAATGAATGACGGAAGAGCACGTACACTTGAAGAGGTTGGACGAGAGTTTGATGTAACAAGAGAGCGTATCCGTCAGATCGAGGCGAAAGCACTCCGTAAGCTCCGTCACCCAAGCAGAAGCAGAAAACTGAGGGATTATCTGGATTAATGATGGAATTATCGAAAAGATTACAGGCGGTCGCAGATCTTGTGACCGCCCATTATAAATTAGCGGACATTGGAACGGATCATGCATATATTCCGATTTATCTGACACAGCAGAAGAAGATTACAGAAGCAGTTGCACTTGATGTCAATGAAGGACCACTGCAGCGAGCAGAGGAACATATCCGCGAGAATGGACTTGAAGCAGAGATAGAGACAAGACTTTCCAATGGATTTCAGGCATTGCAGCCGGGAGAAGTCCAGTCTGCGGTCATCGCAGGAATGGGCGGCGGACTTGTGATCCGGATCCTGACAGAAGGAACGGAAGTGGTGCGAAAGCTTGAGGAGTGTATCCTTCAGCCACAGTCAGAGATTGAGAAAGTGCGGGCATTTCTTCTTGAGAAGGGATATGAATTTCTGGAAGAAGATATGGTCTGTGAAGATGGAAAATATTATCCTATGATGAAGGTAAGACCACCGGTAGCTGATACAGCAGGCGAAGATACAGAAGTAAAGTGCTGGGATACGGTTCAGTTAAAATATGGAAAGCTTTTGCTGGAGAAACAACATCCGGTACTCAGAGAGTATCTGGAAAGAGAGATACGCATTTATCAAAGTATTTTAGAAGGATTGAAAGCGAAAGATTCTGACCGGATCCGTCAGAGAAAAGAAGAATTGGAACAGGAACTTGTAGAAGCAGAGAAAGGGATGAAATATTATGCAGTGTAAAGAGATTATACAGGTAATAGAGGCAACATTCCCGCGAACAGCAGCTTTGGGATTTGACAATGTAGGACTGCTTGCAGGACGTTCAGAGAAAGAGGTGTCCAGAATTTATCTGGCACTGGATGCAACAGATGTTGTGATCGACCGTGCGATCAAGGAAGGTGCGGACATGCTGATCACACATCACCCGCTTTTATTCTCAGCAGTAAAGAAAGTGACGGATGAAGATTTTATTACAAGAAGAATTGTGAAGCTGATTCAGAATGACATTTCCTATTATGCAATGCATACGAATTATGATGTGCTTGGTATGGCAGAACTGTCCGGAAAGATCATGGATCTTCAGAATGGGGAAGTGTTAGATGTTACCTATACAGATGAAGAAGGGAATCCGGAAGGAATCGGAAGAATCGGTAATCTGGAGAAAGATATGACATTGGAAGAGTGCTGTGTCTATGTGAAACACAGACTTGAACTTGGAAGTCTGAAAGTATTTGGAGATATGCAGAAGAAGGTACATCGTCTTGCAATTTCTCCGGGATCAGGAAAGAGCTCGATTGCAGTTGCTCTCGAGAAGGGGGCAGATGTTCTTGTAACAGGAGATATCGGTCATCATGATGGAATTGATGCAGTAGAGCAGGGGCTTGCAGTAATTGATGCAGGACATTATGGCACAGAATATATTTTTATTGAAGATATGAAGCAGTTCTTCGAGAAGAAGCTTCCGGTGCTGGATGTACTTACAGATCCAATCGAGCATCCGTTCCAGATCATATAATCAGAAGTGAACGCATAATAATGTTCAGCAGGGCAGTTGTGAACGGGAAGCAGTTTACAAAGACAGTGGAGGTGGCTGAGAGTTGGAAAGTCAGAAATGTAAGGTTACGATAAGCGGAAAAGAGTATCTTTATGAGAAGGGGACGTCTTATCAGGAGATCGCGAAGGATTTTCAGAAAGAGTATAAACATCAGATCGCACTTGTGATGCTGGATGGACATCGTCTGCAAGAACTTAGAAAACAGGTTTCCGGAGACTGTACGCTGCGATTTATTACAACACAGGATACGGCGGGGTATGACACGTATCGGAGAAGTGTCTGCTTTCTTTTTATTAAGGCAGTACACGATGTGATTGGCCATGAGCGTCCGCAGCAGGTGCGGGTAAGGATTCATTTTTCGTTAGGTGCAGGATTTTACTGTACGGTGGAAGGAATCGATCATGTGGGAATGGAATTCCAATGGAAAGTTGAAGAACGCATGTATGAACTTGTACAGCAGAGACTTCCAATCACAAAAGAGTTGATCCATACAGAAGAGGCAGTGGAATTATTCCATCGATATGGGATGTTTGATAAAGAACGTCTGTTCCGGTATCGGAGAAGTTCCCACGTGAACCTGTATGCCATGAATGAATTCCGTGACTATTATTATGGTTATATGATGCCGGATACAGGAGATTTGAAGTATTTTGCATTGTATCTGTATCAGGGCGGAATCGTACTTCAGATGCCGCTGAAAGACGAACCGGAGAAAGTGCCTTTATTTGTGCCAAAGGATAAGCTGTTTCGTGTACTCAGTGAGTCTGTGAGATGGGGAGACCAGCAGGGGATTGATACCGTCGGCGCGCTCAATGACATGATCACGCAGGATGATATGCGTGAGATTGTTCTTGTGCAGGAGGCATTCCAGGAGCGCAAGATCGGAGAAATCGCAAAGCAGATCGCAGATCGCCCGGGGGTAAAGTTTGTTCTGATCGCAGGACCTTCTTCTTCCGGCAAGACAACATTTTCACATCGCTTATCCATTCAGCTCAGAGTGAACGGGCTTCATCCACATCCGATTTCTGTAGATAATTATTTCGTAGATCGGGAGAAAACACCGAAAGACGAGGATGGAAATTATAACTTCGAATGCATTGAAGCAATCGATGTGGAAAAGTTCAATGAGGACATGAGCAATCTGCTGGCAGGCGAGGAAGTCTATCTTCCGGTTTTTGACTTTAAGACCGGTAAACGGAATTTTGAAACAAAGCCAAAGAAACTCGGTGAAAATGATATCCTTGTAATCGAAGGAATCCATTGTCTGAATCCGAAGCTGACAGAACAGTTATGTGATGACCGGAAATTCAGGATCTATATCAGTGCATTAACACAGCTGAATATTGATGAGCATAACCGGATTCCGTCTACAGACGGACGTTTGATCCGAAGACTTGTCAGGGATGCAAGAACAAGAGGGGCATCGGCGACGAAGACCATCTCAATGTGGCCGTCAGTGAGAAGAGGAGAAGAGAAGAATATTTTCCCATATCAGGAATATGCAGATGTGATGTTTAACTCTTCCCTGATCTATGAACTGGCAGTGTTGAAACAGTATGTGGAGCCGTTGCTTCTTGGCGTAAGCAAAGACTCTCCGGAATATGTTGAAGCAAAGCGGTTGTTGAAATTCCTGGATTATTTCGTAGGAATCGGAAATGACAATGTGCCAACGAATTCACTTTTGAGAGAATTTATTGGCGGTGGATGTTTCCATGTCTAATGCAATAGAAAGATAGAAGAAAGAGGATACATAGAAAACTTGTATGTGACAAGAATTTCTACGTATCCTCTTTGCATTATGATACCTCTTTGTTGATCATATCCTGCAATAAGCAGAAATATACAATATCTAATCCTAAAATCGAGAGAACCAGGTAGAGAATAGAAGAATTCCCCTGTATTCCTCTGATACGGTCACAGCGTTCTCCCATCTTATAAGCCCAGTAAATACCATAGATTCCACAGGTGATCAAAGAAAATAGGAATACCATGCCTCCGCTTGTTGCCTGAGGCTCTCCGGCCAGCTGATTCACCTCATCATTCAGCTTGATCATCCAGTAGATACTGTAGATGCCGCAGGTGAGAAAAGAAAAAACAATTGCAAGCACAAGATTACGTGGCATAATGCCTGCAGTTGCCCCGTTCCGGTAATAATTGTTCTGATTATAGTTGTTCTGGTATGCATTCTGGTAATATGCATTCTGCTGGAACTGGCTTTCCTGCTGCTTTTGATTCTCCTGTGTATGAGCATTATCATTAGGAGCAGGAAGCGGAGCACCACATTCCTGACAGAAAGAAGCACTGTCTTCGCAGAGTGAATTACATTTTGGACAGATTTTCATAGAAGATTCTCCTTTGCATGAATTAGTTCGAAAAATGTCAGAAGTTGACAAGATCCTTCTGAAAAGTATCGTAGCATAAAAAGATACAAGTTACAAGAAATGTAGCCAAGTTTTAGGATATCTTAAGATATTCGATAGAAATAAACCTGGAATATGCATAATATTCTTCCTTTTTCTTTCAAAAAGTTTGTGGTAGAATAGTAATGTTTCTGAAAACAAAACATGAGGAGATGAAAGTATGCCAGTATTTGACTTTAACAGTGCACCGGAAGATAAGAAAGAAGTTCAGTGTACTTATACAACATTTTGTTCCAACGAAGACCATGCGACACCGGAGTGTCCGATTCTTGTTCTGGATAACCAGAACCGGAAGTGGAATCATCATTCCTGCGGTGTATTTACCAATCAGAATAAGCAGACCGCATTTGAGTTTGATGAAAAGGACGGAACATGCAGCGCAGATATCCTGAAAGTGGATGCACGTTTTGTCAGTCTTTTAAAATGGCTTGGAGAAAATCACATTAACGTACGTCTTTCCGGAGAAAATAAGCCGGATGGTTATGCCGTTTACAGAATCCGTGAGATCGCATTTGGAGGCGGAACAAAATTATCTGCTGAGGACGGTTTCCTTCAGTTTATGATCGAGCGGCTGTTTGCAAGTGATGCGCCAAAAGAAGAGATCAATGATGACGAGCAGGAAGAGTCCGGAGATGACATGAAGCTTACAAGTATTCAGAGTATTACAGACTTTATGACGTGCGCAGGACGTACACTTCCGGATAACATTCGTCTGTGGGCAAGAAGAAATCTTGCAGTTGCACGCTCTCACGAGGTTTCTCAGGAAGAGCGCCGTCATGCACAGAGAGCACTATCTATTATGATGAATATTCAGTGGAAGAGCAATTACTTTGAAGCAATCGATCCGGATGAAGCGAGAAGAATTCTGGATGAAGAACTGTATGGAATGGAGAAAGTAAAGCAGAGAATCATAGAGACGATCATTCAGATTAACCGTACACACACACTTCCGGCGTACGGCCTTCTGCTTGTCGGACCGGCCGGAACAGGTAAATCCCAGATTGCTTATGCCGTTGCAAGAATCCTTAAACTTCCTTGGACAACACTGGATATGAGTTCCATTAACGATCCGGAACAGCTGACAGGAAGTTCAAGAATCTATTCGAACGCAAAGCCAGGTATTATCATGGAAGCATTCTCCATGGCAGGGGAATCCAATCTGGTATTCATTATTAATGAGCTGGATAAGGCGGCATCCGGAAAGGGAAACGGAAACCCGGCAGATGTTTTACTTACACTGCTGGATAACCTTGGATTTACAGACAATTACATGGAGTGTATGATTCCTACCGTTGGTGTATATCCAATCGCTACAGCGAATGACAAGGATCAGATCAGTGCACCGCTCATGTCCCGTTTCGCTGTCATCGATATCCCGGATTATACACCGGAAGAGAAGAAAGTAATCTTCTCCAAATTCGCACTTCCGAAGGTGCTGAAACGCATGAGCCTGAAGGCAGAAGAGTGCATTATGACAGATGAGGCACTCAATGAAGTGATTGAACTTTACTCCAATACATCAGGAATCCGTGATCTGGAACAGGCAGCAGAACACATCGCAGCGAATGCACTGTATCAGATTGAAGTGAATCATGTGGAGAAAGTTGAATTTGATGCAGAGATGGTAAGAGAACTGCTTGGATAGAGTTGGGTTTCGCCCTCGATCTGAAAAAAATGAGCTCTGGAAAGTTTTGGCTTTCCAAAGCTCATTTTTTGAATTCCTACTGTCTATAATACTGCAGGAACTCCCCAATCTTACCAACTGCCTCTTTCAGTACTTCAATACGCGGCAGATAAACCACGCGGAAATGATCCGGCTGATGCCAGTTAAATCCACTTCCCTGAACGATCAGGATCTTCTTGTCACGAAGCAGATCAAGAGCAAATTTCTCATCATTCACGATATTGAACTTCTTCGTATCAATCTTCGGGAACATATAAAATGCAGCCTGCGGTTTTACTGCGCTGATTCCCGGAATATCCGTCAGAGCCTTGTAAACATATTCACGCTGCTCGTAAATACGTCCACCCGGAACAATATAATCATTTACACTCTGGTGTCCGCCGAGAGCTGTCTGCACAATGGACTGCGCCGGAACGTTAGAGCAAAGACGCATGTTGGAAAGCATCTTGATTCCTTCGATATAGTCTCTTGCAATATTTTTATTTCCACTTAAGATCATCCATCCGATACGGAATCCGGCGATCATATGGGACTTGGACAGTCCGCTGAATGTCACGCAGAACAGATCCGGTGCGAGAGAAGCGATAGAAACATGCTCTTTTCCATCCATAACAAGACGGTCATAAATCTCATCAGAGAAAATGATCAGCTGGTGCTCTCTTGCGAGATCTACAATCTGCTGCAGTACTTCCTTCGGATAAAGAGCACCGGTCGGATTGTTTGGATTGATGATAACAATCGCTTTTGTACGGTCATTGATCTTCTTACGCATATCCTCGATATCCGGATACCAGTCAGACTGTTCATCGCAGATATAATGAACGGCTTTGCCGCCGGCAAGTGTGGCACAGGCAGTCCACAGAGGATAGTCTGGTGACGGAATCAGGATTTCATCTCCGTTGTCAAGAAGAGCTGACATACACAGGTTGATCAGTTCGCTGACACCATTTCCGGTATAAATATCATTGATTGTTACATTCGGCAGCTTTTTGATCTGGGAGTACTGCATGATTGCCTTCCGTGCAGAGAAAAGTCCCTGAGAAGGAGAATATCCTTCACAGTCGGAAAGCTGCTGGCTCATATCATAGATGACTTCGTCCGGTGTACGGAAGCCGAACGGAGCCGGATTACCGATATTGAGCTTCAGTACGTGGGTACCGCGTTCTTCCATACGGGCAGCTTCTTCAACAACCGGTCCACGGACATCGTATAATACATTATCGAGTTTGGATGATTTTTTGAATATATGCAGGGCAGAACTTCCTGCATTATCGTTATCATTTTTGTCGGTTATTGTCTTTTTCATCGGTGTAGTTCCCCTTTTTGAAGAGTTTGAAGTTCCGACAGAACCAGAAGTCTTAGTGGTAGACGGAGCTTTTGGGGCAACGGAGTTGTTTTCCCGAGCAGTAAAGTTTTCCTGACTGTCACCGAGCAGCCAATCGGCATCTACGTGAAGCGTATCTGCCAGAAAATGGAGGATATCATTTCTCGGAACAGTTTTTCCGCTCACGTACTGGCTTACATGGCTTTTACCTAATTTTACATTATTTTCTGCGGCGATATGAACCAGATCAATCTGTTTCAGGTTCTGTGCATACATCGCCTCTTTAAGTCTATCTGAGAAAGTTGTCATTTGAAAATCTCCTTTCAAACTAAAAAAGTTCAATTTAAAAATAAAATAGTGAAGTTCAAAACTTAAATTGATTATAGCACTTCGAATGATTTGGTTCAATAACAAATATTATTTTTGGTTCAAAAAGTTTGATTCTAGCAACGGCACCCTGAAAAAAGGCGGTATCCCGCCAGAATTCAGATGCTCTGGTAACTTAGTTGCCGAGTAGTTCACAGAGATCTTCATCTGTAAAGTAAGGAGCAACATGTCCGCCTAATATAACGGTATGCTCCAGAACCATATGCAGGTTGTTGATCAGAATGGACAGATGTCTTAAATAATCCTCCCATCTTTCTATACAGCCGGTATCGCCGGCTGATTTTTTTTCAAAAAATTCTTCCAGGTTATCGGAATCTCCGAGAAGAAAGTGCACGGCAACGGCATTTGCAGAGGCAGGAGCTGATGTGGCAATCGTTGACCTTGACATTGAAGAAGCAAAGAAGACGGCGAAAGAGCTCGCAGAAAAGTCGTTGCAATCCAGACAGACTGCACAGACAAAGAGCAGGTAGATGTAGAAGAAGTTGTAAAAGAACTGGGAGGCCTGGATTTCTGCCATAATAATGCGGGAATCTGCATCAATGCACCGGCAGAAGAGATGACATATGAACAGTGGTTGAAAGTAATCAATATTAATCAATATTAATCTGAATGGAATCTTCTTAACGGATATTGCAGCAGGAAAATATATGCTGGAAAATGGCGGAGGTTCCATCATCAATACAGCTTCCCATGTCAGCACATATTGTAAATGTACCGCAGCCACAGTGTGCATATAATGCATCAAAGGTAGGAGTGATCCAGCTGACAAAATCACTTGCAATCGAATGGGCAAAACGCGGCGTGCGTGTAAACTGTATCAGCCCTGGATACATCGGAACAGAGTTAACACTGAACTCACCAACACTGATTCCACTGATTGAAAAATGGAATGAGATGGCACCAATGGGAAGAATGGGAAAACCAGAAGAACTTGAAGCAATCTGCGTATACCTTGCAGGAGATACAAGTTCATTTACAACAGGTTCAGACATCGTAGTTGACGGAGCATTTACCTGCTTCTAATATGAAAAAATGGGCAAAAAGAATCGGTTATGGAATCGGTGATCTGGGATGTAACCTGGTGTTCAGTACGATGGCTTCGTATCTGATGGTATTTTACACCGATGTATTTGGAATTACGGCGGCTGCGGCAGGGACGAAGATGCTGGTAAAAAAATTTATCGATGCACTGACTGACACAGGAATGGGACTGATTGCTGCATTCCAGGGATTTTTCGTAAAAGGCGGAATGGGACTGACAAGTTTCATTATCGGAATCTTCCTGAAAAAAGGCGGCTATGTAGCTAATGCGGTACAGATCTCTCGTGCACTGACGCATATTGAAATCTGCTTTATCTGGATCCCGATCGTGCT
>ERZ827363.3431-NODE-3431-length-12069-cov-10.787165_pt1 | contig 12069 bp, 12 predicted proteins | sample MGYA00519776_ERZ827363 | MGnify/ENA primary metagenome ERZ827363 (study PRJEB31778, sample SAMEA3449288) | human gut metagenome | biome: human gut; feature: human-associated habitat; material: faeces | place: United Kingdom | collected 2010/2012 ...
AATTGTATCTCAATATATAGATTATTATAACAAAGAAAGAATACAAGCAAAATTAGACTACCTTTTTCCTGTAAAATACAAGAAGAAAAAAAAAGGTAGTCTAGGTTGTTTTATATTGTTCCACACGAAGGGTGCAGTTCAATAACCTTTAGTTTTTTTATATTATTATACTCCTGAATATGCTGCAAATGCTCCATCTACTGGTATAACTGTTCCATTAACAAATCCTGAAGCTTCATTAGAAACTAAGAATAATAATGGTCCTACTAATTCTTCTAATTCTCCAAAACGTCCCATTGGAGTTCCTGCTAATATTTTTTCAGTTCTAGCAGTTGGTGTTCCATCTTCATTCCATAATAATTTCTCATTTTGTTTAGTTGAGAAGAACCCTGGTGCTATTGCATTACAACGTATACCAACTTTTGAGAAGTGAACTGCTAACCATGCTGTAAAGTTAGATATGGCAGCTTTTGCTCCACTGTATGCAGGTATTTTTGTAAGTGGTGAATAAGCATTCATTGAAGATATATTTATTATACTTGCACCTTCTTTATTTATCATATCTTGAGCAAATACTTGTGTAGGTATTAATGTACCCATGAAGTTTAAGTTAAATACGAATGATACTCCTTGAGGATCTAAATCAAAGAAAGTTTTCATTTCATTTAAGTGCTCTGGAGCGAAGTATTCATCATCAGTTGTAGCTTTTGGGTTATTTCCTCCAGCTCCATTGATTAATATGTCACAAGTTCCAAAATCTTTTAATATTTGTTCTCTTGCTGCTTCACAACTTTCTTTTTCTAATACGTTACATTTGTATCCTTTTGCTATAAATCCTTTTTCTACTATCGAATCAGCATATTTTTTAGCTGCTTCTTCATTTAAATCAAGAAGTGCAACTTTTGCTCCATTCATAGCTAATGCTTCAGCAAATACAGAACAAATTAATCCTCCTGCACCTGTTACTACAACAACTTTATCTGTTAAATCTATTTTAAATGGTAATTTCATATTATTTTCCTCCCAATACTTCTATTAATCATCTCTTCAATTATTTATTGCTAGATTTTTTAATTGCTTCCCATAAACCATTTAGATATGTAGCTCCTAATGCTCTATCATATAATCCATATCCTGGTCTACCAGTTTCTCCCCAAATCATTCTTCCGTGGTCTGGTCTTATATAACCATCAAATCCATTATCATGTAAAGCTTTCATTATTTCATACATATCTAAGCTTCCACAAGAAGAAAGGTGAGCACTTTCCTCAAATCCATTATCTAATACTTTTACATTTCTCATATGAACAAAATGTATTCTTCCCATTTTTGCATATTTAGCAGCCATTTTAGCCACATCATTTTTATTTGAGCATCCTAAAGATCCTGCACATAATGTAATTCCATTATGTTTATCATCAACTAATTTTAAGAATCTATCTAAATTTTCTTCACAAGTTATTATTCTTGGAAGTCCAAATATAGACCAACATGGATCATCTTCATGTATTGCCATATTTACATCACATTCTGCTGCTACTGGTATTACTTTTTCTAAGAAATATTTTAAGTTATTCCATAAATCATCTTCACTCATAGCATTATACTCAGCAACTACTGCTTTTAATTCTTCTCTAGTATAACTTGCATCCCATCCTGGAAGTGTTAAGTCACTATTACTTTCAAGTGGATTTACTTTATCAACTTGTTCTTGGTAATAAACTAAAGTTGTTGAACCATCTTCTAATTCATAATCTAATTGTGTTCTTGTCCAGTCGAATACTGGCATGAAGTTGTAGCAAACACATTTTACTCCAGCTTCAGCTACTCTTCTTATATTTTCACAGTAATTTTCTATATATTTATCTCTAGTTTCTTTTCCAAGTTTAATATCTTCATGAACAGGAATACTTTCTATTACATCAAAGTTTAATCCTGCATTTTCTGCTTGTTCTTTTAATTTTTTTATAGATTCTCTGCTCCATACTTCCCCTACAGGTACATCGTATACAGCAGTTACTATAGATTGCATACCTGGTATTTGTCTTATATTTTCTAGTGTTACCTTGTCATCTTCTCCATACCAACGAAATGATAATTTCATAATATTTTATTCCTCCCAATTTCCTCTTATAACTATTTTTTATTTTATAGATTTGTTTAATATTTAGATAAATTTTATGCTGGATATTAAAATATAAATTAATTTTATACATTTACTTGTACTGCCTTTATATAAGAATAAATAAGTATAATCAAGAAATCGTTATCATGATAATCAAGAAAATATATGCACTAATTTTCTATTTTAAAGCTTTTCTTTTTTTATCAAATCAACTCTTTTATTCTATTTATTTTAGTAAAAGAAATGTTTTAATTTGTATACAGTTAATAATTCATAAATCTTTCTTATTTAAGAACAACCTAATACTACCACCTCTTGTATACAAGTGTAAATATTATAATTTTATTTTCTTATATTTATTTTTTTATATGACTTATTTTATAAAATTTATTTTTAATTTTTATAGCTATATATATTGATTTCACTATATTTTATAATTATCAACTTCTTAAATATAACTTTTACTCTTTGCTTTAAAAAATCATTCCAGTATACAAGTTTAGGCTAATATATATTTTTCTAAATAAATCAAAATATTTTTTATTTATAATTTTAATATAAAATTTATACTTGTATACAAGTATAATCAATAAATTCATAGTATCTATACCTCGATGAATTCCTATTACAACTTGATTGACTTAATAAATATAATTATGCTAGAATTCCCTAAGGGGAATTTTCTATAAAATAATTATAGAAAATAGTTAATTAAAGAATTTGAGAAATAGAGGTAGTATTAACATGGCACAATCCAAAAATAATGCTTCATCAAATATAGTTTACGAGTGTTTAAAAAAAGATATATTAAATCTAAAATTAGCACCTGGTTGCGCTATTAGTGAAACTGATATGGCTTCAAAATATAATGTTTCTCGTACACCAGTGCGTGATGCTTTTAAAGCCCTTGCGCAGGAAGGTTTGCTAGAGGTAAAACCACACATAGGTACTTTTGTTTCATTGATAGATATAAATCAAATTTCTGATGTTTTATATATTCGTAAAGTAATTGAGCAATCCATATTGAAAGATTTATGTTCATCTTTTTGTGAAGCTGATACTTTAAAATTAGAATTTAGTTTAAATAATCAAAAACAACTTTTAAATAATGATAATTCTTGTGATGATATTGCATCACAATTTATTAAATACGATAATAATTTCCATAAATTAATATTTCGTATTGCAGGAAAAGAAAGTATTTGGGATATGATTTTTGGTCTTAACCAACATTATGAAAGATTTCGTGCTCTTATAAATTTATATGGTGACAACAATATACAAAATTTATATAAAGAACATTGCGCTATTGTAAAAGCTCTTAATGAAAAAGATTATAATACTTTGAAAGAACATATTAACAAACACATTTATGATGGTTTTAAAAACAGTTCAAATATAATAATGGAGTATTCTCATTACTTTGTTAATTATCATGAGTAATGTAATATATATAACCGTATAGTAAAAACACTCAATTTCGAAAATTTGAATTGAGTGTTTTTGTTTATATTATAAAATTCTTCTAGCATTTACATATGAATTTATATAGTAAGAGCTATTTAAGTTATTTATTACCACTTTTCCTTGCCCTGAAGCTGCATGTATAAATTGATTATTTCCTATATATATACCACAGTGAGTAACTACTCCATTGTTTGCTCCTACTGTGTCAAAAAATAATAAATCTCCTGGTTTTAAATTACTTTTACTTACGTAAGTACCATATTTACTTTGAGCCGATGATGTTCTTGGTAGTGTTTTTCCTGCTGAATTTTTGTATACATAATATGTAAATCCAGAACAATCAAATCCATTAGGCCCTTGTGCTCCCCATACATAAGGCTTTCCTAAAAATTTCTTAGCATAACTTATAACTTTACTTGATGAAGTAGATTGTGAAGAATTTGAATTTGATGTTATAGCAGAAGAAGTAGCTGATGTTTTTTTAGAACTTAAGTATGAACTTGAAACGTATCCTGTTACATTTTTATATTTCACTTTTGACCAGCCATTACTACTTGAAATTACAGTTACTTTACTTCCCTTTGATAACTTCTGGATTGTTGAATAAGTTGTTGATGGTCCTTTTCTTAAATTTAATCCAGCACTTGTCGCTACATATTTTGTCTTAGTAGTCGAAGTAGATGTAGACGCTGATGATATATATTTTTTATGTACATAACCTGTTTTTAAATTATGTTTTATTTTTATCCATGAGCCTCTCGATCCCAAGTATGTAACGTTTGTCCCTTTAGTTATTTTTCCATAAGAAGTATGTTTAGTACTTGGACCACTTCTAAAATTTACTCTTCCTGTTATTGTTCTCATGGATGCTGCATGAGAATCTGTCACATTAGACATAGGTAATACAAAAGCTGTAGCTAGTGCACCTGCTATCATGTATTTTTTATTTATACTCATAATTATTTAAATTACAACTTGAATTATTGTAATTTTTACCTCCTCCTAAAATATTAAAAACCTTTATCATCTTCTATTTTTTTATAATTATAACATAATATTACTTTGTTTACATTATTTTTGTTACCTTTTTGTAACTTTTATTTGTTTTTATATGATGAATTATCATATAAATAAAAAACTCCCAATTTATAAATTATAAATTGAGAGTTTTCATTTAATTTTTACGTTTTACTACTTTTTCCACCACTGTTACTATCCATGCTAAAACTGCAGCCACCAAAATTCCTATTGGTAAATAAAATACAAAACTAAACTCCATTTGATTCGCCTCACTTTGTATAATATCATGTTCTTTATATAATTATAGTACTACATAGCAATTTAGTTGACTTTTATTTTACAGTTGATTTTATTATTTTTTCTTCTTCATCAAAATTATTTATATTTATAGGCCATTTTCCATATTTTCTGCCTGCATCCATTAAAGCATCTATATTTTCAATTGGTGAATTTATAGGAATTCCACAGCCTGTACTTAATAAATATCCCTTTGGACTATCATAAGCATCTTCTATACAACATCTTACTGCTTTATAAACATCCTCTATACTACCTAACATCATAACTTCAACAGGGTCTACATTTCCAACAATGGGAAGCTTATCTCCCACAAGTTTTTTTGTTTCTTTTAAACTAACTCTATTATCTATACTAAGCATATTACAACCACTTTCAACTAAATCAAGAGTCATATGAGAAGTGTCTCCACAAACATGATAAGTAAGTGATTTACCAAAACTATGGACATAATCTACAATTTCTTTAGTATAAGGAAGCACAAATTCTCTATAAGTTTTTCTATCTATTAAAGTTCCTGATGCCATTGGATCACATAATGATATTCCTGCTCCTATTTCTAAAAAGTCTTTCATAACTATTTTTATTGCGTCAGTACTAAATCTCAATAATTCATGAACTCGTTGTGGCTCTTTTCTCGTAGATCTCAATAATTTTTCTACAGGATAAATACTTCCTGCTGCTGTTATTGGTCCATGTATGCTAAGAGAGGCTCCTACCTCATCTCCACACTCATCCATACATATATTATACGCATCATAATTTAATTGATTCCATGGATCATTTTTTCTTTCAACTTTTGATAAGTCAAGATAATTTAAATCTTTTAAATTTTTTAAATAATGATCTATTATAGCTGGTACCCCATCTTCTGGGTCATTAGTTTTACTTCCTAGAGCTATTCCTATACCATGAAGTCCATATTCAATAGAAATAGAATCATTGCCAAATCTTTCATAACAAGCTATTTGAGCTCTTGCTTGATTTTTTGCACAACTTCTTTTTTCTTTATGAGTCATACCTGCAACTTTTCCTGATACTGATGTTACAAAAGGTAATATTGGTATTCTATCTATTGGTTTATTACTAAAAAATCCTGCTAATCTTTCTTTTGGTGTCATCTGATCATCTTTATGCATATTTATCCCCCCAGTTATCTTTAATTTGTAGGAAATTTTAAACAGTGTGCAAATAATTTTTCATATCCCAATGAAGCTCCAAGTTCCATATAATCCATTTTTTCTGATAACAATTCCATCTCTTTTCTGGCATTTTTGCTCATTAAGGCCATATATGCTCCTGTTTTTGATGAATTTCCCACATAAACTATCTTTTCATTCACTTCTTTTGGTAATATGCCCACTCCAACTAAACTATCCACACTTACATGAGCTCCAAACTGACCTGCAATAATCACCTTTTCCAAGTCATTCATATCTATATTTGCTTTTTTTAGTAAAGCATAAAATCCTGATAATATGGCACCTTTAGCCAATTGTACTTGTCTTATATCACTTTGAGTAATTAAAATCTTGTTTTCTTTTGCATATAAAATAAATTCTCTTTTTTTATTATTTAGCTGAAGCTTATTTAATCTATAATCATCTTTATTTAAATCTTCTAATTTTATAAACGCTCCATTACTTTTCACTATATTTGTTCTAAGTAGTTCTTTGACGACTGACAAAATTCCACTACCACATATGCCTACAGGATTTTCATTTCCTATAACTGTCAACTTATTATCTTCTTTGTCTATTACTACATCTTCTATTGCTCCATTTGCTGCTCTCATTCCACAACTTATATTCATTCCTTCCAATGCAGGACCTGCTGCACAAGAACAACATAAAAGTTTACCTTTATTTGATAAAACAATTTCACCATTTGTACCTATATCTATAAATAATACGTTATTTTTTACTTTGTCTAAGTGACAAACATAAGCTCCTGAAACGATATCTGCTCCTATATAAGAAGACACCCCTGGCAAGCAATAAATTCTTCCTTCTTTACAAATATCAATATTTATATCTTTAGCCAAAATATTTTTTGATTTTACAAATTTTGGTGCAAACGGTGATTTTCCAATAGATCTAGCATCCATACCAAGAAACATGTGTAACATGGTACAATTTCCTGACACTGTAATTTCATATATATTTTCTTTATTTATATTTGTCTCTTTACACATATTTTCTATCATTTTATTAATATCACTTACTATTGCTTTTTGTAAATTTAAGATACCTTCTTCTTTATTTTCCAATTCATAAGTAATTCTCGTTAAAACATCTAAGCCATATTGTTTTTGTGGATTTATCATGGATTTTACAGATAATTCTTTTCCTGAATTTATATCAATCAGTGATGATACTACCGTTGTCGTTCCTATATCGATTATTACACCATAGTTTTTTTGTGTTGTATCATCTTCTTCTAAATAAATTAATTTATCATTATTAAATACTGCTGTAATTTTTTCTTTGTAATTTATGTTTTTTAATAATTTCCAATTTAATTTATCAATTTTTAATTGTTTTAATATTTCATCTTCTAAGGGTCTTTGATTTTCTAATGTTGGCTTTTCCAATATGATAAGTTTTTTATGTATAGATGGATTAAATTTAAATTTAGGCATATATCCACTGCTTAGAACTCTATGCTTTCTCTCCCTTTGAAGTAATTCTATTGTTATATTACTCTTAGGTTTTAATAAGCAAGCTAGACGTATATTATTTTTAATTTCTTCTTCTTTTAAAATGTTTTTTTCTGTTTCTGATATTTCTTCTAAATCTCCATCAATTATTTTTATTTTACATTTTCCACAAATACCTTTACCATTACAAGCATTATCTAAAAATATATTTTCAGATAATAAAATATCCATTAAATTTTTATCTTCTTCATATTCTATATATTTTTTATCATCCAATATAAAAATTTTAGGCATTTATTTTAGTCTCCTCTTGTTTTAAGGTATTTAATATGGATTGAATATTTTTAAGAGGTGATTTAGTTCCCAGTCCACAAGCAGGGGATATTATATTTGAACCATCTTTTATACATTTATTAGTTAAAGAAGAAATTTTATCTGGTGTGCCAAATTCCAAAGCATAAGTACTTATATTTCCCATAAGAATTCTATTTGGTAAGTTTTCTCTTGCATTTTTCATGGATACTATGGAGTCAAAACTAAATACATCGCTATTTATCATATTGACTTCTTTATAAACACTTCTCATTTGACCACAAATATGCACAATAGTTCCTATTTTTTCAGTTTGTAAATTTTCAATTATTTTATTTATATATTTTACTGCAAATTCTTTAAAATATTTAGGTCCTAAAATTTCTCCACTACCACTAGGATCTGAAATTGCTATTATATCAGCACCTGCACTAATTTGAGCTTTTGCAAAACTTATAATTTCTTCTGTTACAAAATCCATAAATTCATGAGCTTCTTTATTTTTCTTTCTCAATTCTTTATAAAAATCTACTGGCTCCATAAGAGAACTTGCTGTACTTATAGGTCCTGTTATATTTCCCACTATGGGAATATCATTATTTTCAGATTTTAATATTTTTATAGCATCTAGTACTACTTTTGCTCTTCCTTTTTCTAAATTCATTTTTTTTAGTTTTGTATATTCATTTACAGATTTTATAGCATATTCAATTACATGTGGCTCAAATTCTTTACTTCCCAAAGTAATTTTGGCTCCTAAGGATTCTGCTTCTATTGTCATACAAAAAGGAACTCCATAATTTTCAAAGCAGCCATTTTCATAATTAGCTTTAGCAAGTTGTGCCATTTTCTCTCCATTTAAATGGGCATTGGGCCAAAATATATTAACTTTATCCATAAGTTCTGTTGTTATCATATTCATCATTCCTCCTGGGCATATACAAGGAGGTCTATCAACAATCTCTTTATTGAATACTTTTATTATTCTTTCTTTTGGTGTAATCATTTTTCATACCCCTTTTAATTGATTTCAATTAAATTTTTATTTTTAAGCAATTCTTTAGCAACTTTTACTGCTTCAACAGCATTGCTAGAATATCCATCAGCCCCTATATCATTTGCATATTTTTGTGAAATAGGACTACCTCCTACCATAACAGTTACCTCATTTCTTATACCTTCTTCTTTTAACATATTTATAACAGTTTCCATACCTCCCATGGTAGTTGTCATCAAGGTAGACATACAAAGAAGTTTTGCCTTTGTCTCTTTTACTTTTTTAACAAAATCTTTTAGGGCAACATCTCTTCCTAAATCATACATTTCAAATCCAGCAGTTTCAAACATTATTCTAACTAAATTTTTTCCTATATCATGAGTATCGCCTTCAACAACACCTATAACACCTTTTACTTTTTGACTTTCTCCTTCTTCTGGCAAATAAGGTCTTAAAACATCTAGACCTGCATACATAGCATCAGAACATAATAATACATCTGTTACAAAATATTCTTCTTCATCATAAAGTCTACTAGCTTCATTCATCCCCTCAACTAATCCATTCATTATTCCATCAAAAGCTAAATAACCTTCATTTAAATATTCCTTAGCCACATCTACAACTTCTTCATCTTCCATTTCAACTACACAATTAGCTAATTTTTCTAAAAGTTCTTTTTTTGATGACATAAATTTTTCCTCCTATTTTAAAATTTTATAATAGCTTGATTCCCTTAATTTTACTTTCAGTAAGTTTATAATTTATATTTTTTATACACATTTGTCCTAATATTTTTGTTTTTCCTATGACTTCAATACATCCCTCACCGTATTTCATAGGTTTAGATAATTCTATATCATAAAATTTAGCCTTATTTGTTCCTAAAAGTGCAAAAGTAGTTTTTGGACAAAGCAGTAAAACAGTTTTATCATTTATAATTTTTTCTGCTTTTTTTAAAAAAGGGTATGTAAACATTTGTACAGTCTGTTCCATCATTTTTGGTCCTAATATATTTACTCCACCTGCTGAATCTGCAAAACTAATTAAATTAGCTCCACATCTTTGACCTTCTTCTATAAATTTCAATATTTCTAATTGGAATTTATCAAAAATTTTTTGCATTTTTTCTGGTTCTTTTCTAAAAATTTTAAAAACATGTCTAGCATCCATAAGTACATTTAAAATAGTAAAAGGGCCACTTATTTCTAAAACTACGTTTTCTCCTTCTTCTCTTAAATCACTACAAGCCTTTAAAACTTGTGCTATTCTTCCTTTTGTAAAATCAATACTGTTTAAATTCAATAAATCTTTTGTATCTTTACAAATATATTCTTTTGCTCTAGGCCCTATTTTTTCATCACCATAATTAATTATGCCACCCATAACCTCTCCTTCCACTGTATGGCAAAATGGCAATTCACAAAAAGAAGCATTATCATATCTTTTTAATTCTTTTGCAATTAAAACCATAGTATTATGATGTTTATAAGCATCTGGAAAACTCAATTGCAATTTTTTTGTCACTTCTTCATTTATTCCTACAGAATTATCATATGTACATTTAAAATCTACTATTTTTGACATTGTTTACCCTTCCCATAATATTTTTATATATTATAAGAGTAACATATAAAAATAAATTATTTAAATTGATAATTTCTATATAAATCTTCTATTTATAGATAAAATTAAATCATGGGGTTGTCTCAAAATAAAAAGGCAATTTCACAAAATTATCAATTAAAGTTGCCAATTGATTTAGAAATTTTTATACCAGAGGATGATTCAGTGAGATTGCTAAGCCTAATGATGGAGGAATTAGATTATAAAAAATTATACGAGGCGTACTCCCAAAATGGGAGAAATCCTGCAGTTCCACCTAAAATCCTATTCAAAATATTAATTTATGCATACATGAATGATATTTGGTCAAGTAGAAAAATCGAACTTGCCTGTAAAAGAGATGTAAATTTTATGTGGCTATTAGAAGGTTTTAAAGCTCCTGATCATAATACTACTGCAAGGTTTAGAACAGGAAGATTAGAGCCTATACTTGATGATTTATTTAATCAATTTATTGTAAAACTATATGAAAATAATGAACTTGAATTAAAAAATCTATTTATAGATGGTATAAAAATTGAGGCTAACGCCAATAAATACTTAGAAAGATAGTCTAAATATGATTTATACAATTCTATTTTTAATAGAAGAAATAGTTTTTCTAAGACAGACATAGATGCTACATTTATGCATATGAAGGATGATCACATGAAAAATGCTCAATTAAAATCTGGATATATTTCGAAAGCTAAAATATATGAATGTGAAAAATATATTTGTTTTATATAGCACCTTCAAGACCAATTTCCTTAGCAACACTTTTCATACCTTCTATAGTCTCTTCTATAACTTCTTCTAATGATTTATCTAACATTTCACATCCATTTTTTATAACTTCTCTATTTACTCCTGCAGCAAATCCATTAGACTTGAATTTTTTCTTAACTGATTTTACGCCTAAATCAAGTACACTTTTGGAAGGTCTCATAATAGCCGTTGCATTTATAAGTCCTGTTAATTCATCTATAGTGTATAAAACTTTTTCCATATTATTTTCTGGTTTTACATTATTAACTAAACCATATCCATGACTTACTACAGCATGTATTAGCTCCTCATCTAAATTTCTATCCTTCATAATTTCTATTACTTTTTCACAATGTTCTTTAGGATATCTTTCATAATCTAAATCATGTAATAATCCTACTACTCCCCATTTTTCTGCATCTTCATTGTACAAAGTAGCAAAATGTCTCATAACACCTTCTACTGCCAATGCATGATTAATTAGATGCTCATCTTGATTATATTCCTTTAATAATTGCCACGCTTCTTCTCTACTTGGAAACATTGTTACCCCTCCTATACTATAATCATTTTATTTATTATTGTATCACTAATTTATAGTTATAATTTAAATTTATTTAAATTATTCTAATTTTTCTCAATTTTAAACATAAAGTTCACTTCATTCAATACAATATGTTGGACTATACTTCATGCCACACATGACTTATTTAGTTGCTCAAAACAAAAAATAACAACCACTTATTTGTACTGCACCCCAATTATTGGACCAAAAATCTAACGATTGGGGTGTTTTGCATGACAAAATATGATTATGAA
>ERZ827363.3433-NODE-3433-length-12062-cov-5.429499_pt1 | contig 12062 bp, 9 predicted proteins | sample MGYA00519776_ERZ827363 | MGnify/ENA primary metagenome ERZ827363 (study PRJEB31778, sample SAMEA3449288) | human gut metagenome | biome: human gut; feature: human-associated habitat; material: faeces | place: United Kingdom | collected 2010/2012 ...
ATTATGTTATTCCTATTTTGTCGGGTCATGTTGGACGTGCCAATGAGTATGCTCGTAAAATTGCCGCCTTTTTAAATGCACAAGCAGTAATTACTACGGCAACTGATGTCAGTCATTGCTTTGCTGCTGATTTATTTGCACAGAAGAACAACTATGTGATTCAAAATAAAGAAGGCATTGCTCGTGTCTCTGCAAAAACGCTTGCACATCAAAATGTGACAGTGCGCTGTGAAAACAGGTTAGTGACGCTTTCTTTTGAGGGAACAGTACTAAAAGAAGAGAGCATTGAGCAATCAGAAAAAGAAAGTGAAAAAAAGCAGATATCAGATCAATCAGTGCCAGAAAAAGAGGCGGATATCATAATCTCTCCTTTTATACAAGATGGAAAAAAGGGTTCACTTTGGCTTGTGCCGCGCTGCATCGTGGTTGGTGTGGGCTGCCGAAGAAAAAAAGAGGCAGCTTTAATTAAACAGACAATTTGTGAGCGTTTAGCTCAAAGTGGTATTGCGAAAGAGGCAGTTTGTCAGATTACTTCAATTGACCGCAAAAAGGATGAGGCTGGACTTATTGAGACAGCAGCAGATTTTAATGTTGAGTTTGTTACATTTACTGAAGAAAAGTTAAGACAAGTGCCGGGAAATTTCAGCAGTTCTGCATTCGTTGAAAAGACTGTCGGCGTAGACAATGTATGTGAGCGCTCTGCAATGGCAGCAGCACCACAGGGAATACTTCTTGCGAGAAAGTATGCAAAAGATGGAGTAACTGTAGCTATTGCAATGCATACATTTTTTCCGGTATTTTAAAGACATTCCATCGAAGATTTTTACTAACGCTTTCGCTAACGGTAAAAAAATAATAGTAGTGAGATGGTTAAATACGAAAGGTAGGTTGTTGGTTTGAAACAAAAAATATATGTAGTAGGAATTGGACCAGGTAGCAAGGATATGATGACTCTAGAAGCTATAAAAGCTATGGAGAATGCAGATGTAATAGTAGGATATAAAACATACATAAACTTAATAACTGAATTTATTCAAGATAAAGAAGTAGTTTCAAATGGAATGAGACAAGAAATAGACAGATGTAAAAGAGCTGTTGAAATAGCTAAAGAAGGTAAAACTGTAGCTGTTATAAGTAGTGGAGATTCTGGAATATATGGAATGGCAGGTCTAATACTTGAGTTAGTAACAAAACAAGGCGTAGATATACCAGTTAAAGTAGTACCAGGAGTTACTGCCAGTATAGGAGCAGCTGCAGTATTAGGAGCACCTATAATGCACGACTTCTGCCATATAAGTTTAAGTGACTTAATGACTCCATGGGAAGTTATAGAAAAAAGATTAAGACTAGCAGCAGAAGCTGATTTTGTAATCTGCTTATATAATCCAAGAAGTAAAGGTAGAAGTGAGCATTTAGCAAATGCATTTAAAATAATGGGAGAATTCAAAGATGGTTCAACACCTGTAGGAATAGTAAAAGATGTAGGAAGAGAAGATCAAGAAAAATTCATATGTACTTTTGACACAATGGATTTTGAAAGAGTTGATATGACTACTATGGTTATAATCGGAAATAAATCTACATATATACATGACGATTTAATGATAACTCCTAGAGGATATACTGTATAAGAAAATTTTATAAGAAATTAATCATCACAAAAGAAGGGATACATAGCATGATTTTAGTATTAGGAGGAACATCTGATAGCATACATATTTGCAATAAATTAAATGATATGGGATTACCATATATAGTTTCAGTAACAACTGAATACGGAAGAGATATTGCAAAAAAAGCTACAGAAAATGTATTCTTAGGAAAACTTACAAAAGAAGATATGGTATCTTTGATAAAAGAAAAAAACATAACACAGATAATAGATGCAACTCACCCTTATGCTACTGTTGTATCTAGTAATGCAATTGAATGTTCTAAAATTACAAATATTGATTATGTGAGATTTGAAAGGGAATCTCTTATAAAACAAATTGACTATGAAAATAAATATGTTGTTGAAAATATAGAACAAGCTTGCCAAATAGCTAATGAAATAGGAAATAACATATTTATTGGAACAGGAAGTAAAAACTTAGATAAATATATAGAATTAATAAAGGAAAAAAATTTAATAGCGCGTGTATTGCCAACAAGTGAGGTTCTTGAAAGTTGTGAAGGATTAGGGCTTAATGCAGACAATATTATCGCTATGAAAGGACCTTTTTCTGAAGAAATGAATATAGCTACTTATAAACAATACAACATAGATTTATTAATTACTAAAGAAAGTGGAGTAGCAGGAGGTTTCTTAGAAAAAATCAATGCATGCAAAGTGTTAAATATACCAGTGATAATTATAAGTAGAAAAAAAATTGATTATCCAAAGGTTATAAATAATATAGAAGATATAGAGAAAATGATATAGTTTTATGGGTTATTTTAATTTTTAAATTTGAGGAATATTTAAATATCAAGGAGAAAATAAAGATGAAAAAAGCAGTATTAGTAGTAAGTTTTGGTACAAGCTACCATGAAACTAGAAAAAAAACAATAGAAGCATGTGAAAGAAAAATAAGTGAAAACTTAGAAGGATATGATTTTTATAGAGCTTTTACTTCTAATATGATAATTAATAAATTGAAAAAAAGAGACAATATGTTCATAGACAATCCAGTTGAAGCTCTACAAAAATTAGCTGATGCAGGATATGAAGAAGTTGTAGTTCAAACATTACATATAATTTGTGGAGAAGAATACAACAAATTAAAAGAACAAGTTGAAAGTTTCAGACCTAAATTTAAAAGAATAGCTTTAGGAAGACCTCTATTAACTACAATAGAAGATTACAAAGAAACAGTTGAAGCAGTAAGAAAACAATTAGAGGTAATTAAACCAGATGAAGCAATAGTATTTATGGGGCATGGAACTACACATGAAAGTCACTCTGCTTATCCAGCATTAGAATACATGTTTAGGGATAATGACATGAATGTTTATATAGGAACAGTTGAAGGATATCCTGAAATAGAACAAGTAATCAAGAAATTAAAAGCCGATAATATAAAAACTGTAGATGTACTACCTTTCATGTTAGTTGCGGGTGACCATGCTACTAATGATATGGCAAGTGATGAAGAAGATTCATGGAAATCTATATTAGAAAAAGAAGGATTTAAAGTGAATATACATCTACAAGGTTTAGGAGAATATCCTGCTATACAAGATAAATTTGTAAACCATGCACTAGATTGTGCAAAAGAATTAGAAAAAGAGTTAGCATAAAAATTATGTGACAAAAACACTATTGGAGGAAATGTAATGGCCAAATTTTATGGAATAGGAACTGGACCAGGGGATAGTTCATTGGTAACAGTAAAAGCAGTAAATACATTTAAAATATTAGATATATTATATACACCAGAACCCAAAAAAGGTGCAGATAGCTTAGCTTTATCAATAGTAAAAGAATATATACCAGAAACTGTTGAAATAAAACAAAGACACTTCCCAATGAGTGCAGATGGGGTAGAAAAAATGGCTGCATGGGATAAGGCTGCTGAAGAAATTAAAGCAGACGTAAAAGCTGGGAAAAATGTAGGATTTATAACTTTAGGAGATCCTATGATATATAGTACATATGTCTATGTAATGGAAAGATTATTGGATGAAATAGAAGTTGAAACTATACCAGGTATTTCTTCTTTTTCAAATATAGCATCAAACCAAAACTTCCCATTAGTAATGGATACAGACCCACTTATAGTAATACCATGCACAATGGAAGAAGAAAAAATAGATGCAGCATTACAAACATATGATTGTTTAGTTCTTATGAAGGTTTATAAGAACTTTAAAGAAATCGTTCAAAAACTAGAAAAATACGATTTAATAGATAGTGCTATTTTAGTAAGTAACTCATCTCAAGATAGAGAAGTAGTTTATAAGGATTTAAGAGATATTCATCTACAAGAAAAAATATCATATTTTTCTACAATATTAGTTAATAAAAACAACAAAAGAAAATAATCTTAAAAAACGTTAAGGAGATAAATATGAAATTAGTAGTAGGAACTAGAGGTAGTAATTTAGCTCTTGTTCAAACTAATTGGGTTGTAGATCAATTAAAAAAAGAAAACCCAGGAGTTGAATTTGAGGTAAAAATAATAAAAACAAAAGGTGATTTAATAAAAGATCTGCCACTAGATAAAATAGGCGATAAAGGTTTATTTGTAAAAGAAATAGAAAAGAGTCTTTTAGATGGTGAAATAGATATGGCGGTTCATAGTATGAAAGACATGCCATCATATCTTCCAGAAGGACTTAAATTTGCACATTCTCCAAAAAGAGAAGATCCAAGAGATGCTCTTATTTTTAAAGAAGGTTATAAAAGTCTAGATGATTTACCTCAAGGTGCAAGAATAGGGACAGGAAGTAAAAGAAGAAAATATCAATTATTAAAACACAGACCAGACTTAGAAATAGTACCTATAAGAGGAAATATAGAAACTAGAATAAAGAAAATAGAAACAGAAAAACTTGACGGTGTAGTGTTAGCAGCATCAGGATTAAGAAGAGCTGGTTTAGATGATAAAATAGATTATTATATACCAACTGATATTATGCTACCTGCTCCTGCACAAGGAATATTAGCTCTTGAAATTAGAGAAGATGACAAAGAAACTGAAAAAATAATAGATTCTATAAAAGATGATATTACAAAAATTCAAATTGATGCAGAAAGAGGATTCTTAATTGGAGTTAATGGAAGTTGCCATATACCAATGGGCGCTTACTGTGAAATAGAAGGAGAAAAAATTACTTTAACTGGACTTTATGGAGATGGCGAAGGAAAGAAAATAGTAGTTCAATCTCAAGTAGGAACTCTAGCTGATGCACCAAAAATAGGATACGAATTAGCAAAAAGCGTATTAAAGGAGTATGAACAATAATGAAGGGGAAAGTTTACTTAGTTGGGGCAGGACCTGGAGATTATAAACTATTAACACTAAAAGGTTTAGAATGTATAAGAAAAGCTGATGTTATAGTTTATGACAGACTTGCTAATATAAATTATTTAAAAGAAGCAAAAAAAGGTTGTGAGTTTATAAATGTAGGAAAAGCATCAAGCCATCATTTATTACCTCAAGATCAAATTAATAGATTAATTGCAGATAAGGCATTAGAAGGTAAAATAGTAACAAGACTTAAAGGTGGAGATCCTTATGTATTTGGAAGAGGCGGAGAAGAAGGCGAACTACTTAAAGCAGAAGGAATAGAATTTGAAGTTGTTCCAGGGGTAACTTCTGCAATAGGCGGACTTTGCTATGCTGGAATTCCAATAACACATAGAGACCATGCATCATCATTTCATGTTATAACAGGGCATCTTAGAAAAGATGGAAAAGAAAATCCTGAAATAAACTGGAATGCACTAGCTAATATGAAAGGTACACTTGTATTTTTAATGGGCGTATCAAACCTAAAAAATATAAGCGAAAATTTAATTAAAGAAGGTATGTCTAAAGATACTCCAGTTGCATTTGTAAGTTGGGCAACACGCTATAATCAAAGGGTAGTAACGGCTACTTTAGAAGATGCTTATGAAGTTGCGATAAGAGAAGAGGTAAAACCTCCGACATTAATAGTTGTAGGGACAGTTGTAAATCTTAGAGATACACTAAACTTCTTTGAAAAGAAACCTTTATTCGGAAAAAGTATAATGGTTACTAGGTCAAGAAGCCAAAACAGCAAATTAGTAGAGAGAATAATGGACTTAGGTGGAAATCCTATAGAAATACCAACAATAAAAATTGAAAAAGTTCAAGATAATAAAGAACTAGAAAATGAAATTAAGAATTTAAAAGATTATACATACTTAGTTTTAACTAGCAAAAATGGAGTAGATATATTCTTTGATAAACTAGATGAAATGGGATTAGATTGTAGAGCACTTGCAAATATAAAAGTTTGCTCAATTGGGGCTGCAACATCTAAGGCCATAATAAGAAGAGGAATTAAACCAGATATACAACCAGAAAAAGCAGTAGGCGAATCTTTATACGATGAATTAAAAGATATAGTAAGTAAAGAAGATAAAATATTAATTCCAAGAGCTAAAAATGCTAGAGAATTTTTAGTTAAAAAATTAAATGAAATCTCTAATGTAACAGAAGTTGTAACATATGAAAGCGTTATGGATGATAGCAAAAAAGAAGAAGCAATAAATGCATTAGAAGAAGGAAATTTAGATTATATAACATTTGCTAGTTCATCAACTGTAACTAATTTCATAAATTTAATTGGTGAAGAAAATAAGGATAAATTATCTAATACTAAGATAATTTCAATCGGAAAGATAACTACAAAAACTATATTAGATAATGGCTTAGAAGTATATAAAGAATCAGAAAAAGCATCTATCGAAAGTATGATAGAGGCAATGTCAGAATAAATGCCAAGAAAATGAAAGGGGCAAAAAAATGATAAGAAGACCAAGAAGATTAAGAGCAACAAAGGCTATAAGAAATTTAGTAAGAGAAACAAAATTACAAAAAGAAGATTTAATCTATCCTTTATTTATAGTAGATGGTGAAAATATAAAAAGAGAAATACCTTCTATGGAAGGGGTTTACCATTTCTCTGTAGATATGTTAGAAGATGAAATAAAAGAATTAGTTGAATTAGGAATAGAACATGTATTATTATTCGGTGTTCCTGATGACAACAAAAAAGATTGCTGCGGTAGTGAAGCATACAACGATAATGGAGCATTACAACAAGGTATAAGAAAAATAAAAGAAGTAGCTCCAGAAATGGATGTAATATGCGATGTTTGTATGTGCGAATACACTAGCCATGGACATTGTGGAATACTAACAGAAGGCGGATATGTAGATAATGATAAAACGTTAGAATATCTATCAAAAATAGCTGTTAGTTATGCAAAAGCAGGAGCAGATATGGTTGCACCTTCTGATATGATGGATGGAAGAATCGGTGCACTTAGAAATGCATTAGACGAAAATGGATACGAAACTGTTGCTATAATGGCATATAGTGCAAAATATGCATCAGCATTTTATGGGCCATTTAGAGATGCTGCAAACTCAGCACCAGCATTTGGAGATAGAAAAACATACCAGATGGATCCGGCAAATGGACAGGAAGCTCTAAGAGAGATCGGGGAAGACATCGAAGAAGGAGCAGACTTGATCATTGCCAAACCAGCACTTGCTTATATGGATATTATGAAAGAAGCATCTATGAAATACAATATTCCGATCGTTGCATACAATGTAAGCGGAGAATATGCTATGGTAAAAGCAGCTGCGGCCAATGGATGGATCGATGAGAAAAAGATCGTTATGGAAAATATGGTCGGATTAAAACGTGCTGGTGCAAAGATGATCATTACATATCATGCACTTGATGTTGCAAAATGGCTGAAAGAAGAGGAAAGATAAAATGAAAGATACAAGATCAAAAGAATTATATGAACGAGCAAAAGTACATATTCCGGGAGGGGTAAACAGTCCAGTTCGTGCATTCCGTGCGGTAAATCGTACTCCAAGATTCATGGAATCTGCAAAAGGAGACCGTATTATTGACGCCGATGGAAATGAATATATCGATTATGTATGTTCATGGGGACCTGGAATCTTAGGACATGCTCATCCTCAAGTCATCAAAAAAGTCATGGACTCTTGTGAAAACGGTTTGACTTTCGGAGCACCAACAGAGAAGGAAGTGATCCTTGCAGAATTGATCAGTGAATTGATCCCGTCTATGGAAGTAAGCCGTCTGGTAAGTTCTGGAACAGAAGCTGTTATGAGTGCGATCCGTGCAGCCAGAGGATTTACAGGGAGAGATAAGATCGTTAAATTCCGCGGATGCTATCATGGACATTCCGACAGTTTGTTAGTAAAAGCAGGATCGGGAGCACTTACAACATCCGTGCCAGATAGTGCCGGAGTTCCAAAAGATGATACGAAGAATACATTAGTCGCAGAATACAATGACAAAGATTCTGTACAAAAACTATTTGATGAAAATAAAGATCAGATCGCAGCAGTGATCGTAGAACCGGTGGCAGCTAATATGGGATTAGTACTTCCAGAAGAAGGATTTCTCGAATTTTTAAGAGAGATCACAAAAGATCACGGATCATTATTGATCTTTGATGAGGTTATTACAGGTTTTAGGCTATCTCTAGGAGGAGCACAGCAGTATTATAATATCAAGCCGGATATCACAACACTTGGAAAAATTGTTGGTGGAGGAATGCCGATCGGTGCGTATGGCGGAAGAAGAGAAATCATGCAGATGATCTCTCCAGATGGGCCAGTTTATCAGGCAGGAACATTGTCAGGAAACCCAGTTGCAACAACGGCAGGAATTGAGACATTAAATATCTTAAAAAATGATCCGCAGATTTACGAAAGACTAGAGCAAAAAACAAGAAAACTTGCTGATGCAGCAAGAGAAGCAGGAAAAGGACATATTTGTGTTAATCAGATTGGATCTTTAATGAGTGTATTCTTTACAGACCAGAAAGTCAGAGATTTTGAAAGTGCTGTGACATCCAATACAGAACAGTATGCAGATTATTTTGGATATTTACTAGATCGCGGAATTTATATTGCACCATCTCAGTTTGAGACAATGTTTATTTCTAACGCACATACAGAAGAAGATATTGAGAAAACATGTAAACTTGCAGGAGAGGCTCTATGCAGTTTGGATTTCTAGGAATTGATTATAAAAATGCAGATCTTACCATTCGTGATGAAATTTCATTTACGGATCAGAAGAAGCTTGAATTTTTTCATAAAGCAGAGGAAATCGGGGTTGAACAGGTGATGATCTTATCGACCTGTAACCGCAGTGAGATTTATTATTTTTTTGATGATGAACAACAGATCAAAAAAATACAAAATATATACTGTGATATGTTCGATAAAGCAGAGATTGAGCAATATATCAGACATTGCGAAGAAGATAAAGCAGTTTCTTATCTGTTTCAAGTAACCGCAGGATTAGAATCTATGGTACTAGGAGAAGATCAGATTCTTGGACAAGTAAAAGATGCCTTGGATTTTTCAAGAACCATGGGATTTAGCAAGAAAGAACTAAATAAAGTCGTAAGAGATGCTATTACTTGTGCAAAAAAGGTAAAAACAACGTTTAGAATAAGTGAGAAACCAGTATCTGTTGGATATATCGGAATCTGTGAATTACAGAAAATATGTGATATCAAAGACAAAATGGTCTTGGTGATCGGAAGCGGAGATACTGCAGTTCTTGCACTTCGTTATCTGCAGGAATATGAAGCAGGCAAGATTTATTTATGCAGCAGAACACTGGCACATGCAGGAAATGTTCAGAAAGAGTTTCAAGAGATTGAGATCATTTCTTACGAACAAAGATATGAGATCATGAAACAATGTGATATTGTAGTATCTGCAACATCAGCACCACATGTGGTTGTAAAACAAGAATATTATACGCCAGAAAAACAAGTTACATTTTTAGATCTTGCAACACCAAGAGATATTGATCCAAAACTTTCAGATGACGCAAAGGTAAATCTGATCAATTTAGATACGATCAAAGAGATTTCTAAAGCAAATCAGTCAGAACGTGAAGAACTTTGCAGACAAAGCAATACGATGATCAGCAAAGCAAAAGAAGAAACGATGCAGTGGCTGTTTCAGGCACCAATGGAAGAAACAATTCGCTCCTTGCAGGAAAAATGTACAGAGATCGTGGAAGATAGTTATTCATATTTATCAAGAAAAATAGATTTTGGAACAAGAGAGCAGAAACTTCTAAAGAAGGTGTTAAATGCATCCTTGCAGCGCATGATCAAAGAACCGATTCAGGAATTAAAACATTTAGAAACAAGACAGGAACAAGCAGATTATAAGAAGATGGTAGAACAGCTTTTTGGGATAGAGACAAAGAAAGGAAAATGACCTATGAAATATATCATCGGATCAAGAGGATCACGCCTTGCACTGATCCAGACAAAATATGTTCAGGAAAAATTAGCGAAAGCTTATCCAGAACACACTTTTGAAATCCAGATCATTAAAACAAAAGGTGATAAGATTCAGAATAAACCATTAGATAAAATTGGTGGAAAAGGTCTGTTTGTCAAAGAGATTGAAGAAAAGATCATTTCTGGGGAAATCCATATGGGAGTTCACAGCATGAAAGACATGCCGTCAACCCCGGCAAAAGGCCTTGTTTTTACAAAAGTATGGAAAAGGGAAGATCCAAGAGATGTGTTGATCCTTCGAACAGCGAAACATCTGTCTGAATTACGAGAAGGTGCTGTGATAGCAACAGGAAGCAAAAGAAGAGCATTTCAGTTATTAAAGTTAAGACCAGACCTTCAGATTATAAATATTCGAGGGAATGTTGATACGAGACTTCGAAAAATGGAGGAACAACAATTAGATGGAATCGTTCTTGCGGCAGCAGGTCTTAAAAGACTAGGAATGGAAGATGTGATCACGCAATATCTGGCGCCAGAAGACATGATCTCAGCACCAGCACAGGGTGCTCTGGCTTTGGAAGTAAGAGAAGATCAGAAAGAATTGCAAAAGATGTTGGATGTATTTTGTGATGAAGAAACAATGAACGAAGTATGTGCAGAACGAAATTTCTTAGAACAAATGGGAGGCAGTTGTCATACTCCGGCAGGTGCCAGATGTCAAAAGACAGATCAAGGGTACGAACTATATGCTATGTTTGGAAATGAAGATGGAAGCAAACAGGCATATACGAAAGTTTATGGAACATGCCCTGAGATCTTAGCACAAACGGCAGTAAAAAATATCAAAAAACAGCTGGCAGGAATCGTATATTTAATTGGTGCAGGACCGGGAGATCCAGGACTTATCACGGTTAAAGGAAAAGAAATCTTAAAAAAGGCGGATTGTGTCATTTATGACAGATTGATCCCACAAGAATTATTAGATGAAACAAAAGAAGGATGCGAACATATCTATGTTGGAAAAGAAAATCATCATCATACGATGAAACAAGAACAGATCAATGAATTATTAGCACAAAAAGCATTACAATATGATATCGTAGTGCGTTTAAAAGGTGGGGATCCATTTGTCTTTGGAAGAGGTGGAGAAGAAGCCCTATATTTAGCCGATCATGGAATTTATTGTGAAGTTGTTCCAGGAATCAGCTCCTGTATCGCAGCTGCGGAACTTGCGGGGATTCCTGTAACTCATCGAGGAATCTCCAAAGGATTCCGTGTTGTGACAGCACATGATCGAAGAAATCAGTTATCTGATCTTAATTTTGCATCTATGGCAAAGTCTGAAGAAACCTTAGTGTTCTTAATGGGACTTTCGAAACTAGAAGAGATCACAACGAATCTATTAAAAAATGGAATGGATGCCAATACACCTGTTGCAGTTGTTTCTAGTGCAGCATCTACAAAGCAGCAAACGTGTGAAGCAACATTAAATACGATTCATGAAAAAGTAAAGCAAGAAAAACTTTCATCACCAGCAGTCATTGTTGTAGGAGAGGTTGTGAAACTTCAAAAACAGATTCAAAAACCAGAAGATACGACCTGTCATTTAGTTACCAAAATAGGAGATCAGCCATCAAAGTTAGCGCAGATATTAAAAGATCATGGATATAAGGTCAAGGAACTTCAGACAGGAGAGATTTCTTATAGATATGACCGGATTTCCAAAGAGGAATTAGCGAAAGTGACCTATCTGATTTTTACAAGCAGATATGGAGTTCATGGTTTTATGAAACAGATGAAATCTTCGAATCTGGATCTTCGAGATCTCTTCGATAAAAAAATTGTCGTTGTAGGTAAAAAGACAAAAGATGTCTTGATGCAATATGGGATTATAGCAGATTTTATGCCAGAAGAAGCAGGAGAGATCAATCTTTCCGAACTTATGAAACAGGAAGTAGATGCAAAGGATGTGGTCTGGTACTGTAAAGGCATATCTGGTGGAGAAAAATTAAAAAAAGCCCTTACACCGATCTGTCAGGTAACAGAAAAGGTCATGTATGAA
>ERZ827363.3436-NODE-3436-length-12056-cov-3.033164_pt1 | contig 12056 bp, 16 predicted proteins | sample MGYA00519776_ERZ827363 | MGnify/ENA primary metagenome ERZ827363 (study PRJEB31778, sample SAMEA3449288) | human gut metagenome | biome: human gut; feature: human-associated habitat; material: faeces | place: United Kingdom | collected 2010/2012 ...
CCCTTGCACAGGAGCGTATACACCAGCGAATCGAAATCCGCCTGCGGACGCTCCTCGGGATGACGTGCGTAATCAACGGGAAGAAGAGGCATCAATAACCCCCGTTCATTCGCGCCGCATCACGCATCACATGATGGCCCTCGACAAACCGGTGACGCTGCTCGTTCCAAGCACCCCACTCATGTTCGACGGCCACATTCGACCCGTCACGGCCCTCCACATCCAAACACACGTCCGTATCGATGCCGTGATAATGCTTCGACAGGCTCAGATCGCCAGCCACGGAAACGCCCGGGTCACGGCCCACGGCCCTCGCAGCGGCCAACGCCCGAGCGTCGGCAAGCACATCATCGGCCTTCGCAGAGGTAATCGCAGGACCGAACCATTCGGCGACCTTCGTGGACAGGCGACGGTCAATGGAAACTCTTACCATCATCCTCACCCCACACATGGTCGTCCGGGTCCGGTTCGGGAGGCTTCGGCCTTAAATCGGCAGGCAGTTCCGAATAGTCGGCGTTACGACGAATATGCATCTCATAATGAGGCACCTCACCATGCTGACGGTGCGTAGGAGCGCCATCCACGTCGTAACAGTCACCCTCATACCAGACCTCCGTATGAATGTCGCCATGCCATTCGACGGCGACTATCTGCGAAGGCGTGACCTCTCTCAGGCCACCCCAAGTCTGCGGCGACTTATCCTCGGAACCGGAAATCGAAAACATGCCCGCCTGCTGTTCACGCCCCTCAATGGAACACCAACACCAGTAAGCCTTATCGGACGGCACATAGGTCGTACCATGCGCGGAACGCCGAATGGTATACGGGACGACGATCACCTTATCCTTGTACAGCAAGGTATCCGGCTTGGCCCAAGGAATCCGCGCCATACCGTCATACGGCTTGCCGCCACCCAGCACGTCAGCCGCGTGAGCGTCATACGGATGCCCCAAATCCCATGTTTCACGAGACAAAAGGCATCACATCCCATAAATACGGTTCACGCCGACACCAACCGTGCCGATGGGACCACGGCCCGAAGCATACCCGTCAAGAATCTGCTTTTCGCGTTTCGACAGATACAGGTTCGGACTCGCATCCTTCCCCGGCTGGTTGTCCTGCGGGTCAAAGCGGGTGAACTGATACGTACCGTTGGATTCGGTCTTGATATCCGAATAGCGGATGACACGCCACACCATCGAACAGACGACGTATTCGAAATCCTCCACATCCAGATCGCCCGAATCCAACCGGGGTTCGCAGTTCGTACTGCCCGTGATGGCGATGGTCACGGCCCGACGGCACATGTACTTCACCCACTCGTTCGGGAACCTATGCAAGGTATCCGCCTCGTTCAGACAGTGCAGCTCCATGCATTCCAGCCAATCGATACTGGAAGTCACGCCATTAGCCATGAAGCCTCACCCCCTGCTATCAGGCGAGAACGTCGGCCTTGAAGGTCGAAACCGCCTCGAACAGAATCGGCACGAACGTGCCGTTAACCCAAATGTCATAGTTCAACGGGGCCTGATGGGTCAGCATCGCGCCGATAAGACCATCATTGACCTTCTTGTTGATCTCATACTCGGAGTTCTGAGCCTCGGCGGTCGGACCGGAAACGGTGGCGCCAAGAGTGGAATCATTGAACGACGGAAGCAGGATGAACGTCTTATCCGGGAACACGGTAGCCACATCCGCATCCATGTTGAACGTGTTATCCAGCTTCAGGTCCTCATACGCCTCATCGACCAGCAGCACGTCGGTGATGCCGTTCTGGGAGCGCAGAAGGCCAAGAACCTCGTCACGGCTCAGATAGGTCTTCGAATGCTCAAGGTCCATGCCGGACAGTTGGGTACGCAGGAACTCGTTGGTGCGCAAAGCGTCGATGACCTTGCCGGTAGTGGCGACGGCATGCGGCTTACGACCATAGTTCTTACGCATGATCTTCACCCAAGCCTCGATATCCTTCACAGGATTCGACTTGTTGTCACCCCACTTCACGGTCGGGGTGACATTCTGCTGGGCGGTCGGACGTCCGAACGAATACTGCACGTCGGCGCCGTTCTCCTTGACGGTGACCTTACCCAGCACGAGGGCCTGAAGACGTTCGATTTCCTCGGTCACGCCGGCCTGCTGACCCAAAGCCTCGAACTTACCCTCGGCCTTGTCATGCAGATACGAAGTGTCGTTCGCATGCGAAGTGAGATCACGCTCGGAAATATGGTCCATGCCGGACAGCGGAATCAGACCGGAATGGATTTCCGCAGTCGATGTCTCGGACTTGGTATGGCCGATCTCGGCATCAAGCGCACGATGCTTCATCGCACGGGTCTTCGACTTCGGAATGACCGGAGTCCACGAGGTAATCCACTCACCCTCATTGGACTTGACCGGGAAGATATTGGAGAGCGGCAGGATGCCGTTCACATAGTCATGCCCGGCCTGAGCGACCTCGGTCGCTTCGGACGGCGGGATGATAGTCTTGTCAATAGCCAAGAAAACTCCTTAGATATGCGAAAACCCGCCACGACGGGCGGGTTTCGGGAAACGTTTACAGAAGTCGAAGCCTGTTTCAGGCGACGGTGATGGTCACGGACTGGCCGTTGGACAGGGTCGCGGTACCACCGGTAATATTGCCGGTACCATCCTTGGTGAACTTGATGGCGGTCACGGACGCGCCATCGGCACCCTTCGGGCCAACGCCGGACACGGCGGAAAGCGGAGTCACGACATCGTTCTCAACGTCGTAGAACTCACCACCCCACACGGCGGTATCCTCCGGCTTGACCGGAAGATTCGACTTCACGATGTCACCACGGAACGTCATGCCGACCAGCGGGTCATCAAGGTCCCAGCCGCTCATATTGATGTTCACGGTGATCTGCGACTCCAACAGGCCCGCGATCTTCGTCTGACGGCCATCGGAAGCGGTCTTGTCATACGGGCCATAGGAGCCGACGTTCGCGCCGGAAGTGATCTTCGCCAACGGAATGCCGGAACGAATGTAAACGGTGGTGGCCTTCGGACCCACACCGGTCAGATACTTGTTATCAGCGGTCTTGAACAGTTCAGGGACGATGGTGACGGACACCGAATCATTGGTGTTCTTCTCGCCATAACGCCAAGAATTGTCCTCCTCAACGGTCACCACACCGGAGGAATGAACCATTTCCTGAGTCATTTACTCGATTCCTTTCGAAAATAGGAAAACTTACTTCTTGTTGCTCCTACGAGCCTTCTGACGTTCCATCGCACGCTTGTAGGCGTCGCCGGACTGAGCTTTCGGATGGGAGGTGCCGGACGGGTATTCGGCCTGCATGGCGACCTTGCGCGCCAGCGCATCCTCGGTAGGTTCCGTCTTCACCGACTTCGGGTCGCCAACCGGATTCAGGGAAGCGTACTTCTCAGCCCATGCGGCGATCTTGTCGGGCTCCTTTTCGGAGCACAGGGAAAGAGCCTCATCCGTCAACTGCGGATACTTGCTCTTCGCGATCAGATACGCGTTTTCGGTACGGACCTTCGCAAGCTCCGCCTCGGCGGACTGGAAGGCCTTCAGATTCGCGGAAGCACGGTCCTCGTTCTTACGACTCATCGCCTTCCACTTGGCAAGCTCGTCACCCTCGGCGGGCTTACCCTCATCAGCCGGAACATCCGCACCCTTCTGCGGGTCCGGCTGCTTGGATTCAGGAGCGGCAGCCTCGTCCTTGACGGATTCCGCAGCCTTTCCGGCCTCCTCCTGCTTCGCCTTTTCGGCTTCTGCCTCGGTATTGTCTTCAAGGGTCATCGCCCTGATCTCCTATCTGTTCTATCTGTTCTCATGCGGCCAGCCCAAGAAAGCCGCGCGAATAGCTGAGCAGACTGCGGACATAATCCCAAGCCTGCTTCGTATGGGCTGATTTCCTAAAGTTGTACGTACGCCCGTCATAACGGAAACGCACCGAATCGGAGGAACCCTCCAAAAGCTGCCTGTAGTGAGCGTCGAACTCGGTCGCACGGTTGAACATGCGTTCCATCTGCCGTTGCGTCATCTTCATATCAGGCAGATGCCATTCAGCCAAGCCCTCCTTGACCGGCGCATCCTTACGCAACAGAACCGGACCAAGCTCACTATTATTGGTGACCTGCACGCGCAGCTTCGTCAAGTCGGTAGCATTCGTGGAATACGATCTGCCAGCCGTCTTCCCCGCAGCCTTGTAGATGGTCATGAGGTCGCTGTCGTTCAACTTCAATCCGGGGTCATACTCGGACGTGATCGGCGCCACCGTACACTTGCAACGATTATGCATTGGCATCAGGTCGCCGCGAGTGAACGTGTTCGTCGCCGCCACCACGCATAGGCCGCACGTACCGGTCTTCGACAATTCCGGATGGATGATACGCCGATACCGTGTGATGCCCGACGACTCATACCGTTGTTGCGTGGCACGGTTCGCCGCGACATTCCCATCCGTGACCGCATTGTTCTCCAACTGGCCCTTCGCCGCATCCAACCAGCCCTGAACCGTCTTCGCGACATTCCCGTCAAGCCTATCCCAAGCCTCCGGGCGAATGTCGGGCGACTTCACGGCCTCACTGCGATACGCGTCGGCGGCACGCAACGAAACCTTCCAAGGGTCCGTATTGTCACGCACCACCTCATATTCGGGAATCTCCCCCAACCCCTGCGTCATCACCAGCCGAAGCATGATATCCGCATACGTGATGCCGCAACGGCGCATCGCCTTCACGAACGCGATCTGCTGCTGCGTCACATATGCGGCGGCACCCTCGGTCACCGCATCGTTCCACCAGTCAGCCGGGGTCAACGAACGCCACATGTTCCAAGCACGGTTCACATACTCGTCAACCAGCATGCGACGTTGCGCATCCAACGCCTGAACGGCACTCAACGCACTATCGGCCATCACGCCTCCAGATCAGAGAACGAATCCCCCTCATCCGAAACGCCGGACGACAAGCCATCCGAACCGGACGAATCGGAAGAGAACGAGCCGGTATCATCCAAATACGAACTGTCGGCCAACGATTCGGTCTGCCGCGCATTCGCATCCAACGCCGCGTTCTGCTGGGACATCGCATTCAGAAAACTCGTATCCTGAGCATCCTGAATCATCTCCGCGATCTCCGTCTCCGTCATATGCAGGAAACGACGGGCGATCGTCTTCAACGGAATGACGCCCTTCACCTGCGACGCGGCCTCAGCCATCTCCAACTCGGTAGGCAGGTCGATAGGCTCCCACGTCGTCTCGAACCGCTCCTCGGACGCATTCGAACCCGAAGCCGTCAAAGCCATCTTCAACAAGAGCACGAACGTATCGTTCGCACGCATGTTCATGTCACGGACCTTCAACCGCAGCATACGAGTGGTCAGCTTCGCACCCTCGGCCGAACCAGCCGTATCAGGAGACAGAATCGACAACGGCGTACCCGTAGAACCAGCCAAATGCTTGATATCGGACGAAGCGGCGGTCACAATCGGCGTAATGTCCGTAATAGACGATTCGCCGATCTTCGCATCCGCAGGCAACAGCCACAATGCGGCCGGACCCATCTCGAACAATTCCGAATAGTCGATCTTGTCACCGGCCCTAGCACGATTCGCCTTCACCGCAGGGTCGTTCTTCTGATAGTATTCCGGCATATCGCCCTGAACCCAACGCTGCTTGAACGCCTGCATCTCCTGAATGCACAACCGTTGGAAACGCTGCTGGTCAATCGACTTCAACGTCTTCAGACTCGACTCGAACTGGCCCTTGCCGTTCGGGGTCGTCATCTTCACAATGGGAAGGCACCCGCACTTGACGGCGAAAGCCCAATCCCCATCGGAACTCGCACCCTCCCATTCGAACTGGGCCTCCAACTGAGGACGCTTCTGCGAATCATCATTCGCAATGCCATACACGGCATCCTCATCATCAACAGAATCCGAAGGCAACGTGCGCGCTTTCGTCTCATGCTTCGCAGTACGCGAATAGACCTTCTGAATTTGCCCGTCATCATTACGGATGATGCGATACAACGTGATACGCTCGACCTGCTCATCCTCGGACCAGCCATACACGATGGCCGAATCCTTATCATCGGAAATCTCCGTAGTCCACGGACTCAACCGCTGAATATACGAAGGACTGCCCTTCGAGAACACCATCGCATACGCCGCACCATAAAGCGACGCATCCATGAACATGTTCAAAGCACGCACATCCATGCCGCACTTATCCCACATGTCATCGGCCTCGGTGCTACGCATCGTCTTATCCGCAACCAGACGAAAACCGGTAGGATGCTGCGAAGTCACGACCGCATCCACAATCGTATGCGCCAGATTCAACGGACAAATATCAACGAAACGACGATAAATCGCAGAAGCCGTGGAAGTCGCGGACTTAGGCACCGACTGAAGCGGCACCTGCTCACGCCCATCATAGAACGTCTTCAACGTACACAAATCCGGAATACGATTCTGCAAACGCGTCGCCAACCGGGTCAACACCAGCCCATCGCCATCCGGCTCATCATCACCGGGAACAAGACTCGTAATATTCGGAGTCTGGGAAGACGTAGCCATAATCCCCCTAGAAACTAATAGACGCGCTCCGCATGCCACCTCGACCGGCTCACCCTGCCGATACCCGCCTCCAAATACTTGGTACGCGCGGTATACGCCAAAAGACCAGCCATACAGGCATCAATCTTCAACGGACTGTTCGGCGTCTCCTTATAAATCAGATACTTCGACGAACCATCAGGATTCGTCTGACGGAAATTCTTACGACGAGCATTACGGAAATGAGCCAGCAAACGAGGGTCAGCCATCAAAGCCACATCACCCAACACCGGCTCATCATCGTCATCACACGGCTCCCAATCCTTCGAAAAAGCCGTATGCATGTCGATAAGAGACTGCATCATCTCCGAACGCCAAGAATTAGTGTGGAACATGATCGGGTCGCCATTGCCACGCATGGACACCAAATCCAGCCGCGCATAATCCCGCTCCCAGCCAATGATCACATCACGCCAATACGCGACATCAGCGAAGAAACCGACAACGTTGAAATTATCCAACATCCAACGCGCCTTACGGTCGAACGCGTCAACATCCACACGCCAACCCGCAGCCTCCGGCCCCTCCGGCTTCTGCTCCAACCTGATCAGGAACAGCAAGCCATCACGCACACGACAACCCACAAGAGCCGTCGCATCATCCGACAAGGAACCATCGAACCCCAACGTGATCTCATCATCCTCGGAAATCACATCACGCCACACATCAGCATCATTCAGATTCGTACCCTCCGGCACGCCAGAGAACAAGCCGATGCACTGCGTATGCTTACGAATCATGGAATCCGCCAACCACGCATCAGACACGCTCGTCAACGAGTTCAGGAAGTAACGAATCGAATCACCGACATCAGACGCAGGGTCCAGAATATCCGCCATCTGACCACGAATATCAACCCAACCATCCTTAGACGGACCCGGCTCAACACCCGGCGAACGCAAAGAATAACCATCCTCGCTAAGCCCATCATCCCCAACCGGAACGATACGGCCATCAGGAAGAATGATATGGTCACGACCATCCTTCGACATCGCAGCCGAACCATAAGCCTCATACAAGCCATGCTTCAACTTCGCAATATCATTAAGATCGTCAATGCCAATGGAAGAATACCGATGGTCGAACAGGAGCTTCTGGTCCTTCATACGACCCTCGCGAATATCCCTCGCCGTCTTATACGTCAACTCCGCAATGGACTCCTCACCCGGACGATACATCGTCGTCGTCTCAAGAATCCACGGGTCAGCATCAGCCTTACGCTTCGACTTATTACGCTTCAACACATGATACGTAGCCTTCAACTTCGGCGTATTATACAAATGCGACTCATCCGCAATGATGAACGTCTCCTTACCGCCATCCTTGGAAGCGGAAGCAGACGTACCCGGCTTAATGGAACCACCCTCAGGCAGCAGGATACGGGTCTCGCCCACATCCAACCCCTGCCCCTTCAACGCGGACAACGGGCCATTATTGCAATTGTATTTAATGACGTCATACACATTGCCCGTCTGATCTTCAGACGTAGCAATACAAATCACATTCGGACCCTGAATCGGACGACCCATCGGCTCACCCGGCAGATACACATACGTCTGCCCAAGAAACGTATAGGTCTCCCCACCCTTCGCCCACCCGGCGAAACGACAAGGACCCAACGCCTCAAACAAGCCAAGACGAGCACCCTTACCCGACTTGTCACAACCCTTCGGACGACTCAGGAACACATGGTCGAACAACCGTTCGCCATGCTTGTCCAACGCATAACAGTCAACATAGAAACGGGAGTATTCAGGACTCTCACGCACCGGCTTATCAAACGCCGGCTCAGAACCCACCACACAGAAGGTCTCAATCCACCACAAGGCCAACCAGCCAAGCGAACGCTCCCTGTCCTCAACAGTAAGATTCGGGATAACGTCATGCATGCGGCTACCTACTCAACGCGCCACGACGTTCCCAGAAATCCTCCATCCGAACAACATTCGCGCCAACACCACCAGCGGCACCAACACTCAAATCATCCGGCTGCGGCGTATCAAACTTCAACCGCACACGAGCCTCCGGCGTCACCCCAAGCATCGCCCAACGCTGACGCAACTCAGCAGCCAAAATCGCACGACCCTTACGAGCCTTCCAAAAATCATCCTCCAAAAGAACCGTCTCCATGAGAAAATCCCAATCAGGAGCACAACCCATACGCATAGCAAGCGGACTCGTACGGAAATTCTCATACATATTCCGAGCACGAGCACCCCACTCCTCCCCCGTATCCGGCCTCAACTCCGGCAACTCCGGACCCATCGGCCTATCAGGATTGGAAAGAATCTGAACCTCGTTAACCCTACCGGCCCGACGATTGTTCCCTGCCACTAATCACGCTCCGCTCCCGCCCCTTCCGGGCAACCATACGGCGACGCGGCCTTCCGCCAGCACACCGGTTATGAACGAGAATGCGGTTCTCCAACGTCGCCTCACGCGACTTCTCCACCGGAACCTTCCACTCAAAAAACGGGCCGAAAGCACCAGAAGAATCAAAATCAACCGGCTCACCACACCAATGGCAACAGCCGTGACACTTCTCCACCACCTGAGAACGCGTAAACTCCTCAACACGAATCACAGGCTCAAAACCCTCCGGCGCCACCGGAGCCACATGCATCCCAGTATCAGGACGCTCCGGCAAATCAGGATTCACCACACGCATACGGTGATAACGCAAACGACACCGAGACGAACAAAACAACTTATCCGCCCTACCCGGCTCAAACCACGTAAAACACACCGGACACATACGACGACGAACAGGCCTCACCGGATTACCACTACGCCGATCACGGTCATAATGCCTACGACACAAATCACGCGCACACACCGGCTCCAAACAACCCGCCACCGCACAACGGCCTACGCCCGAAACGCCGGATGCGAATACCATTCCGCCTCCTCACGCCGCCGACGCCGCTCCACACGAGCATCAGCACTCTCACGCTCCGTCTTCAACATATGGTGATACGAACACAACACCTGAAGATTCGACAACGAATCATCATCAGGCACGCCATTCCCGGCACGCACAATATGATCGACCTCATTACCCGGACGGCCACACAAATGCCGCTCACCAGTATTCCAATCAGTAACCACCTGACGGCAACACCAGCCATCACGTTCGCCGACGATCTTCCGCGTCCTCTCCCAATCAGGATTGAACCGCTCCCTACGACGAGAAGAAGACCAAGCCATACATCCCGTCCTTTCAAAAAGAAAACGGGCCGGTTGACGCTCTCAGCAAAAATAACCAAGATAACCACACTGTGTTCTGAGGCGAACCGGCCCAAAGGGTCCCAGACGGGAGTCGAACCCGCTCGGTCGGGCGAAGAAGGGAGAAAAACGCCACCACTCTACCGTTGAGCTACTGGGACATGTGCGAGATTGACGGCGGTACCAACAGGCCTCTCGCATTGGACCTGAAACCGAATCGCACCTTACGTACGCCGGTGCCATCTGCGGATGGTGCAGGATTCGAACCTGCGGACCCTCACGGGCCTTCTGGTTTCGGAGCAGATGCCTTCGACCACTCGGCCAACCATCCCTAGCGCGTCGGTCAAGACGAGGTATAGCACCACGGCCTCGGACGACATGTCCAGACGGGGAAGCCCGTAAACTTCCGAACCCATCTGCTTGCCGACGCGCCCTCATGTCGGAACAGGACCCCCACCAAAGTCCGATTCAAATTATTCCGACAAGCGTCAGCGTACTCAGTCCCAGCGTTGCAGCAACGTTGCATGACCTATATTTGTGAAGATATGGTGAAAGACGGTGGAATCTGTGGTATTCTGGAGTGGTCACGGCGTCGATGAAACGGCTGGCTCAAAAAGGCTGGGGACCGCATTCGGCGTCAGAACCATTGACCGTGCGGCCAGTGGCGTCCACCCGGGGGACCCTTCCCATACCGAGGTGCGTAGGTTACGGGTGCGTAGGTTACGGGTGCGTAGGTTACGCCATCGTAGGTTACGCCATCGTAGGTTACGTTACCGTAGGTTATGTTTTACCGATTCTTGGTTATGTTCCGTACTTGAGTCTCGACGGCTCAACTTTCGTTATTGTGTATAGTGTCTAGTTTTTATTCCTTATTATCTATATACATTTTTTTGGGTTCTTTTTCGACGTATACCGGCGTGTCTGCTTGACTTTTTTCTTTTTCGTGCTACTTCCTTTCTCTTTTTCTATTTTATCCCCTCTAACGTGTCCGCGACACGCCGATGAATGTCAGTGTTTCCAACGGTTTTACCCTCTCTGTTTACGTCGGCTTGACGCTGACAAATGTCAGCGATAGAGTAAGGGTAACAACAAAAAACCACGGCAAACAGAAACGGAGGTCACGAGATGAATCACCCGCCCTAGACCACAGGCCGCAAGGCCTGACATCACAGCCCCGGCGCCGGCCGCGCGGCATTGACCCTCACTAAAAGAGGGGCCTTGATAATCGAAGAGTGGACGCGACAAAGACCCTTGCGATAGCCGTGTGTTGTCCTCAACCTCAGGGCAACGGCACATGAGAACGCGTGGCGAGTCGCTATGTGCGATGTGGTTTCCGGCATGGAATTGCACCACGTCATGGAATGAGTAGATACAGACTGTCTCAATCCGCTGGCCACAAGTAAGGCGGATTGTATCAAGACTTTTAAGGCATGAGTAGGTCTTTATGGTACTGCCTATGCCACTGATCAATCAATCAATCACAACTATTTTTTGGAGTACATATTATTACGACAGTGCCCACCCTTCGGGTGTGAGGACACTATCGCAAAACTCTATTCGTACATGGAATCAAGCAAGTAACAAGGGAGGTTTGTCATGAAGCCGATTATTGTCAATGGTGCCGCTAGCAATATCGCTAAGCTGTCTGCCGAGTTGGATGGGGTGCAGTCTCGCGCGAGGGTGCGTACCGTCTCTGCCGAGGACATCAGCAAGGCGCTGGAAAAAATCACGGCACGTTTCCGTATTCCCAAGACTGCGTTGGAGGGGGTGAGGGTGACTGTTGACTTGAATGCGCAGCGGTTCCCGAATGCTTATAACGGTATCCCTGAGTCTACGTTTTTCGCTGCCGTGTACTCTAAGCGTGCATGGCGGGTGACTGAGGTGTGGCGGGGGCGTACCGCCATGCCTAATCATATGGTGGATGTGGTGCTGACTGATACGGCTGTCGCCGCGCTCACCGCCAGCTACAAGTCTTTCGAACTGTAGCCCCCCTTCGTCAATAAAGATAGTCAACATTATAAAGTATTGGAGTGTGTTATTATGCGTAGGTTTGTTTCTGTGGTTGCCGCTGTGGTGCTGCTGTGTGGCGTGGGCGCGCCTATGGCGATGGTGTCGGCGCGTCCTATGTACTTGTCGATGGCGTGAAGGTTTTGGAATGGTAGCCGTTTCTAGGAAAGGATGAATCATGGCTAACAGGTATTGGTATGGGTTGCATTGGCCGTAT
>ERZ827363.3449-NODE-3449-length-12030-cov-2.666889_pt1 | contig 12030 bp, 10 predicted proteins | sample MGYA00519776_ERZ827363 | MGnify/ENA primary metagenome ERZ827363 (study PRJEB31778, sample SAMEA3449288) | human gut metagenome | biome: human gut; feature: human-associated habitat; material: faeces | place: United Kingdom | collected 2010/2012 ...
ATAATGATAGTAGTATTAGTAGTAGGTGTTGTTGATAATGTGTATAAGTACTTGTAGAATACTGATATCAATGATTACAGCATGTGTACAAAATGTGTATAACTATGCAAAAACCTATTGATAACTTTGTGGAAAGATTATGGATAACTTTTTGCCAAAAATTATATACACATCTATTCACAGGTTTATCCACAAGTATTCACAGGTAAACTGTGTATAACTTTACCCTTTTAATTCTGCTATTATTTTACTTATTTTCTCTTTTAATTCACTATTTTTTTCAAGCTCAAGATCTTTTGAAATTTTGTCATGAGCGTGTATAACTGTAGTATGGTCTCTTCCTCCAAATTCATTTCCTATCTTAGGTAACGATAAGTCTGTAAGCTCCCTACTTAAATACATTGCTATTTGGCGTGGATAAGCTATTGTTCTTGTTCTTTTCTTAGAATTAAAGTCATCCATTTTGATTCCAAATGCAGTAGAAACTTTTTCTTTTATTCTATTTACAGATATCTCTTGGCTTTCTGATGTTGTTACAATGTCTTTTAAAGCTTCAACAGCTAAGTCGTAAGATATATCTTTGTTGATAAGTGATGAATAAGCTACAACTCTTGTTAGAGCGCCTTCTAACTCTCTTATATTTGATTTTATATATGTAGCTATATAATTCATTACTTCATTAGGAATATCTATATTTTCTATTTGAGCTTTTGTTTTTAATATAGCTATTCTTGTTTCAAAATCAGGTGGTTGAATATCTGCGATTAATCCCATTTCGAAACGAGATCTTAATCTGTCTTCTAATGTAGGTATCTCTTTTGGAGGTCTATCACTAGAAATAATTATTTGTTTATTTGCTTCATGTAAAGCATTGAATGTGTGGAAGAACTCTTCTTGAGTACCTTCTTTACCTGCTATAAATTGAATATCGTCTATAAGCAGTATATCAACATTTCTATATTTATCCCTAAATTCCTCGTTTTTATCGCTTTTTATTGAATTTATAAGTTCATTTGTAAATTTTTCAGATGATACATAAACAACTTTTGCATCATTTTGCTCTTTCATAATAGAGTGTCCGATCGCATGCATTAAGTGAGTTTTTCCAAGTCCAACACCACCATAGATAAAAAGCGGGTTGTAAACTTCACCGGGAGTCTCGGCAACAGCTAAAGATGCGGCATGTGCAAGATTATTATTATTACCGATGACAAAAGTTTCAAATGTATAATTAGGATTAAGATTCTGTATATTATTATTTTTGGATGCGGAAGTATCTTTTTGCTTCTGCTTCTTATCAATCTTTTCCTTATCAATAGAAGACATGAGTGTTACATCATATTCCCTGCCCATAATTTCAGCGATTGTAAGAGTGATGGCTGCAAGATACTTTCTTTCTATATAGCCAACACGCATATTGTAGCTTAATCCCTTGCCGTCACTATCGTTATTATTTTCAGGAATTAAAAGAGTAATTTTGTCGCCTACAACTGAATATACTTGAATAGGCTTTATCCACGTTCTGAAAGACATATCTGTAATGTCGTAATCTTCTTTGAGGGTCTGTATTATAAGATCCCACTTTTGTTTTAATTCTTCCATAATTATATAGTACACCTTTCGGTTTATTAAAATGTAAAGTTATTCTAATATATAATATACCAAAACGAGGTTTTAATCAAGGTATCAAAGATATGACTGAGTGTGTAAAATTAAAATCACAATCAGGGATAATTAATGTGAATTGATGTGGAAGAAACTATATGTTGTGTATGACGTAAAACTGACATTATAATAGGAAGAAACATTTTTAAAGATAAGAGATGTGGATTGATTTTCCACACAATACATGTCGAAAATAGGCGGTTTTTGAGTATAAAAGTGGAAAACAGGCATAATTATCAACAGTTATCCACGAATTATACACATTTTGTGGATAACTTGTTGAAATAGTGGTATTAAATGTTAATTAAAGTGAATAAAAAATTATTTTGCAAAATAATTTTTTTTGCTTGACTTAGTGACATTTTCTTAATATAATAAATGCTGATGTTTTAATATTAGACTTGATATAATATTCCTGCCACATAAAACAGGATTATAATATAACCCATATTATTGTGGTATAAGAAGGAGGTGCGTTTACAATGAAGATGACATTTCAGCCAAAGACAAGACAGAGATCTAAGGTTCATGGTTTCAGAGCAAGAATGAGTACTCCAGGCGGAAGAAAAGTTTTAGCAGCAAGAAGAGCTAAGGGTAGAAAAAGACTTTCAGCTTAATTAATTTTAATTTTTCGACAGACGGGTGCCAATATTTTATGGGCGTTCGTCTGTCTTTTTTTACGCAGGGCATAAAGCCGGATTATTTGTCTATATGAGAATCTGGTGAATGTCCCATATTTGATAATTATCGAGAGGCATGAGTATTGATATGAAGTATAGTAATTTTGAAACATTGAAGAAAAACAGTGATTTTAAAAAAGTATATAATAAGAAGATTTCGTATGCGAATAAGTATCTTGTTATGTATATTTTAGAGAATGGAACGGATACATTAAGACTTGGAGTATCTGTGAGTAAAAAGGTCGGGAACAGTATCGTCCGGCACAGACTTGCGAGACTTATACGTGAAGCATTTCGTCTTAATAATGATAATGTAAAGCGTGGTCTTGATATTGTCGTTGTGGCAAGAGCGGGTCTGAAAGAAAAAGGTTATAAAGAAACTGAAAGTGCAATGCTTCATCTTATGAAGCATCTTGATATAATTACAGACCCAAAAGAGGAAAATAATGATTAAAAGGTTATTATTAAAGCTGATATGGTTTTATCAACATGCTATATCTCCTTATAAAGGAAGAAGCTACTGTAATTATTACCCGACATGTTCAGAGTATGCAAAAGAGGCAGTTACTGAATATGGTGCATTTAAGGGTGGATTTATGGCATTAAAAAGAATATTAAGATGTAATCCGTTTGTTAAAGGAGGATATGATCCTGTTCCGGTAAAAGGGGCAGTGAATGTAAAAAAGATAACTAAATAGCCTTTGACATATGGATTATTGTTTGGAGGAAACACATGTATAATGCAATCATCGAGCCGATAGCATCTTTACTTGGAAAAGTTCTTGACGTTCTTTTCGTTGGAATCAATGCAATCGGATTGGGAAATATTGCGATAGCAATTATTTTATTTACTTTATTAGTAAAATTGTTAATGCTTCCACTTACTGCAAAGCAGTCTAAGATGATGAAGCTAAATTCTATTATCGGACCTGAAGTAAGAGCAATTCAGAACAAGTATAAGGATAAAAAAGGTGACCAGAATGCAATGCTTAAAATGCAGGAGGAAACTAAAGCTGTATATGCAAAGTATGGAACTTCACAGATGGGTGGATGTGTCCAGATGCTTATCCAGTTTCCTATTCTTCTTGCTTTATACAGGGTATTCCAGAGAATTCCTATGTATGTAACATCACTCAAGGCATTATTTATTAATATTCTTGGTGATGGCGGCAATGGTATTATGAGTGCGGCTGATTATTCTGATTTTATGAGTAATACATTTAATACAGGTACACTTGCAAAAATTGACTGGTCAAATGTTAATGATGCTGTAGTTGCGATGAACTCATTTACAACAGAGCAGTGGAACTTGCTTAAAGAGCATTTCACATCTTATGCATCTGTAATTGCTGATAATCAGACAAAGATTACTGAGATGAATACTTTCCTCGGAATCAATGTTTCACAGGTACCTACATTAGCATTAAATATTGCTATACTTATACCTATTTTATCAGGTGTTACACAGTATATCAGTGTAAGAGTAAGTCAGGGCAAGTCAAATCAGGATGATTCTGATAATCCGGCAGCTGCATCAATGAAGATGATGAATATTTTCATGCCGATTATGTCTGCATTTATCGCATTCTCAGTACCTGCAGGTCTTGGTCTTTACTGGATTGCAACGGCTGTAATCCAGACAATCATCCAGATTTGTATCAATCGTTACTATGATAAACTCGGTGTTGATGAGATTGTAAGAAGAAATGTAGAGCAGCGTAACAAAAAACGTGCCAAAAAGGGATTACCTCCTGAAAAAATAGCTAAGAATGCTACAACAAGCACTAAGAAGATTGATTCAGAGACAAAAAGTCAGGAAAGAATCGATAAGCTTCAGCAGAAGAAAGAACAAAATGATAAAAAAGTAAAAGAAATTCTTGAGGCAACTAATTATTATAAATCAGCTAAACCTGGCAGCCTTGCTGAAAAGGCCGGAATGGTAGCAAAGTATAATGAGAAAAACTCTAAGAAGAATTAACGGAGGTGCGGTTTACTATGGATTATATTGAAGTTTCAGGTAAAAATGTTGATGAAGCACTCACTAATGCTTTAATAAAATTAGAAACAACAAGCGATAAAGTAGAATATGAAGTTATTGAAAAAGGCAGTGCCGGTTTTCTGGGAATGGGAAGAAAACTTGCTGTAATTAAAGTAAGAAAGAAAGAAGACAAGCCGGTTGAGGCAAATGTCAAGGCAAAAGAAACAGAAACACAGAAAGTAGCAGATTCATCTGTTTCATATGAGCCTGTTAAAGCTGAGCCTGTAAAATCAGTTGATAATAATGAGATTAAGGATGACTCACATGAGCAGCCTAAGAAAACATCAAAATATACAACAGTTATGCCTAATGAAGAAGTTGAACGCAGAATTACAACATTTTTAGGTGATATGTTTAAGGCAATGAATCTTGAAGTTAAGATTGATGTTAAATTTGATGATCCTGATTGTGTAAATGTTGAACTTTCTGGCCCTAACATGGGTGTTCTTATAGGCAAGAGAGGACAGACGCTTGATTCTATCCAGTATCTTACAAGCCTTGTTGTAAATAAGGGAAAAGACAAATATGTAAGAATTAAAGTTGATACTGAAGATTACAGAAACAGAAGAAAAGAAACTCTTGAATCACTTGCAAAGAATATTGCTTATAAGGTAAAGAGAAGCAGAAAGCCTGTTTCACTTGAGCCGATGAATCCATATGAGAGAAGAATTATTCATTCAACACTTCAAAATGATAAGTTTGTATCTACAAGAAGTGAGGGTGAAGAACCATTCAGACATGTAGTTGTATATCTTGACAAAGAAAAAAATTCAAGATATTAATTTGTATCTGTTTTAATTCAGTGTATTTTTTAAAGTCATGCGGTTTGTGGCTGTAAAAGCCACAATCTGTATGACAATTTTAATATTAATCAGAGGTATTAGGCATGGAACATACAATAGCCGCAATTTCAACAAGTACAATGAGCAGTGGTGGAATAAGTATTGTAAGAATGAGCGGAAAAGATGCCATTGAGACGGCAGATAAAATATTTGTATCTAAAAACGGAAAAAAACTGTCTGAAGCCAGCAGCCATACTGTTCATTATGGAAATATTGTTGATGAAGACGGTAATATTATAGATGAGGTGCTTGTCATAGTTATGCGTGCACCTAACACATATACAAGAGAGGATGTTGTGGAAATTGACTGTCATGGAGGAATTCTTGTAACAAGAAAAGTTCTTGAAGCGGCGATTAAAGCAGGTGCAAAACCGGCTGAACCCGGCGAGTTCACTAAGAGAGCATTTCTTAACGGAAGAATTGATTTATCGCAGGCAGAGGCGGTAATAGATGTTATTAATTCAAAAAATGAATACGCATTGAAGTCATCTGTAAGCCAGCTTGATGGAAAATTATCTGCAAAAATAAAGGAAATAAGGGAAGTTATCCTTAATCATGTAGCATATATAGAGGCTGCACTTGATGACCCTGAACATATTTCGTTGGATAACTATGTTAATAACATAGAAAAAGATGTGGATAACTGTGTGGATAATGTGTATAAATTGTTGAAAACTTCTGATAACGGTCGTATAATGCGGGATGGAATACGAACTGTTATTTTGGGGAAAACTAATGCGGGTAAATCCAGCCTGCTTAATGCTCTGGCAAAAGAGGAGCGTGCGATAGTAACTGATATAGAGGGAACAACAAGAGATGTACTTGAGGAACAGGTAAATCTCGGTGGAGTTACTCTTAATCTTGTAGATACAGCCGGAATAAGAAAGACAGATGATTATGTTGAGAGCATCGGTGTTGAGAAAGCAAAAAAATATGCACAGGATGCAGATTTAGTAATATTTGTTGTTGACAGTTCAAGACCTTTGGATAAAAATGATGATGATATTATTTCACTTATTCAGAACAAAAATGTTATTGTTCTTTTAAACAAGTCAGATATGGAACAAGTTGTAAAACCTGAGGATTTGAAGAATCTTAATAAATTCAGCATGGTTTCAATTTCGGCAAAGAATGAGACAGGGCTTGATAAGCTTGAACATGCGATAAAAGACATGTTTTTTAACGGTGAAATATCATTTAATGAAGAAATATATATAACAAATGTGCGTCATAAAACGCTTTTACAGGAGGCACTTGACAGCCTTCATATGGTAAAAGATGGAATAAATCAGGGAATGAGCGAGGATTTTCTTACAATTGATTTGATGACGGCGTACGAAAAACTTGGAATGATTATAGGCGAAGAGGTTGAAGATGACCTTGCAGACCGTATTTTCAGTAAATTCTGTATGGGAAAATAAAGATTATTTAAGGAGACTGCTGTGAAAAATTTGTGCGAAACTTATGATGTAGTTGTTGTAGGTGCGGGACATGCCGGCTGTGAGGCTGCTCTTGCATGTGCAAGACTTGGACTTAATACAATTTGTTTTACCGTTAGCTGTGAAAGCATAGCCATGATGCCATGTAATCCTAATATAGGAGGCAGCTCTAAAGGACATCTTGTAAGAGAGATAGATGCTCTTGGTGGTGAGATGGGCAAAAATATAGATGCTACATTTATACAGTCAAAGATGCTTAATAAATCAAAAGGACCTGCTGTGCACTCACTTCGTGCCCAGGCTGACAAGTCTGATTACAGTCACAGAATGAGAAAAATAATGGAAAATACTGATAATCTTTTAGTGCGTCAGGCTGAAGTTTCAGAGATAATAGTTGAAGATGGCATTATAAAAGGTGTAAAGACAGTATCAGGTGCAAGTTATTTTGCTAAAGCAGTTGTTCTTTGTACAGGTGTATATCTCAAGGCAAAGTGTATTTTTGGTGATGTGAGCTATGAAACAGGTCCAAACGGACTTCTTCCTGCAAATCATCTTACACAGTCTCTTGTTGATAATGGAATTGAAGTCAGAAGATTTAAGACAGGTACACCGGCGAGAGTTGACAAGCGTTCTATTGATTTTTCAAAGATGACAGAGCAGTTTGGTGATGAAAGAGTAGTGCCATTTTCATTTACAACCGACCCTGAAACAGTACAAAAAGACCAGGTTTCATGCTGGCTTACATACACAAATGAAGAGACACATAAGATTATAAGAGATAATCTTGACCGTTCTCCGCTCTATGCTGGAGTTATTCACGGAACAGGTCCAAGATATTGTCCTTCAATTGAAGATAAGGTTGTAAGATTTGCGGATAAAGAAAGACATCAGGTATTTATAGAACCTGAAGGACTTTACACTAATGAAATGTATCTTGGTGGAATGTCAAGTTCAATGCCTGAAGATGTTCAGTATGCGATGTATCGTACTGTACCGGGATTAGAAAATGTAAAAATAGTAAGAAACGCGTATGCGATAGAATACGACTGTATAGATGCATTACAGTTAAAGTCAACACTTGAATTTAAGAAAATAAAAGGACTTTTTGCGGGTGGACAGTTTAACGGAAGTTCAGGTTATGAAGAGGCTGCAGCACAGGGAATAATTGCCGGTATCAATGCTGCAATGTATGTAAAAAATGAAGAACCTCTTATTCTTGACCGCTCAGAGGCCTATATTGGTGTATTGATTGACGATCTTGTCACAAAGGAATCAACAGAACCATATAGAATGATGACTTCAAGAGCAGAATACAGGCTGATTTTAAGACAGGATAATGCAGATTTGAGACTTTCAAAATATGGTCACAGAGTTGGTCTTATTAATGATGAGAGAATGGCTAAAGTAGAACTTAAAGAAAAGCAGATTGCTGAAGAAGTCGAGAGAGTAAAATCTGTAAATATCGGTACAGGTAAAGAAGTCCTTGATTTACTTGAAAAGTACGGAAGTACAGAATTAAAGACAGGTGTTACACTTGCTGAGCTTGTTAAAAGACCAGAATTAAATTATGAGATTCTTGCACCTATTGATAAACACAGACCAGAGCTTGCATGGGATGTTGCTGAACAGGTGAATATTAATCTTAAATATGAGGGATATATAGAAAGACAGCTGCGTCAGGTTGAACATTTCAAGAAACTTGAAAGCAAGATTATTCCTGATGATATAGATTATAATGAAATTACCGGATTAAGAAAAGAAGCAATGCAAAAGCTCAATAAGATGAAACCACGTTCAATAGGTCAGGCATCAAGAATTTCAGGAGTATCACCTGCAGATATTTCAGTTCTTCTTGTTTATATGGAACAGTTCAGAAGAAAAAAGATGTAAGGAGAAAGCATTTGGACAGAAGTGAATTTCAAAAAATATTAAAAGAAATTAATGTTGAACTTACGGATAATCAATGTGATCAGTTTGATAAATATTATGAAATTCTTGTTGAATGGAATAAAGTAATGAATCTTACAGGTATTACACAATATGATGAGGTATTAGTTAAGCATTTTGTGGATAGTCTGGCTGTTTTTAAAGCTGTTTGTGAATTATCCGGAACAGATAATGATATAAAAAATAAAATTAACTATTTTAAGAATGTTTCTGTAATAGATGTAGGAACAGGTGCGGGATTTCCCGGAGTACCTATAAAGATTGCATTTCCGGAAACAGATGTATGTCTTCTTGATTCTTTAAATAAACGGGTTAATTTTTTAAATGAAGTTATAAATCAGCTTGGAATAAAAAAAGTTGATGCAATTCACAGCAGAGCTGAGGACGGAGCGAGAAATCCATTATATCGTGAAAAATACAGAATTGGTGTATCAAGAGCAGTAGCAAATCTTGCAACATTAAGCGAGTATGTACTTCCTTTTGTTGAGCCGGGTGGATATTTTATTGCATATAAATCGGGTGAAATAGATGAAGAACTTGAGGCATCTAAAAAAGCAATCGGTGTGCTTGGTGGTGAAATTAAGCATGTTTATAAATTTAGTCTGCCCGGTACAGATTTTGGACGTTCATTTGTATTTATAAAGAAAAACAGAATTACGCCTAAGAAATATCCTAGAAAATCAGGACTGCCTTCAAAGGAACCAATTAAATAAAAAATTAAAAATCCGGGTGATAGAAAAACATCCGGATTTTTAATTGGTTTCAGCTAAGAAAAATATCAATATTTTTTATGAATTTTAACGGCTGTTCAATCTGTGGGTAATGTTTTGCATTTTCAATTGTAACAGATTCTATAGCCGGATTAAGCGATTTATACAATTTTGCAGATTCAATAGCAGTTGTGTCACATGAACCATTAATAATGTAAATGCTATTGTCAATTTTACTTACAGCTTTGCTTATAGAAACAGTTGTATAATGACATTCTGTACTTGTAAAAAGATATTTTGCATTACTTCCGCCAAGATGTGCATTTTCACTGTATGTATCAATAAGATTCTGTGATATTGAATTTTTGTTATTGAAGTATTTTAATACAAATCCGGAATTAAGCTTTTGACGACTCATGCATATATTATAAATAAGAGTGCCTAAAACAGGTGAGTTGAGAAGATATCTTCTTATTTCACACATTTTATCCGGAGTTTTTAATGCTGATTTTATATGATTGCCGCACTTTGAAAAAAACGTACGTCTTCCCATTGTATTTCTCGCTAATCTGCTCATTATATCAACAATTTTTATAAGAATTTGTCTTGATTTTGTTCGGTTTCTCAAAATCATATAGACAAATGCAGCCACAAATGTTGCACAAAAAAGTGTAAAACGATTTGAAATATGAAGAAATTGCAGAATAAAAACAACATTTACAATATAAAAATTACCGGCAACAACGCATATCAGAAATTTTTCACATAAACGCCTCTTTGCTATTCTTTTGTGCATAACAACAGCCGGCATGAATACTGTCATTAAAGAATATAAAATCAGTATCCATATTGACTGTACTACGTTTGTCACAGACATATCAGTTTCTCCATTCCGGTATTAATCTAATTGCATATCATCCAAACATTCTGAATATTTCAAGTGTATCATTATCTATAGGTATATCGGTATTTTTCAGCTCATCTATTGTTTTTATAAAATCTGTGCCATCATCGCAATAATAATAATATCTAAGATAACACTTGTATGGCGTAAGAAGTCCTTGAAGATTTTTATCTGCCAGTTCACACCACCCTTTTGCACTCTCTTTATTATCATTTTCAATCATGCATCGCACAATCCACTCATAATATTGTGGCTTTATATCATCCTTATAATCTGCGAGCATAATTTTCATAATCTCATCTATCATATCGGTATACTGCCTTTTTTCTGTAGGCAGAAACACATCCTGACAAATCATTCCATATGTTTTTTCAATGAACTCGCAGAGCTGCGATGGCTCAGCTTTCTCACCTTTTTTTACATTCTTGTAAAGTTTGAGGACATTACTTCTGAAGTCACCAAGTTCATCTCTTAAAGCTGTCGCCGCATAATGTGATGTTTCTGTGTCTTCGCTGTTAAGTGCATAAGAAATTGAACCGAGCGACTGACTTGTATCTTTTCTTAAAATATTCATCATAAGTTCACGCTGGCTCTTATAATTACTTACTGCCACAGCTTCCTGAATTGAAACAATATTCCGCTCCTGTTCCATATTGCTCTTATCTACCTGACGAATTCTTTCTTTACTGAAAATTACATCTTCAAGATTAACTTCTCCATGAAAAAATATAACTTTTAAAAGCCTTGCCAGAAGAACAACCACTGAGATTGTAACCGGAATTGCCAGTATTATAAGTGTCACAGACAAAATCTTATCAATCTCCATATGCTCCTCCGTCAACATCACCATCTATCATCTCATACGAATATCCGGCATCCTTTATTCTTCCTGTAACAAAACCTGCATCAGCATTATTTGTATTTGCAAGAAGCACATAAAGATAACCATCATCAAGACTTCCAAGATAATCCGAATTACGGAAATTTTTCTGCAAATCAATACTTGCTTCTTTAACATCCTTTGTGCCCGGATTAATTTTTATAATTGAACAATCTGCAAGTCCTCTTTTTCTTGCATTGGTAAAAGCATCCAGAAGTTTCTTAAATGCCTGCGTTTCAAGAAGTCTTGTTCCCTCAACATATCTTTCATTTTCAATCATTTCTATATATCTGTTAGCTTTAAGAACCGCATTCTGAATCATGTAACTTACAACACGCAGCCTGTTTGACTGTGCAAGATTCATCTGCTCCCACGATATATCCCACAGCATTACAATAGAACTTATGCTTTCCTCTGCCATAATTGCTGCTGCCATAAGCGGATAATCTTTTTCAAGTTTTCTGTTAATATACACATCTCCCCGCTTTAATGTTTCATACATTTCTGTATATTTTGTATATTCAATTGAATTACCCAGTTTCTTGGCATTATGTGATGTAAATGCCATAAGTCTTGCAAAATTTCTGTTGGATACATTATATATTGCAACCTCTTTACAATCCATAAGTTTTGAAACAACTTCTGCAGCATGGAAAAATACTTCCTCCGGCTCATCTTTATCAAGTGTTGATGTTATTTCAAATATCTTTCCAAGACTATCACTCTGGTTAATAACCTGTGTCTCAAGTTCATCTTTTAACTTTGCATTAATTATGTTAATATCCTCAATGTCTTTAAGACGACTGTCAAGATATCCAACTTCATCTTCTTTATCAGCTTTAAGCGAAAGGTGTCCACCTGTTGCTTCCGCATACTGGCTGGCAGTACCAGTCGCCTGAACCAATTGAATAAGTTGTAAGCAAGC